>ENA-OOQG01000232-OOQG01000232.1-human-gut-metagenome-genome-assembly--contig:-NODE-232-length-22911-cov-14.570004_pt1 | contig 22911 bp, 19 predicted proteins | sample MGYA00241085_ERZ501155 | MGnify/ENA primary metagenome ERZ501155 (study PRJEB25962, sample SAMEA2042438) | human gut metagenome | biome: human gut; feature: human-associated habitat; material: faeces...
ACTTATACACATACGCAAATCCTGACGATGATGCTTGCGGAGACATTATTCCGCTTGTATATACGTGCAAGGATTGTTTCTTCTTCAAGGATGGGGTTTGCCATAATACCACGGAGAAGAGATACACATCGAAAGAAAATCCTTCATGTAGAAACTTCGAGTATAAAACGATTGTAGAACAAAAATAAATATATAGTTATGGCTAGAATTGCAAAAAAGAAGACTGTTGACAACAATGCAGGTTTGCTTAAAGTTGTTGTCGGAATCAACAGAAAAGATGTTGAAAGCGTTACCGACTTCGGTCATTTCTTCATCGTAATTTTGAAAGATAGTGCTATTTTCCACACACACATTGGATTTGAAGCACGTTTTAAGCGTTGGGGCGGTGTTGATATGGAAGGGCACGCGCTTACCACTACAACATTCGCGTGGCTTGAAAATCTTGTTGCGATGAAGAAAGAAGTAAAGGGGAAAGAGAATGATATTTTCCCTGAGACAGATGTTACTTATCAGGATATGCTTGATAGTATGGTTATCATCACAGAAGCCAACATTACTCATCCGATTACAGCGTTCACTGATGCAGATGATGCAGCAAAATTTGCAAAAGAAAAACTTGATTACATCGGTCGTATGCAGAAAGATTTGGAAACTGTAATGAACACTCCAGTTTCCGAAGAGACAGAGGAAGACTTGAAGAAGAACTTTGAGCACGGTCAGCAAGCAATATTGGCAGAGCAAGCAGCCGAGGCTCTTAATCAAGGAAAGGAATAGCTTATGTATAATGAATGGTATATAGAACTGAAATACGGACTATTCCGAGATTACAGGATTGTAAGGATGTGTGATGCTAACGGAGTGAAACGAGACGGTATCTTTATACCATTCATTCAGAACGGAATCAAATGGGATGGTGTAAAGGTTAAGAATCCTGTTCAGTATCTAAAGCCGATTTGGGCTGCCGCCGATGGTTATAGATTACACAAGTTAGTGCCTATGGTTTCTGTGGATTTCAGACAGAAGATGGAAGATGCAGGTGTTTTATCACCAGATGATAAATATCCTTGTGATACGGTAGGTTACGTTTATAAAGATAAAAATAAGATTTAACGGCTATGATATACTTAGGTAATGATACAATGGATAAGGTAGAGCGGATGGTTTGCGAACAAGTGAACACGGCTATGAGTACTGAGGAAAAGGAAGGAGTGAATGCAGATGATTTATATGTCGGCAACACTAATATTCCTTTTGCGAGAGCGGTAGCAAGGAACTTTGTTCTTGACGTTCTGCACAATCGCTATGGTTTTTCCTATGCCGTTATTGCACAGCGCGCGGACATCAACGAGAAATCTGCTATGCGATGTGTCCGCAAGTGTCACGAACTTGTCGGGTACGATAAAACCTATGCGTATGTGAACACTTTAATTAACTATAGATTGAGAGAATGGTATGGGGAATAGCAATGAATTATTGGCGTTGAAGCGTAATGCCATGAGATTGGGATTGTGCGGAGAATATAAAGGGAAATGGGATTCTGCCGCGAGTAAGCGAGAATTGATAAATATGGCTCTTGATTCAAACGGAATTGAGTTTATGGCTGATTCTATTGCTTTCGGATGGGGATTGTCTAAAGAGTACCTTTTGAAAGAGTTTGGTGAGTTTGCCAATGGATTCTACCAATGTAACGAGCACGGATATACTAGCGAAATGTATATAGGTGCTCATGGAGTTATCAAGGCGCGCTCTACGATTATTCTAGTCGCGTACTGCAAGGATTTGGAAATTGAAGTTCCTGAGAATATGGTTACTCGCATTTATGTGTGCGGGAAGAGTGAAGTTCGCATTGAATGCAAAGGAAAATGTGACCTTGTAGAGTACGGAGAGGATAATGATGTTAAAATCATTGGCTACGATGACGCAAATATGACGCGAGGAACGATTTATGTGTCAGAGTGGAATAGTTGTAAGGATGAACAAAAATAACGTCTTACAGCTCATTTAAATAGCAAAGTTGGAAAAAGAATATTTATTGAGGAATTGTCAATGATTCTGAGGTATCTTTGAATTAAATTTACATAGTTTTAATATTTAGGAATATCAGAAAAAAATGAAAATAGTACAGAAGACATATAAGTTTAGGCTTTACCCGAATAAGGAGCAAGAGAAAATACTTGCGAATTATTTTGGTGGTGTCCGTTTTGTCTATAATCATTTTCTCGCCAAGCGCAAGGAACAATATGAGAAGACCAAGAAAAGCTCAAATTTCTATGAGCAAGCAAAGGAACTGACTGCAATGAAGAAGACCGAATACTATTCGTGGCTAAGAGAAATTAATAGTCAGTCCTTGCAGTATGCCTTGCGCCACTTGGAGACCGCCTACGTGAATTTCTTTAAAGGCAGAACTAAGTTTCCACGATTCCACTCGAAGAAACATGGTGGTAGCTTTGCCGTTCCTCAACATTTCAAGGTTGAGGGAAACAGAATATTCATCCCGAAGTTCAAAGATGGTATCAAGTTCTCCAAGAGCCAAAATGTAAAGGGCGAATTAAGAAACATGACGGTATCTGTTACACCAAGCGGAAAGTATTACGTTTGTATTATGGCACAAGTTGAAATCGAAGACTTGGAGAAAACCAATTTGAGTGTCGGCATTGACTTGGGTTTGAAGGACTTCGTGATAACTTCCGATGGTGACAGATACACATCAAATAAATTCATCAAGAAATATTCAAAGAAGCTTGCTTCGATGCAGAAGCACCTTTCTCGTAAGAAGAAGGGAAGTGGCTCATGGAACAAGCAGCGCATCAAGGTAGCAAGATTGCATGAGAAAATCATGTCTTGTCGAAAAGACAAGCTGCAAAAGGTTTCCGCTGACCTCATCCGCAAGTATGATGTGATTTGTTGCGAGGACTTGAATGTGAAGGGGTTGTTAAGAAATCATCATCTTGCTAAGTCCATTACGGATGCCAGTTGGAGTACATTCGTTACCATGTTGGAGTACAAGGCGAAGTGGTATGGCAAAACCATATTCAAAATTGGTAGGTTCTATCCATCATCAAAGACATGCCATTGTTGTGGATATATCAAAGAAGATTTATCATTGTCAGACCGCTACTATACATGCCCAAATTGCGGTAAGTTAATAGACCGCGACCTGAATGCAGCGAAGAATATACTTAGTGAAGGTTTAAGAAATATATCGGCAGGAACTGTCGATTACACCGATGGAGAGGGTGTTAGGCTTGTTTACAAGCATTCCTTGATGAAGTCGGAATCCCATAATTCTTCAATTTGTGGGTAGTTCAAATTAGTTAAGGTTTAGTTAGATTTATGTTGATTAAAAAGGGCAAGTTCAGTTGTGAAACCGAGCTTGCCCTAATTTTATATATAGAACACTGAAAACTAATTCATAAACACCTTGATACCATTTCTTCCTTGCTTGTGACCGCCCTTTACACAGCTGGTCAGAGTGTCGCGAATATCAGTAAGTATTGTTGTCTGCAATCTCAACTCAATTAGTACAGGACTGCTTGATGTATCTTGTGTTATCGCGCTGATACTATTACCGAGCTTCTTTAACAGAGTGTCGCGTATGATACGGATGTCTGCTTGTTGAGTAGCTACATAAAACCTGATAGAATTGAGTATCGATTCCAAAGCCTGTGCGGTTGATTCTGTAACAGACTGAATACCTTGCTGCAAAGCAGAGATATTTGAACTGCCAGCAGGTTTGACGTTGAGAACATCCATCAAGTTCTTTGCATACTCATTGAATAATGCAAGTTTCTTGTCTTTCATATCCTTGATACCTTCAAGTTCTTTCTTGGTAACGTCAAGACCATTGTTTCCACCTTCGCTGCCCTCAGATACCGCTTTGTCGAATGCTTCAAGGATAGGCTGAATGTATTTTGAAGTAGCTCTATTCATTAACTGCTTGGTGAGCATTGTATTGAAATACTCGTCAAACTTATTGTTGAGTGCTTCGAGTGCATCACTACCTTCATTGAAAGCATCTACCCACGCTTCCGAGAAAGCTTCAGCAGCAGATTTATAGTTAGACTGAGAACCGAAACCGCCAAGTGCTTCTGTCATAGACTCACCTAATTCTATGATTGTAGTGTTCAAATCATCAATCTGCTGTTCCCATTCTTGAATCTTACCTTCATCGGGCTTCTTGCGACCGCGCTCTGCATTAATCATTTCTTGGTACGCCTTCTGCTGCTTTTTAAGGGCATCGACCGATTTTTGGTTGTATTTGTAGAGCTTTTGCGTATCAAAGGCATCGTCCATACTCTTTTTAAGATTTTCGTAAGCGTGTTGCAAGGAATTTACAGCGCGTTCTTGGCGTGCAATTTCCTTATCAATCTTTCCTTCGTTGTTAAAGAGTTTAGCTACGCCTGTAAGCGCGCCAATTGCGCCCGATACGACACCTGCATAGTTTCCGCTATAATACGAACCGATTGCCTGACCGATATTATCAACGACACTAAGAGTGTTTTCGAGTTGTTCATCAGAACCGCCCAAAGCCTCAAACAATCCATTGAATGCTGTTGCCATAGAGGAAACAATAGAGGTAATATCTGTTACGGACTTGCTAAACTTATTCTTAGCATTGTCGGTCTCGCCTTGAACATTGTTAAGTGTATCAAGAGTGCCTTTTGTCTCACTGTGCTGCTTCTTCATATTGTCGAGTTGGTTCTTCGACAAATCAAGATTGGTTTTCAACGTCTTGGTCTTCTCATCGTCCAATCCGTTAAGCAACATAGACTTGTTGTATTCAGCATCCAAGTTGGCGATAATCTTACCTTGATTCTCTATATTCTTTTCTTCTTTGTCGTACTTGTCGCTTGTGGAGATTAAAGCATTGTCTCCACCGAGTTTCTTGTATTCCTTAGTGTACTTTACCAACTCCTTCAGTCCACTTGTGAAAGCCTTGAAAGGATTTCTTGAATTTCGAGTTTCCTGCAATTTGCTAATCTGCTCCGTGATAGCCTTGACTTGTGTAGGGTCGAGGTTCTTCATTTCCTCACGCAATGATTGTAGCCTCTGTATCATATAGTCGAGTACCTTGGTGGATGTATGGTCGAGGTTCTCGAAAATCTTAACATACATATCAGAGCCTTGGAAATTCTTCCAAGTGTTCTCGCCAGTCTTTTTCTTGTATTGGGCAGTCAAATTCTCCTGCAACTGCTTTTGTAACTCAGGATTCTTGGCAATATTCGCATTGTTTTGGATTTTCTGCTTTTCCTCAATGTACCACTTATCCAACTGTAACTGGTCGGAAAGTTGCTGCTTGTATGCCTTAATCAGCTCTTGCGCTTGATTAATTTGGTCTTGATAGACTTCCTTATCAAGTTTCTGCATTTGTGACGCGTATTCCTTTGCAACATCATCACCCCACTTAGTTTGGTCTTTACCCCATTTTGCTTCAAAATCATCTGTAATAGACTTGCGCACATCATCGAAAGAAGAAGTCAAATCCCCGAACATACTTTTGATGATGCTATCAGAAAGACCTTCTCCTTTGAGCTTCTTAAACAAATCGAGCTGTGAGAATGCTTCTTGCGCATTGTTCTTCGCATCGTCAAGTTGTTGCTTGAAATATTCCTCATCAATATCAAGACGAATTTCAGTGGCGTTGCGTAATGCGCTGCCACGTTTTCCGAGTTCCTTATATTGGCTTGCAAGATATTCTATCTTCTTTGCAATAGTCTGGCGGTCTGGGATAAAGTTGTTTATATTCATACCAACATTCTTTGCCGCCAACGCAAAGTGCTTACGAACATCGGCTGTAGCTTGCTCTTCGCCTTCGTATTTAATGAGTTTCTGATATTCAGAACTCATATCCTTCAACAGAGAAATGCGCTCGTTGATAATATCGCGCTGTGCTTTTTCTGCCGCAACCTTATTCTTTCGTGCATTCTTTTTATCTTCCTTAGTCTCCCAATCCCAGTTTGTGAAAACATCGCCAACTGCCTTTAATCTCTCCTTTGCTATTTTTTCAAGTTGAGAAGCTGATAATTTAATTTCGTTAGCCTGTTCCTTTGCCCACACGCCATACATTTTAGGCTTGCGTTTTACTCCGATAAGTTTTAACTCATCGTCTGTAAACATACTTTCATCAGCAGAGAATAGTCCCTTTTTATCCTTTCCTTTAGACATAATACGACGCAACCAAGCATCCGACTCTTTGAGTGCTTTTTGATTCTTTTCAAGATTTTCAAAGTAATCTTTCCACTGAGACAGAGGGTCTTTAAGGTCGCTGACATCAATGCTTATCTTGTATGTTTTAGAATCAACGAATGATTGAACTGTCTTGTCGATGTAATCAATAGTTCTTTGAACAGAGTTTGTGTCTGCCGAAATCCTAATATTGAATTTATCTTCTGCAAGATGTGTCAAGAGCATTTTCTTGGTTTCAGAATAATCGTGGTCTGCTGCAAAGCGATTAATACGAAGCATAATCTCTTTTGGGTCGTTTGTGTATTTTGCGAGAACATCAAACAACCCTTTAGTTTCCTTGATTACTTCTTCTTTGTCGCGTCGAAGACTACTGAACATACTTGCATTTGCTCCCTCAATAGAAGAGCGAATTGCATCCATTGTTCCATCAATCTTTTGTCTTTGAACATCGGACATTTGAACGAATGTTATGAAGCCGACTTTTGCTTTTTGAAGTGCATTATATACAGCCTCCAAATATTCGGTTTTATCTTTATAGTCTTCTTCTCTTCCAACTCTATCAACCGCCAACTGGGCATCCTCTGTGAGATATTTATAATTTTGGCGTACACTTTCGAGGGCAGATTCCCATTTGGATGTATATGCTATAATCTTATTATACGAGTTCTCATAATCAGATAAATCCTCATCTATATTTTCTCCAGGACCGACAGATTCTTTTATATTCTGAGCACGAATAGCATCCATCTCCATCATATCATCAATAAACTTCTTGTAGTCAGAAGTCAACTTTTGATATGTTTTATCTGCATCTTCTGCCGAACCAAAGTTTACAGGAATTGTGACAGAATAGCCTTGTTTTTCCATTTCAGAGATAAGATGTTTAATTTCATCTTCTCTCTTGTCTTTTCCGTTTTTGCCGTCTATCTTGATTGCAAGAGTGTATGAATCTTGTGATTTTTTCAAAATATTCATAGACTTTGCGTAAGAATCCATAGCCTTTGATAGATTTTCATTGTATTCTTTTACACTATCAGAGATACTAGTGAATATTTCTAAAGCTGCCATAAGAGCCATTATTGGTAATGCACCTCGTATAGCCTTTCCTGCTGCAACAGCAGCTGTTCCTATCTGCGAAATGGCAGATTTTATTCCAAGGGCAACCTTTCCGATGCCTGCAACATTGTTCATTGATGCTAGTCTTGCGAATGCTTTTGCTGTCTCTGTGCCAGCAATCATTGAGCGAACTTTTATAATAAGGAGAAGTTCACCGACATATTTTATGACCTTTGCTATATTTTGCCAGTTATTAAGCATTTCTGTTGCACCAGAAATCATTCCATTGAACGTACCCTCATTAGCCTTGCCAATATCATTGAGCATCACATCGAAAGCATCCTTCAAGTTAGAAATCTTACCTTGGAGAGTTTCAGCCTGAATCTCTTGCATATTGTAGAATGTTCCACCCTTATCGGTCATGCGTTGGAATATTGCCTCAACATCCTCAAATGTAACCTTACGCTTGGAAATCATATCAACAATCTGTGCAGTCGTGTACGCTTCTCCCTTAACTTCCTTGAAGTATTGTTGCAACTCACCATACATATTGATACCAGCCTCAGTAAACTGACGAACCTCAGAACCGCGAAGGTATGCAGCAGCCTTGACTTGTCCGTATGCAAGGATAAGTCTTCCCATATCAACGCCAAGACCTGCTGAAACATCGGCAAGTCGCTTGGTTGTATCATAAAGTTTATCAGACTCAATTCGGTAAGCGGAAAGTTGTCGTGTGTAATCCACCAAGTCCTTGATACGGAAAGGTGATTTAACGGCAAGTTCTACTGTTTTGTTGAAAATCTCGTCTGCCTTTGGCTTGTTCTGCAAGATAGCTTCGAGTGAACGCTCTGAAAGTTCAAACTGACCTCTGACTGATGCAATCTGCTCGACAAAATTCTTGATAGAGCCTACAGAAAATGCAAATGCCATACGCTGTGCCCAACGTGACATATATCCAGCCATATATGATGTTTGCTCGGTCAACGCGCGAGAATTAACACCAGCCTCTTTCAAGTTTTTGTTATGTTGCTCAATTGCAGCATTGAGAATATCCAATTTTCGCTTATAATCAGCATCGGTTTGAGACAACTTCATACGAGCCTCTTTCAGATATTCTATAGCGCGTACTTGGCGATTGAGCGTATTTGCAGTAGCAGAGAAATCGAGCGCACCTTGATAGGTGGTATTTGTCTTATTGTTTCTTGTCTGATAGTCTTTTGCCCTATCAGCGTATGCTTTTCTCTGTTTGTTGTTGTATGATTGCTCCGCACTCACCATCTTATCGAGAGCCTTCTGAAAAGCAACAGCACGTTCATTATACATCTGCTGCTGGTATCGTAACTCATCCTGTAATGACTTCTTTCGCTTAATAAGTGCATCTTGGTCTGCTTTGGTGAGATTTTGTGTTGTATCTCGCAACATACTTTCAATAGAACCAATTTCTTGCTTTAACTCAGCAATATTCATACCGCTAGCACCCTTTGCCGATTCCTGTAATCTCTGAAATGCAAGTGCCGCTTGCATAATACCACTAGTACCAGAACCATTCATCTTAGATAGCTGTGCTACCATATTTTGAATGTTCTGTGCTGCTGACGTAATGTTATTGTTCATGTTACCTGCACTCGCACCTACGTTTGAGATACCACTGCTTGCATTTGAAGCAGATGCGTTGATTGTTGCGAGTTTTGCTATAACTTGGTCTAAAGAATTAAGGAACGGCTTAGTACCAACAGACATATCCTTGAAAGATTGTGTTACACTAGACGCGGTATTTTTAGCCGTATCTTGTAACTTCTGCAACTTATCATCAGCCTCTTTGATTTTCTTCAATGCAGACTCTGGTATAATAAGAGCACTGCCTAATGCTGAATCTGCCATAATTCAAAAGTTTAAGAGTTTATAAAATAGGTATTCCAAGGTCATTGAGATTTCGTAAATCCTCTGCACCATTGATTACCTTTGCATTCTTTAATTTGTCGTTCTCCTGATTTTTGTCTTTGTCTGACGAAATATATTCAATATGAGTAAAATCCATAGACGCAAGACGAATCTGCGGAACGGTCATTCTCCACTTATATTCTTCTTGCGAGCACCATGTGTTGGCACGTAAGAAATCTATCATTTGTCCGTATTCTGTTCGTGATGGGATAATTCGGTTGCTTGCTTCTTCCTCATCAGAGCTTGATTGCGGACGGTCTGAATCACATTGGTACTCGCGAAGAAAAAATCCACATCTAGCAAATTGAGAATTTCAACGAGTAATGTTGCCCAATCCTTGATGTCATAGTCTCCCCAAAGCAACTGGTCGTAAACTTGTTGGTATTCCTCAGAATCAATGCGTTTCTTGTCATTGAGCAAGGATAGTGTGATTACTCTTGCCACCGATGGAATGTTGATGGCAAACTCCTTGATAACGTCACCCATTGATAAGTTTTCGCCCTTGACTATCTTGCAAGCTTCCTCTGCAATCATCCATTGAGTGCCTGGTTTCAATGCTCTTATCTCCCACTCTGTACCTTGTAGTTTTACAATTGTAGGAGAATCATTCATAATTTGCGCAAGACGTTCCATTGCTGCGTCAGATAGAGGAGAACTGGGTAACACCTTATTCTCGTCTTCTATAGCTTGTTTCTTAGCCTTATTCGGGTCTTTTTGTGCTCTATATACTTTTCCCATATATATGAATTACTTTCTAATCACGCTTACTGTTCCATTATACTTCTTGGATAGGTTTTGTAGCTTCTGAAACGACATAGAAATGACTCTGTAAGATTGTTTCAGATTTCCACCGCCATCTTCCAATATCTTAGCATAGGGCATAGTCGCAACAACTGCCAAATCAATTACTCCACTAGGGGAATAATCGTTTTTGAGATATTCGTTTATCGCCTCACGACCTTTAATTTCTTCTCCATACCAATTCTTGCCTTTGGATGCTTTTGGTGAGGATGATAAGTAACCTATCTTTTCAAGCTTGCCTTCGACATAAATGCCATATCCGTAAGAATCATAGAGGTTGTATGTTCGATGTGTGTACGTAATCTCTTGAATACATTCTCTTAACACATTCTTTGCATCCTTGTCTAATTCCTTCGTAATAAGCTTTAATGTTTTTTTGTATAATGTTTCAGCCATAAATGATAAAACTTAAAAAGGAGCGGACAGCATTAAAGCCGCCGCCCCTTGTATATAGTCGAGAATTGTTGAAGAACCGAAATTAATCAGATACCGTTGGCAATGAATAGTTGTGGTCAACATAGAATGATGTGCGAACTGTCTTAGAATTAACGGTAAGCGAAATATCCTTGGCAGTACCAGCCAATGCAATACGAGCCAAGTTTGAATTGAGAGACTCAATAGTCAACTTAGAATTGATCTGAACCTTTGGAAGAACGTAAGCCTCCATTGTGGTTCCATTAGGTTGAACCTGTACAACATCAATCTTTGCATACTTTGCTTTGTAAATAGAAGGTGCAAGAGTCTTCTTTCCTGTTGCATCGTCTGTAAAGTCACACAATGCAGTCAAAAGTTCCTTCTGCGTATCTCCAATCTCTGCTGCAAACTGCCACTTACCAAGCTTAACAATGGAAATGATAGGAGAGTCAGAAGTCTCACACTCAATATCGGTGGTATCGTTATCATCTTGTGAAATAGATGTCGTGTCCTCAATAACATCCTCGAGAATGTAAGAATCACCCTTTGGAGCAGATTCGTTACTCTCTGTGCCATCGAACAATGTGACAACAATATAATCTGGCTTGATGAACTTGACAGCTCCCGCACCAGTATTTATAACCTTTTTCGCCATAATATAATGAGTTTTAAATGTTACATTTAATAGATTTTATATATTTATCTTGCGATAACTGAAACAGAAATCATCTGAAAATGGAACTGGCGGTTTGAATCATATCCGCTATCACGGTAAAGAACTTGAATTGTATAGTCCTTATTATTAGAGTGTTTAATCACATCGTCAAGGATTCCTTCCATCTTGTCAAGTAGTTTAACATTCTTTCTCAGTGGAGTTCCCTTTGGTCTTGCATAGAGATAAATGTTAGCATAGCCAGAGGAATAACCGCCATAATCTCTTTGCTGACCAACGTCCACATTGACAAAATCATCCCAGTTCTTACTAGTTGTAGGTGGTAATTCCCCGACAAATATGTTGTCTGAGATTTTTCCCTTAGTAAGAAGCATCGAAAAGAAATTCTCAATTCGAGACAATCTGCGATTAATCCTCTGTGCCATACCTTGTTATCCTAAATACATTTTACCTTATGATGAAAAAACTAAATATCAGTACCCTTGATGTAAGCTACACATCCGTGCATCTGTGTCGGATAAACGCCAATAACCATTTCGTCAATGTCCATTCCGTACATTTTTCCACGGAAACGAATGCCAGCATTTAAACATTCTGGAATATATTCTTCATCTTTTCCGTCTTCTCCTTCTTTCGTTGGCATCGGAAAATAGATTGTATATCCTAGCGTAACAACACCCGAATTAAAGAGTTTGTTGGTTTCCTGAATATCGCAATCAGTTTCAAAAATGATAGTTTCTACATTTTTTGTTTCTGACTCACCTGCACTAGTATCAGTATCACCTAACATATCCCCATCGCTTCCGATAAGGTCTCCATCTTCTTTCGGTTTTTGTTCCGAGCTGTAGAACACGCCATGATAGGCATATTCATCCAAAGCATTTCTGTCAGTGTACATAGCTTACCAATCTGTTTCTTCAATCCATTTAACCTCTCCATCGGTTTCATTGAGAGCATCAAGTTTCTCATCCTCTCCATACTTCTTGTAAAGTCTTTTGAGTTCTGATTTGATACTCAGCAATGCCGCCGACGTGATGGTCTGAGCACCTACTGTAAGAGTATATGCGCCATGTTGGTTTGTGGTTGATGCTGTCTGATAGACACCGAATACAATCTTTTCCAAGAGTGCAATCTTACATCTGTCTTTCTGTTCTTCTGTCAAGTCCAAATAAGACTCAACATCAGAAACGCCGCAATCCAAAGCGACATTGTTTAGTGCCGACTTGTCAAAGACAAAGTTAGTCATGCCGCTCAAATAGTCCAATATATCAAACTTCGATGCTGCCATTGAGAGATAAATGAATTAAATGTTATCGTATATTGTGAGTGAACCACCATTAACTATCTGCTGTTGAGGTATCAATGATTACGTGGTTCATAAAGTCGAGAAGTGCAGGGCAAGCCGACATCATGACCTTAGTCTGCCATTCGCGGAACTGACCGTTATCCATTGCGTAGTTTCCTACGGTAACGAGTCCGTCAGCGATTGAAGCCCAAGAAACATCAATGTTCTTTGCGCCATACTTCTGTTGAAGTGTCTGGTCGTAGATAGGAGTCCACTTGAACTCAACGCTATCACCGGTAGGGCAAAGTACAACAATCCTATCATCCCAACCTTGCACGAATGTGTCAGTTGTAACAGTCTTGTTGCGCTCCTTCTCAACTACAATCTCGATAGGTGAAAGACCTGTCATGTCTGAAAGTGATTTCTTGAAGTCTTCGTCCAAAATCTGCATGTTAGCAGTATATGCGCGGTCGTGAGCCTTGCACCAGTTGATGTACCACTCCTTAACTTCCTTGTTCTGCAAGAATACATCGCGGTACATCTTGCGAGTCATCTTCCATACGAGAGAAATCTCAGTACCGCCACGCTCATCGCGATAATCGTCTTCAATCTTTCTCATCTGTGAGATAAGGTTGCAGTCTGGGTCAGTCCAAGTTTTCGCACCAGCTTTCTTGCGGTTCTCTGTTGGGAATGGCTCAACCTTCTGCAAGAACTGCTGCAAACCTTCACCCTTGCCCTTCCAACTCATCTTTGCAGTTGTCATAATCTGTGCTGTCAAGTTAGAGAGTGTTGCCTCTGCTGAGTTCTTACCTACCTGAACAACATCGCGCACCCAAGCAGCCATAAGGTCTGCATCGTTTCCGAACTGCTCAAAGAGTTTTTCCTTATACTCGCGTTGTCTTGCGTTTTCAGACCACTTGTAACCGATGAAGTCTGGAATTGTACCTGTGTACATCTTCAAGCCCTCGTTGTCCATTTCTGGAGCATCGCCAAGTGGAGCGCGAAGGTGCATCAAAGGAGCTGCCTCTGCCTTGCGAGACTTGATGCTGAATGAAGCCACGCCATCGTAGTCTGTAGGTGTAGGCATAGAAGCTCTACGACCTTGTGTGAGATACCATCCATAGTTGGTATAGAGCAACCCCTTGGTGTTCAAGAAGGTTCTCAGAAAGTTGATGTTATCCTTAGAAGAGAACAACTTGGCGTATCTCGAATTGTTAAAATCAAATTGTTGCATATCCTGAATACTTAAATTAATGATATGTTATCATATTGTTATCCTATTGAATTGGAGCGGTTAGAATCCGAACCATCCGTTCTCTGTTCTTGTGTTCATCGCAAGTACGGCTGGTGGAAGCTTGTTGCACTTTGCCAAGTTCAAGATTACTCTTGAATCCTTAATCAATGCTGGAGTGTAAGAGTACTGAGCACCCTCGCCATCCTCAACATTGCTTGACAAGTTAGGGTCATAGAAGAAGTCGTTATCGCGGTCGAAGTAAGCGTTAGGATTTGTAACCATAGGAGCTACGGTTGAGCCTACCTTTTCTGCCTCTACGAGAATATCGCCAACATTCAATGCAACTGCAAGAGTTGCTGAAAGGGTGAGCTTCCAAACATCCTTGTCACCTTCGGTTGCTTTCTCTACAGCTGTAATGGTAACACCCAAAGACTTCTTCGTAAAGTCTGACTGTGCCACCATGATATTATCACCTGCAAAAGGAGTGTGATGATAGCCATCATTGACAACAAAAATATCAGTATCGGTGATTGTAGCTGTCTTTGCCAACTCGTAATACTTCAAAATCTTGACGGTCTGACCGCCATTCTTGCCGTAAGTGTCTGGGTCATATTCGCAAAAATCACCTGCGTAAGTCTTAGCGCGACCCTTGAACGGATTTTTGATAACACCACCAAAAGGAGGGTAAACGAATGCGTCCTTGTTGCCGCTTACGAGGTTAATGAAAACGCTTCTATGACCGCCAATCTTACCATGTGCTTGGATAAGTGTACGACCGCCAAAGTGACCGCCATATCCATGCTTCAAATAGAAATCATCTGCTGCTGCCATAATTTGTAAATTTGTTAAATAGTGAATGAATAATGTTATTCGCCAGCGTCAGGGTTTACAATGCCTACAACGTCCGAGAAATCGTCAGCCTTATCGTTGTCACCACCGCCAGCACTATCTGGAGTGTTGTTGTTTGACTTCGAATGAGAGAGATTGTAGAACTCCTCTGCATCCGTAAATTCCTGTTCGATGTCAGAATCCTTGGTGAGGTTCAACTTGCTCATGTACTTGTCAATCCACTTACTATCGTTGATACCTTTCTCCTTGAACTTGGCGAGAAGTTCACTACGTTTCTGTGATACAAGCTTAGAGGCTTCGTACTCTGCATCCTTCTTCTCTAGAGCTTCCAAGCGTTCCAAAAGCTTCTTTTCTACAGCCGAAGGCTCTTTGTTATCGTCCTTTGGATTTGGCTTAATGTCGGGATGCTCATCGTTCCATTTCTTGATGAAGTCGGCATTGTCCTTCTCGTAGTTGCCGTTAAGGGAAACATACTGCGGCAAAATCTTCTTCACCAAATCATCTAACTCTGTATCTTCACCAACTAAGAGGTCAAAGTGGGAATCACTCAAACTCTTGATTGTCTTTTCACTGATGGAAAGGTGTTTTCCGTTTGCAGTGAGCTTTGCTTTTAGGGTGTCTAAAAGTTGTTGTTTTGTAAACTTCATATTACTAATTTTTAAAATTCTGCTGCAAAGATAATTAAATAATGTGGTGATTTTTATGTTTTTAGAAACTCTATTTGTTACGTAACCAATATAGAATTAATTTCACACTATTATATATTATAAATTAGGTATCTTTGCAGCATGAACACGAATAAAGATATAGAAATCAGACCACAAGAGGGCTTTCAAATGTCCTTTGCAAGTAGTAATGTCGATGTGGTTTTCGGTGGTGGAAATCTTGGAGGGGGCAAGCTACAGCCGCTTGATTCCAAGATACTCACACCATCGGGATGGCAGACTATGGGCGATATGCAAGTTGGTTCTAAGGTGATGACTCCATTTGATGGAATTGCCACCGTGATTGCTGTATTTCCACAAGGCGTGAAAGATGTGTACGAGCTTACAACGTTAGATGGGCGAAAGTGTGAATGCGGTCTTGAACATCTATGGACGGTACGAACTCCAAAGCAAGTGCATAAGTATCGTTCCCATAACAAGGAATGGGGATGGACTATGACTTTGCAGACAAAAGACCTTATTGATGGTTTGTCGCAAGGAAAGAAGTATTTCATACCAAACAACAAAGCTATAGAATTTGGTGAAAAAGAACTGCCAATACCGCCATACGTATTAGGTGTTATGCTCGGTGATGGATGCTTAACTATTTGGCGTAACGAGAAAGGTTTTAAAATTTCCAATACAGAATGGGATATAATAAATAAGGTAGCAAAATTGACCGACACGACAAGAGTGTACGAGCAACCAAGCTGCTTTACTAAATTATTCTATACACCACACTATAAGGAGTATAAGGAATATTTAAGAGAAAAATGTTTGTTGGATTATTCCTACAATAAGTTTATCCCTGAAGAATATCTACACTCTAGTATTGAACAAAGAAAGCAATTGCTCGCAGGGTTATTTGATACCGATGGAAATGTAGAACCTTACGATAATAGTTATAGTTTTTGTACGACTAGCGAAAGGTTAAAAGATACATTTATTGAGTTATGTCGCAGCCTTGGTTACTCTTGTACGGTGAGCATTTATGGGCGTGAGTGGAAATATACAAAAGGTGTGGCTTATAAAATAGTGATACGCACCGACGATATTATATTCACAAGCGAGAAGCATAAGGCTAGATACAATAATGAGCGGAACAAAACAAGAAAGTATGCTCGAAGTAACGACCATTCACGGATTGTGTCTATCAAAAAGGTAAGAAGAGCCGAGTGCCAGTGTATTTTGGTTGATGACGAAAAGCATTTGTATATCACGGATGATTACATTACAACCCACAACTCGTATGGTCTTGTACTTGCGATGGCAGAGCCGTTAATGACTGACCCAGATTTTCGCGCAATGATTTCACGCCGTTCACTTGGTAATCAAAAAGCAGGTGGAGGATTCGTAGAGAAGTTCAAACAGATATTCGGAGCTGATTTCGTAAAAATCAGAGAGAGCGAGAATCCGCGCGTTACATTTCCGAATGGAACGTTTGTCGATTTGACGTATCTTGACGATTCCAATATGGATAAGTTGAGAGAGCGCGCGAAAGGATGGGAGTACGATTTGATTGCGATTGACGAGTTGACGGAGATGACTTGGGAAGTTTTCTCATACGTCATGACTCGAAACAGAGGTCAGAGCAAGACGTTTACAGGTAAGTTTTTTGCAACACTTAACCCGAAGCGTAGCCACTGGACGAGAATATTTCTTGATTGGTATATTGGCTCAGATGGTTTTATCATCCCAGAGCGTGATGGTGTAGTCAGATACTTCTATTGTGCAGGACCGACTGTTAAGGATGTTGTTTGGGGAATGTCTAAGCGAGAAGTCTATGAAAAATGTAAGATAGATATAGACAGAAAGCTTAAAACCATTGGCGGCAACTTTGGATATGAAGTAATGATTAAGAGTTTTGTTTTCTATCAAGGTAAACTTGGTTCAAACAAGAAGATGCTTGAAAACAACTCTGGCTATTTAGGTTCTGTAGCGGCATCGGGAGGTAGAATGTCACAAGCTCTTATGGAGGGTAACTTCAATGTTGACCCAGAAGAGGAAGAGGATATTCCGATTCCAAGCCAAGCGGCAAGAGATTGCTTCGTAAAAGACCCAGCCGTAAATGGTGACAAGTGGATAACAATCGACTTGGCAGATTACGGAAAGGATAATACTCTGATGTTGTCGTGGAATGGATTCCACGTTGTCAATTACGAAATCGTTATGCATTCAACACCGCGAATTAATGCGGAAAGAGCTAGATTATTCGCGGCGAGTGAGGGAGTGGCAGAAAGCCATATTATCTATGATGCTACGGCAGGTAGGTATTTCAATGACTATATACCCGATGCTATTCCTTATATATCAGCAGCAAAGGCAATGGGAATTTATTATTTGTCTGCTATGACAATAAAAGACCTATGTTACTTGCGACTGAGCTACATGATTAAGCGAGGACAGCTTACATTCTCTGATAAGGTTGCGAATGCGGTTTATACGCATCAAAACCTCAAATACAGAGTTTCCATACAGAATGAGTTCATGGAAGAATGCGCGGTAGTTCGCTTTGATAAGATGCAGAGTGGAAAGAAGAAGTTGCAGAGCAAGAAGGAAATGAACCGAAATCTTGGAAAAGACCGTTCTATGGATTTGCTCGACCCTTGCGCAATGAGAATGTACCCATGTTTGAATATGGAGTATGGTAGCGAGCTACAAGAAGGGTTCAGACTCGCAGCACAAGAAGTTGAAGAGAAAAATCCTAGTGCTCAGAGCATTTATGATGATACGTTGTACTATTAATTTTAGAATATATGCTGAAAAAAGAAAATATAAAAATGATTCTTGAATCCGTGCGGATTGACTGGGATAAATGTGATGAGAAAGACATTGCATTTGCTATCCTCTGTGACGCATTGGAAGATAAGACTTTAGCGTATCGTCTTGCTTATCGTAAGAGTGAAAAGGATGCCGCGAAATTCTACGAAACTCCACGATTCAAGAAACTGCTAGATGTTCTAGAACCTTTCGGTATCGGCAATGTTAATAACAACGCTATTACCAAAGAAGAGAACAAAAACGAGCTTCTCAAAATGCTTGACAAGATAGACCAAGCTCTTAGCGACGGAAATCTTGAACCGAAAGATGCATTGAAGATGCAGACTGATATACGTGTAAAGCTGAATGACAAATTCGAAATGGAAGAGTCACAGAAGCAGAAACGAATCATTGTAGTACCAAGTAAGCATGATATTGTTTGCCCTACTACCAATAGAGAATGTAACTACTGGCCTTCAAGAAAGGCTTGTTGCAGACACTTCGGTTTGATTGACCCACAAGAGAATAACGATTCACAAAATAGCAACGATGTTGAACCATCATTAAATAACAATAGCGATGAGTAGAAAGAGACAAGACATAATCAATGATTTTTTGGAGAATCCTCAGAAATTGCTTCTGAAAAAGCCGTTTTTGAGGGGTTCGCGCTCTATTACCATCAATGATTCTTCTGATGGTTCGGATATTAAGACAAACTTCCGTAAAGAGGCACAGCTTCCGAATATCAGCAAGATAGTCGTAAGCCAAGAGCGTTTTGCAAAGGAATTAGACCCTTATTCTCACAGGGTATTGTTTGATACGAACTTACCTTCTATATGCTGCAAGCTTGATGATGGCAGTTATTGCGAGATTGAGTTTAAAAAGTTTGGCATTCCTATGCAACAGCGTATTGTTGACAAGAAATCTCTCTGTTTAGGTGGTAACAAGCGCAATCACATACTGCATGACAGCAATCCGACTGATAAACTCAAAAAGAACTTTGCCGATTTCAAATGGCATTGGGATGAAACGAATCAGGATGGTATCGAAATGGAAGCTATACGCATTCAGCAGAGTTATGGTGATGTAGGATTACTCGTTTACATGAATGAGGATAACGAAGTGAAATGCCGATTGTTCTCGTATGAAGATGGCTATCAGATTATCACGCACAAAGACGATAACGGAGAACCGCTTCTTGATTGCGTGTATTATCGTACTGAGGATAATGTAAGACACATTGACGCATACGATAAGACATATCATTATCATTTTACAGATGTATTCGTTCAGAACGTTGACACAAACGAAGTACTGAAAGGATGGTGCTTGAAAAGCAAGGAGGAGCATGGATTCTCTGAAAGTCCACTTATCACAAAACGTGGTGATGTTGCTTGGAATAACGGTCAAGACCTTATCGAGCTATTCGAGATTATCTATAATCTGTTTGCGGTCATTCAGAAACGTCACGGATGGGGAATCCTTTACATCAAGGGCAAACTCAATGAAACCGCAAAGAAGATTGCTGGTTCTATCATCCTGAATGATACAAGCATTGAAGGAAATGGCAGCGCAGAGTTTAAGACTCCACCTTCTCCACAGAACATGATTGAGTTCATGCAGTCAATTCTCGACCAATTGCAGATTGCTATAGGATGTACATTTATCTTGCCGAAGGATATTAAGTCTAGTGGTGACATAAGTGGATTGGCAATTCAAATGACACGCTCTTTGGATATTGAGGAGGCTAACAATGCAGCTATCGAGTGGCAGAATTTCGTCAGCAAACATTCAAGACTGTTCAAGGAAGGATTGGCAAAGCAGTTGGTTGCAAGCGGCGAGAATCCTACTGCAATTACTGAGTTTAGACAGATGAGAATCAGCACATCATTTAAGCCTTGGCAGCCATTCGATGAAGGTGCATGGAATCAGATGCTTTGTACATTGAGCGGTGCAGGTTTGATTTCTACTAAGACTGGTGTTGAAAAGAATACTATTTCTACACCTGACGAGGAAGTAAGATTGCAGACTCAGCAAGAAGAGGCAGATGAACGTGCCGAAAAACAAGCTGAGATTACTGCAAGGACAAAGAATACAGACAACAATAAAGAATAAACATGAAGGCAGAATCATTATACATACAGAAGTTGACTTACGATGAGAACACTGGTAATGAAATTATCGGTTTGTTCCCATCGGAAGCTAACCCTGCTATTGTATCATCATATACCTACGATGCAAAGCGTATGGGTGGTGCTCCTACCATTACTGCTACAATATATTCTTCTGAGCCTTTGCAGTGGAAGAAGGAAGAGTTCGTAGAGTACAATGGCGATAGATTATTTGCGTCCTATACGCCAAACCCTACAAAGGATAATTCGTCTAGAATGTGGAAGAGTGAAATCACTTTCACATCTAGAAGAGAATTGCTTGATAACACTCTGTTCTTCGATGTTGTCGTTGATGATGTTGATACACAGAATAAAGACAGATACCGCTCAAATCAGACAAAGTTCACGTTTGGTGGAACTATCCATGAGTTTGTTGCTCGCATCAATAGTTCAATGGCATATTGTGGTTTGTATCGTCCTACAGATGAATACAAGGGATATTACGTTGTTGTTGACGAAGGATATGGAACAGATGAAGTTAAGGAAGTATCATTTGAAGACCAATATCTAACTGATGTTTTACAACTTGTCAATACAACTTTTGAGCTTGATTACTACTGGGATGGCAGCGTTTGTCATGTCGGCAAGGTACAGCACGACTTAACCGATACACCTATTAAATATGGTTGTAGTGATGCTCTTATATCTGTATCAAAGGAGAATGCGAACTATAAGATAGTTGATATGATAACAGGTTACGGTTCGTCCGACAACCTGCCATATTACTATCCTAATGATGATGAGTTTGGTGAAGCAGTATTCAATACAGAGAATATCATCAAGGATAAAGTCAGCGTAGAGTTGTCAAAGTTTCTCAAAGATTCAAGATACAATGATACCCTTGTACTTTATAAAAGCAAGAAAGGAGAAATCTACAATGGAAATGTAGTTGTAAGTCTAAATGTATTTCACATTTATAGTTCTACTATTCCAGAAAATTTATCACAAGCAGATAGTCAGTCTAACCCAACGGTTACGTGTAGTTTCTGGATTAGCATTCCAATCAGCGCGATTAAGGGTCAGAAGATAGATTTGACGAACTTGAATTTTAGATTTGAATTATTTCGTTCCATTACGAGATCTGACTTTGTATCAAACGTTAGTAACGCCAGTAAGAGCATAAAACTGAAAAAAATAGGAGAAAAAACGTATGTGACTATCTCTGAAGGGATGAGCTTTGGAAATGTTTCTACATACACATTTGAAAAGAGTGGATTTTTCATATTAACTATAGGTGCTGACTTTTCTTACAATTGCAAGGTGTTCAATAGTGATGGCATTCGTAGTTTTTATGACGCGAGTTTTTGGAATGTTGCTTTTGGTGGAGATGTTAAGTTCTCATACGAGTCAAAATCGGAATACGAATGGAAGAATGGAGACAAGTACATTCCTTATAGTGATGCTGGTATTAATGTAAGCGGAATCGGCGAGGCGAATTGCGTTGAATACGGCTATCGATTTGTAAAAGATGGTGATAGATACGGATTCAACAAGGTTTGTATCGGAACTGAGGATAATGCAGTAAAGGTAATAGTTACTGATAGAGTCTGGATTACACCATCATCGGTACTTATGCCTTCTATATATCGCAACACGAAAGGCGCAGAGCGTTTCTATTATGCTTTGAATAACACCCATAAATTGCCTAGTGGTAGTGGATATTATGAGTTTGTAAACTTGTATAAGAAAGGAAATCCTCACCAAGGAACGGTTACTTTTGATGATATAAAACCAACTATCAATGGAATTGTAAATGCAGAAGGACAGTTGTTTGGAGAGATTGCGGATGTTGCTTTTGATAAAGAAGATAGTGATGTAAAGGATAGCGATGGAACAACATATATACATCAATATTTCTACATCAAACTACACAAGTTTAATGGAGAGTTTGGCTTTGATTTATTTAATCATGTCTTAGCCAAGGAATCAGCAAAGATAAATCTCATCAAGAGTAACGGATGCCCTGCTTGTTCGTTTGTGATTTACAAACAACCGAGTGCTGACAATTCAAAGTGTTACAATTGTGTAAGTGTTGATGAAAATGGAAACTTAAAACGAGTTCGCACAGATAAGAATGACTACATATTTGCTAACGCTAGCGATGCTTACGAAGATAAGCTAAACCAAGATTCAACTCAGAAAGAGTTATGGATTGCGGTTCAAAAGGACACATCAACACTAGGCATTGTGATGCCAAACGCAAGTGCTGGATTTAAACCGCAAAAGGGAGATTTGTTTGTTATCACAGGCATTAAACCTCCAAAAGTTCTTGTAACGGCAGCAGAGAAACGACTCGATGATGCTCTTATTAAACACATGAGTGAAAACAATACAGACCAATTCAATTACTCTGTTAAGTTTTCTCGCATATTCTTACAAGAGAATCCTGACTTTGCAAGTAAGTTGAACGAGAATGCAAAGCTTTCAATACAGATACAAGGTGATTCTGATAGCGATGGAAATCTTATCAGTCACGAAGTTTTCGTCAGCAACTACTCAGTAAAGGTTGATAACGATGAGCTGGCAGAAGTTGAGATTGAGCTTGTTAATTCGTTGGAAGTTACAAAGAGTGATGTAAAGCAGATTATTGGTGCTGTAAAGGGAGAAGCGGTTAAGTCTCTATCTAGTATGGTTGGTGGAAGTAGTACTAACAACTTTAATGCTAGTATAACCGATAAGATGTATCTCTCTAAACTGAAAGATGATATAGCTAGCGGCATAATCACCTTTCAGAAGGTGCAGAAGTTCGTGCAAGGCTTCTTCCTCGGTCACTCAAATGAGCTTAGCATAGATGGAAGTGGTAACGCTATTCTATCTAATGTCTTGGTGAATCTCTT
>ENA-OOQG01000254-OOQG01000254.1-human-gut-metagenome-genome-assembly--contig:-NODE-254-length-21440-cov-2.788403_pt1 | contig 21440 bp, 19 predicted proteins | sample MGYA00241085_ERZ501155 | MGnify/ENA primary metagenome ERZ501155 (study PRJEB25962, sample SAMEA2042438) | human gut metagenome | biome: human gut; feature: human-associated habitat; material: faeces...
AAGACGGAAACTGGAATCAAATATCATCAGGTAAGAGTGGCATATGTAAAGAAAAAAGACGGAACAAGGATGGCTGTAGTTGGAACAAGAAATATTGACAGTCTGATTAAAAAAGAGCGTATGCAGGAAGAAAAATTAAAAAAAGCATATGCTGCTGCAAAAAGTGCAAATAAAGCCAAAACGGAATTTCTGAATAATATGTCTCATGACATCCGTACTCCAATGAACGTGATACTGGGATATAATCAACTGATGAAATCGTTGCTGACAGAACCAAAGCAATTGGATTATCAGAAGAAAATTGAACAATCCGGGAAATTGTTATTATCCATCATCAATAATGTACTTGATATGGCGCAGATTGAAAGCGGAAATATGAAAGTAGATGAAAATTTTGAGATTGTCGGTGAGGTAGTAGATGAAATTTTAAGTACATTTTCATCTGAAGCGGAAGAAAAAGAAATTCAACTAAGCGGCAGTATGCAGGTTACACATAAAAATATCCTGTGCGATAGTACAAAAATCAGGAAAATATATGTAAATCTTGTCAGTAATGCTATTAAATATACTCCAAGTGGTGGAAATATAACGATTACTGTAGAAGAGCTGTCATGTGAAAAAGAAGGATATATGAAGGTGAAATCCGAGATAAAAGATACCGGTATTGGCATGAGCAAAGAATATCTTCCAACGTTATTTGAACCATTCAGCCGTGAACATAATACAACAACCGGAAAAGTCGGAGGAACCGGTCTTGGAATGGCAATCGTAAAGAAAATGGTCGATCTGATGGGTGGCAGTATTGAAGTAGAAAGTGAACCTGGAAAAGGAACCATATTTACGTTTACACTGATGCATAAAATAGCTGACAAGAAATATTACAGTCGAAAGATAGAAACAGCAGAATCATCCGATAGTGTAGAAAAACTGCGTGGAAAACATGTTCTGCTGGCAGAGGATAATAATCTGAATGCGGAAATCGCAGTGGCAGTTCTTGAAAAAACAGGGCTTGTTATCGATCGTGTGGAGGATGGAATCCAATGCGTGAGCAGGATAGAGCAGCTGCCATCGGAAACCTATGATCTGATACTTATGGATATCCAGATGCCAAACATGGATGGGTATAAGGCAACTCAGTGTATCAGGCATTTAAATGATAAAAAGAAGGCAGAGATTCCGATCATTGCCATGACAGCAAATGCCTTTGAAGAAGACAAAAAAAGGGCAATTGATGCCGGCATGAATGGACACATTGCAAAACCGGTAGAAATAGATAAGCTGATTTCTGAAATATCAAAGTATACTGAAAAAGACGATGCAAAAATTAACAAAGCTTGAAAATCTGATCAGTCTTGGACACAGGGGGCTGATCTATACATTTCTGGGAAAAGGATATGTAGATGCAGTTGCCGCACATGAAGAATCTGTTGTCCAGTATATGAAGGATTATGATACAAGCTTTCGCATCCTAGAAGACCCTTTGATGGTAGTGGGAATAGGAGTTGCTTTTGCAAAAGATGATGACAGAGGAATCTGTGTGGCGGCAGTCTCACTGTTTTATTTCTTTCATGCGCAGAAAGCGGAAGCCGAGGAAAGACTGGTGGAGATTGTAAATTATGTGAAGGTGCAGTGCTCAACCTACACCCATTATAATGAATCTTCGGAATCCAAAAGTCTCCTCCGTGCAATCGAAGTGCCAGACAGATGAGTACGAATATCGACATGGAAATCAAAAACAAAGGTCAGCTGAGCAGCGATTTTCTGAAAGAGAACCTGCAGACTCTCTGGGTGGATGGTATCGTTGTACTGGATTCAGAGGGAAAGCCGGACTGCGAATACAGCATGGATGAGTCTCTGACAGGTGAGATTATAGAATATCTGCAAAAAGACATTATCATGGATTTTACCGGATATGAAGAAAGAAGCTATTCGGAACGATTTGTCAGGGAGGATGAACATATATCTAAGCCTGTTGATGTGGAATTACTGATAAAAATAATTCATAGATTTGTGGAACAATAAATGTAGAGATTGCAAAGCCAATCCAGGTCGATAAGCTGCAGTCGATTTTATCAGAAGTAATAAGGCAACAAGAAAAATGAACTAGAGAGAAATAGTAGAATGATGACAGTAAAAGAATGTTATGAGAGTATGGAATCCTATTACGAAGGAGTAATGGGCAGAATGGGCAGTGAAGAAATGGTTAAAAGATTTGCCCTAAAATTTCTGGATGATCCCAGTTATTTAAATCTGGAAAAGGCTATACAGGAGCAGAACGCGGAAGAAGCTTTTCGCGCAGCGCATACAATAAAGGGACTTTGCCTGAATCTTGGCTTTGACAGGCTATATAAAGTCAGCGCGGAGCTGACGGAGAAGCTGAGGGGAAGAGAACTCGACGGATACGAGGCATTATATGGGAAGGTACAAACGGAGTATAAAAATACCATAGATGCCATTCAAAAAATGAAAGAGTAGCTTGTATCGGTAGCGGATGTTTATGATGTTAAAAAATGGACGTATAAGAAGGGAGAAATTCATATGCCTAGGATGAAATGGGATAAACTCAATCAAAGATAATTAGGCCAATATGGGGAATATTATGCAAAGATGGAATTTGCTTCATATGGATATGATGTTTATACATCGGAAGTAGATGATCATGGTGTTGATTTTGTTGCAAGGGATACAGTAACGGGAACATTTTATGAGGTTCAAGTAAAAAGTATATATAAAGGTAAGTATACATATATGCAGAAACAACATATGAGTGTGGATGATAAATATAGATTAGTATGTTTCATGAAGTTTGAGGATGATAGATTACCTGAAGTATATATAATTCCAGCAACGGCATGGCAAAAACCAAATGCAATACTTGTGGATAGAAAATATGATAAACCGGGGCAGAAAAGTAAGCCAGAATGGGGAATTAGTTATACAATTAAGAATAAGAAATTGATTGAAAAATATAAAGCAGAAAACTTTTTTGGTTAAGTATTTTTATAGGAGGTGCCACAATGCCATTTTGGCGTGAAATCTTTTTTAACCCTGAATTAGAGTGTGGGAAAATTTTTGCAACAAAATGAACGTTGTTCACTTATGCGTTTAAAGATGTACCTAAGAAAGGATTTTTATTATGCAGGCAATTGTAGAAACTTTATTTGATACCGTATATTTGTTTTCGGTAATCACAATCGGAATTTTAATGATCCGAAAAAGCAAAGGAAACCGTCAGTTTACCATGTTTGGAATTATGGCAGTTATTTTAGGATGTGGAGATGCATTCCATCTGATTCCTCGTGCAGCAGCGCTTTGTACAACAGGTCTTGAGAACTTTACTGTACAGTTTGGGTTAGGCAAGTGGATAACCTCTGTCACCATGACTATTTTTTATGTCGTACTCTATCATATATGGCGCGAGCGTTATCAGATTAAAGGCTATAAAGCAGCTACAGTAGCTATTTATGTTCTTGCAGGATTAAGAATTGTTCTGTGTATGATGCCTCAGAATGCCTGGCTCAGTGCAGATGCTCCGCTTTCATGGGGAATCTACCGAAATATTCCGTTTGCGCTGATGGGATTATTTATCATCGTTTTATTCTATAAAAGTGCAAAAGAAAATGCCTTCCTTATGATGGCTCATTTTATGAGATAGAAGCTGACAGGGAGAAGAGGAGAGCCGATGAGTGCAGGCAGACTGTATGACAAAATCACAGACAAGGTAAATGATAAAGTTTGAGAAAACCTATGGCATTGCGATTGTTAAAGAGATGTAAATGGTGGTATAATTATGACATGGATTCAAAAAGAAATGGAGAGCTTTATGTTATAAAGAACGTTAAACTCGACAGAAGAGTAAAAGTGACAAATCACATTGAAGTAGGAAGTGAAAATATGCAGTTAGGATGGATAGATTTTTCAAAAGAAGATCGGCAGAAGGCATTAGATGTAATTAACCTTCTGAGTGAACAGGGAGCAGTCGATGAACTTGGAATCGGCATTATTCGTGATGCTTTTGCCAACTATTTCTTCCCTGGAACATCTACCATCCAGACCAGAGCAAAGTACTTCCTTATTGTTCCATATGTGTTAAGAGAAGCTGTTGATGGCAGGTATGGAAAGGATGCAAATAGAGTTTTAAGGGCTATAGATTCTGTTGAAAAAGATTGTGGCATCAGATTGTTAGAAGCAGATCCCAAGGCAGAAGGTGTTATTGGAACCCGTGTATTACCAAAGGGCTGGGTAGCAAGAAAACCATCAGATATCTACTGGAATGGAATTCGTACCTTTGGAATATTCTGTGATTATGGTCTGTCTATACCAGAGTATGTTTCATTGGCGGTAAAGCTAAAAGAACAGAAGTCTGTCAGCCGGTTGGAAAATAGAAATGATGATGCAGAGGAAAATGATAAGGATGATTCGGATGCAGGAGATATCGGCAATATTAGATTCTGGAATCTTCCGATTTATCATGATGATTGGAGAGACAACCTTACAATAGAGCTGACGCAGGAGGAAGCATTCTATCTGGATAAGCAGATTCAGAAGTCAACGAAAGGGTCTCTTTTGGAATATGTATTGAAAAATCGTATTGATTTGAATGAATATGCTGATTTTGCTTCTTTAACGGCTGAACTATCGGAAAAAGTAGGTGAAAAGCTGGCATATATGATGAAGCTTGCCTGCGATTTTAATAATCTGGTGTATATGGCGAGAGTAAGATACAATGTCATGCTTTCAGAAGACGAGAATACATACGCAAATGATGAATGGAGCAGGTTGCTTCCGGATATAAGGCATAATGCGACAGCAGATCTGGATGCAGTGTTTGGAGAATTGCAGTTGATCAATCCAAGGGCAAAGAGTTTTTTATGTGGGATACAGGCTGCATTTATGGCATCTGATATTGATATGGCTGATGAACTGATTCGCAAGAGGGAACGGAGCCTGAAAGGAGCAGCCAGAGCGAAGTTAAGCAGAACAAAGGAATTTGATCATTCAAAATGGGTAGGCGGTGGAATGCTCGATTACAGATTCTCGAATGCCAGAAGAATTGTGAATGACATCTATGCCGGGGAGGTGAGTGCTGATGTTTAGACCGGATTCAAACCGAGATAGAACGGATTACGGTGGTATTTTGATGCCTCCGGACGGATATAGATTGGACAGAGCAGTAGGCACTACATATTCACTTGACCTGGAAGCACTCACAGCTGTGGCGATATGCCTTGGATTATCTGAAGAAACAGATAGTAAGCTTATGCAAAATCCAATTGGTATGCTGAATGCATTGCAGAAGGTATCAGATAAAATCGTGCTGTTTTGTGAAGCAGGACAGATTAAAGTGCCAACAAAACCGACTGCACTATCTATTTTATTAGAGAAAATGGTAGTAGAGGTCGCACTGCCAAAAGATAGACAGCTTGGTCGATATCCGTCATTTCACCCGAAAACATGGGTATTAGCATATGTAAACGCTGATGGAGATAAAAAATATCGTTTTGTGGTAATGAGCAGAAATCTGACTTTTGACAGGAGCTGGGATATCAGTTTTGCAATGGATAGCAGTAAAAATGTCAGACAGAAGAAAAAGACTCAACCTATCTGTGATTTTCTGGATTATCTTGTAACGAATGTGCATAATACCAGCAATAATGCCGGAAAGAAAAGAAATCTGATTCGTGGATTATGTTCAGACATTAAGGATGTATCCTTTTCACTTGATAGTAAAATATTTGGAGAGAATTTTGAAGTTCTTCCACTTGGTATTGGAAAAAATGCTTACCGGATGCAGGAGGATATTCTATTCTGCAAGGAAAGAGGAAATGCCAATTCGACATTTAATGAGCTTGTAGTGATGTCTCCGTTTTTATCAGAAAGTGTGATTGCAGATTTTAACCTGACAGACAGGGCATTGTCGGACTGTAAGAGAACACTTGTTACGAGACGTTCTGAGCTTGGAAAACTCAAAGCATCAGATGTAGACAATTTTACCATCTATGCATTAAAGGATGAGATTATAGATGGTGAGGAAGAAATTTCAGATGAACTCGCGGATAAAAAGAAACAGGATATTCATGCAAAAATCTATCTGAGAAGGAAATATTCAGATGTTGACCTGTATCTTGGTTCCATGAATGCTTCATATTCTGCAGTTAATAAAAATGTTGAAATGATGCTGTGGCTTGGAACAAAGAATATGTATCTGAATGGGGATAAATTCTTAGAGGATATATTCTGTGGACCGGTAGGAGATGCAAAGAATCCATTTGAGCAGGTTACAGTAGCGGATGCAGTTTTGGAAACAGAAAGTGATAATAGAAATCTGCTGGAGCAGAAAATCAAGGAATTGTGCCGTGTGAAAAGGCAGGCTGTAATTTCAGAAGATAATGAGAATGCCGGAAAATACAAGATAGAGGTTGAGTTCAGTGGTATTGAATCTGATAGTGAGGTTACAGTATCACCATTTAATTCAAAGCAGGAGCAGACATTGTCAGAACATATAGAGTTTTCAGAGCTTGAGATTTTGCAGTTATCTGAGTTCTATGAGATTACTGCAAGATCAGGTGATGATACAATCCGCAGAATTATTATGATCCCTACAAGTGGTTTCCCGGATGACAGAGAAAGTGCTGCAGTAAACAGTGTGGTAAAAGATAGGGCATCATTTGTTGAGTACATAGCGTTTGTACTTGGCGATGATTATGTAGCATCTATGCTTGAAGGAAAGCAGATGGGAGAATCCGGCTTTTTTGCCAATTCGAGTGATGCAATGCCGGCACTCTATGAAAAGATGTTAAAGACATCTGTAGAAGAGCCGGAAAGAATAAAAGACATTGGATATGTGCTTAAGATGGTTACAGATAAGGATATTATACCGGATGAATTCCGTGAACTGTATGAGACTTTTTGTAATACTTTGAAAATCAGAAGATAACGAGGTGATGTTATGTCACAATTTAATATAGATGAAATTGAAAAGCGTACCCTCTCCGGTCTGAAGGATTTTCAAAGAGCAACTGTGGAGAGAGTGGATTATCTGTTCCGGCATAATCAGAATCGTGTGCTTGTAGCAGATGAAGTGGGTATGGGAAAAACTCTTATTGCCAGAGGAGCAATTGTAAAGACAGCAAGACTTAGAATCGAAGAGAAAGATGATCTGTTTAAGGTAATTTATATCTGCTCTAATCAGAACATAGCAAATCAGAATATCAGAAAGCTTGATGTAACAGGAAAGAATGCCATCGGTTCAGTATCAGATACCAGACTGTCTATGCAGCACTTAAAGATTACCGAGCAGGAGAATGATCCGCAGATAAAGGAAGGCTTTATACAGCTTATCCCACTTACACCGGAAACATCTTTCCGCATGACCACCGGAGGTGGAAGTGTGCAGGAAAGAGCACTTATGTATGCCATTTTAAGGAGAATGCCGGACTTTAAAGGACATGCAACTTCTCTTGAAAAATTTATGATAATGGATGCTGTAAAAGCATGGGATGGATGGGCAAAATGGAACTTTGAAAATCGTGTGGCAGAATGCGAAAAGATGACGAAGGGTGTCTATCCACAAAATGTGATAGAAAAAATCCTTAATTATCAGGAGTATGAAAGTATAAGGGACTTGCTGCTTAATCATTTGCATGAAAGAAGATACAATAAACAGCTTACATATTCCAATTACTATGTGATGAATAAGCTTCGTGTGATGTTTGCGAGAATCAGTGTATCTATGCTTGAGCCGGATCTGGTAATCATGGATGAGTTTCAGAGATTTAAGTTTCTTTTGTCATCCGATGACAGTGAGCTTGGTATTCTTGCACACAGTTTCCTTAGTGGACATGATACAAGGGTACTTCTGTTGTCGGCTACACCATATAAATTGTATTCTACCCTTGAAGAGATAGATGAAAATCAGCTTGATGAGCATTATGCAGAGTTTTTTCAGGTTATGAACTTTCTTTTAGATGATGAAGTCAAAGACATTAAATTCAAGGAAGTGTGGAAGAATTATTCACATGCTCTAAGTGAGTTGAAGGCAGGGGACAGTGCAATTATCCGTATGAAGGAGCTGGCAGAAAATGCCATGTATCAGGGAGTCAGCAGGACAGAGCGTATATCTGTCATGGATTCCGGTGATTATACGGATGACAGCAGCGTGAAGCATCATTTGCAGATAGATGAAAATGACATAAACTCCTATATACAGATGTCACGATTGCTGTCAAAAACGGATTCAAATCATTCTTTACCGGTAGATTATGCAAAGAGCTGTCCGTATCTTATGTCCTTTATGAAGAAATATAAGATTAAAGAGCAGATTGAAAAATATTATACAAAATATCCAGATGAATTTGGAAGTGAAAGAGAACAAAGTCTCTTGTGGCTGAATCGCAATAAAATCAATAAATATGATGAACTGCCGAAAACCAATGCAAGGCTTGAGGCACTGAAAGAAAAAGCATTTACCGGCGGTGCAGAAAAATATCTGTGGATTCCTCCATCATTGCCATATTATGAGATGCAGGGAGCATATAAAAACAGCAAAGGCTTTTCAAAAATACTTGTATTTTCTGCATGGGAGATGGTTCCACGAATGATAGGTGCGCTTGTTTCCTATGAGGCGGAAAGACTTACAGTTGGAAAACTGGTACATCAGATAAAGAATCAGGATAAGAAGAATACGGGGTATTTTGCGGAAGGTTCGAGACGATACCCAGTGGCAAGGCTCAGGTTTAATGTTTCAAATGGAGAAGTAAGAGGCATGAGCCTGTTTGCACTGCTTTATCCTTCAAAGAAACTTTCTGATATGTATTTACCGATTGAGTCATTGAATAATCATGAATCACTAGAAGTAATAGAGAAATCTGTACGGCTGAAACTGAAAGAGAAGCTTGCGATAATCGAAGAAAAGTATGGTGATTCGGGTAACAATAAGGAAGATGCCAGGTGGTATTATCTTGCACCGATGCTCATGGATGGAGTCATCTATGCAAAGCATTGGATAGAGGATATTGTGTGGGAAATGAATACAGACGAAGAGGATACAACATCTGAGGTCAGAAGCAGTTCAAAGGATAAGAGAAATAAGGGCTTTATTGCTCATATTGATAAGCTAAGAAGTTATTTGGATGCCCCGGAGGAGATTCATCTTGGAAGAAAGCCGGAGGATCTTCTGGAAACATTGGTAAATATGGTACTGGGTTCGCCAGCAATATGCATTTATCGTTCTAATGGAAGAAGCACAGCCAGAGCAACATCGCTTGCAAAGGTATTTGTCAATAATTTCAATTTGCCGGAGTCAACAGCTATCATTGATCTTGCTTATGGCAGATGCAGGGATGATAATTCCCACTGGCAGAATGTACTTAAATACTGTAAAGATGGCTGTTTTCAGGCAATGATTGATGAATATATCCATATGCTGAAAGAAACAGCAGGTTTTCAGTCGGATGGAAATCAGTATCAGATCGTGCATGACATGATGATGGATTCATTGAAAATACATACAGCCACCTATATCGCTGATACTTATCCTGATTTCAAAAAGCGTATTAATGGAGCTGACAGGAAGAGTGATGGATGTCGAATAAGGTCGAGTTATGCAGTTGGATTTACAAAGGATGCAGGAGATAATTCTAAGGTAGTCATGCGTAAAGAAAATATCAGAAATGCCTTTAACTCACCAATGCGTCCATTTGTGCTTGCCACAACATCAATCGGACAGGAAGGACTGGATTTTCATAATTACTGCCGAGTGATTATGCACTGGAATCTTCCAAGTAATCCCATCGACCTGGAACAAAGGGAAGGCAGAATCAATAGATTTAAGTGTCTGGCAATAAGACAGAATGTTGCTGATAAATATGGTAAGTTAGATGGTATCACATTTAAGCGAGACATATGGACAGAAATGTTTGAGGCTGCTAAAGCGGAAAAGCAGAATGACCAGTCAGAGCTTGTACCATTCTGGTGTTTCGGAAAAAATCAGAGTGTTAAAATAGAAAGGCTTGTGCCAATGTATCCTATGAGTAAGGATGAGGTTAATTATGAAAGGCTGATAAAGATTCTGTCTCTTTACCGGCTTACATTAGGGCAGGCAAGGCAGGAAGAACTTCTGGAGTATTTATTCAAGGAGTTCAAGGACACAAGCGGATTGAAGAAACTGTTTATCGACTTGAGTCCATTTTCAAAGGGAAAAGAAGGTTGATATGATGAGAATACTTTTTTGTAACATAGCGTGGATGAAGGAGTATCGAGGAAATGAAGATGGAAAGGATACTCCGTTAAATGGTGGAAGCTATGTTGATGAGACAGGAGATGCCCATGAAAAATATAATTTTACACCAGTGAATATGGAGGGTAGGGAAGGCTTATATTGTCTGGGATTTTTTGAGACAAAATCACATAATGGTAAAGATGTCAATCAAATGCGGATTGAGAATATTGCAGGTTGTGAACTATTAAAAAAAGAAGAATCAGTAGATGATGTGCTTGTCGTTTATTGTGCAAAGCATCCGGCACATAAGTTTACGACGGTCGTGGGATGGTATAAACATGCTACAGTTTTCAGACATTATCAAGAGGCAGTGTTTGCTCCAGAAGATATACAATATTACAATGCAATTGCAAACTCATCTGATTGTGTCTTACTTCCTGCAGGAATCAGATCAAGAAAGGTACAATGGGAAGTCCCAAGAAAATCAAATGGTTGGGCTTATGGATTTGGACGGGCAAATGTGTGGTATGCAAGTGAAGAAGATAGTAGGTTACAAGATTATCTTACGAGATTAGTAAAACAGATTGATGAATATGATGGCGAAAATTGGATTGACAAGTACGCTAAGTAATGAGGTACACATATTATGGGAAACGAATCAGGTGAATGGATTATGCATGGCATGAAGTGGGATAATCCGGATTGCATCCATTCTGTAGATGAAGCAATCAAGTATATAAATGAATTTGGCTTTTTACCATTATTTAAGAATGATATAGACGGGTTTTCACTTGAAGAAAGAACTGTTCCAGAGTACTGGTGGAGTGATAATCCGGAGATTGATCCATGGATGTGGCGGGCTATTATAGCAAGGCAGCATGATATCGTCTATGGAAAGTTCTTTGATAAGAAGGCAGGATTTATATCAAAAAATTGGCTTCCTGTATTTGCTAATTATCGCCGGGATGGATATGATTTTGATGCATTATATGATGATGGGAAAGCACCTAATAAGCATAAAAAGATAATGGTCAATTTTATGGAAGATAATGCTGATTCAGAGATTTATTCAAATGAATTGAAAAAACAAGCTGGATTTGGTAAGGATGGAGAAAAGGGATTTGATGGTGCAATAACGAATCTTATGATGCAGACATATCTGTGCAACTGCGATTTTAAGAAGAGAGTGAATAAGAAAGGCATGGAATATGGATGGGATGTTGCAGTGTATTCATCTATCGAGCATATCTATGGATACGATTATGTGACTTCCTGCTATAAGGATAATCCGTGGGATTCATGGAAACAGCTTGTAGACTATATGCATGAGATGTATCCGGAGGCGACGGATAAGCAGATAAGGAAGATATTAAAGTAATACAGGTATCTGCATATATTATGGCATATGGTTCGCTGTATTCAGGGGAAAGTTCAATACTTACTTTCATGTAAAATCCTCCTTTCTTTTTGGTGAGTTAATCATACAATATTTCATATATAATGTCTCGCATTTGGATGTAAGTAGCGAAAAAACATGTGTAAGATGCGTTAAAGGAGGATAATCCTGATAAGTTCCGCTATCGGAAGATATGTGAGTCTGCACACCGTACGGCACAATCAACATTTGACATGTTGGAAGTTTTAGTGATTAATATTTCTTTAATTTTGTCAGCATACTATTTACATAGTACAAATAGTAATGTACTTTAAAAAAGTACAGGACAGTACAAATAATCAGAAAGAGATATGATAACCATGAAGAAGAAATTAATTGCAATAATAGTTGGAATGATGCTTTGTGCAGAGCTGTTGGGTGGTTGTGGTAATAAAAATATAAACAAGGATAATATTACCACGGATACTGCTGAGGAGTCGAAACAGCAGGATTCGGATAAAAAACAGGAGCTGCCAACTGCAACATATATGGGTGGAAGCAATACCATTACTGAGGTGTGCGAGGAGCTTGGTTCAGCCGGAGCATCGCATGTAGATACCTTTAAAGAATTGGTGACTGATTTTGCGGATTCTGCCGGGAAGAATGCAAAGCTGAAGGATACATGGTCAGATGCATATAAAATGAAAGCAGATACCGGTAAATGTATGGATGGCTGGGAGGAAAAGCATGACTATTCAGATGCAGATTGCAGAATGACAGCTTTTCTTTTGCTTGATGGTCTGCTTCACGCACAGTCAACGGAAGATAGCTATAGTGGCACATATTTAATGTTTGATACGGAAGCAATAGAAAATGTAGACAGGTATGAAATCATAAGGCAGAATAAGGACATGTTTACTACATTATACGGAGAAAAGAGCATTACGGATGATAAACATCCTGAAAAAACATTCTCTGACTACTGGAAAAAGTATGGATTTCAAATAGACAGTAATCGTATTTCACTTATTAGTATAGCAATATATGATCCGGATTCTGATGCTATGTTCGTGGGACATACAGGTGTATTGATAAAGTACAGTGACTATTATTTGTTTGTAGAAAAAATAGCATTTGAGCAGCCATATCAGGCAACAAAGGTGAATAATATGGATGAACTATTAAGTATTCTTTCACTGAGACCTGAGTATTTCGGAGAAGAGAAGGAGGCTGGACCGTTTGTATATAATAATGGAGACTATGTTGGAACATTAGAATTGCAAAGTGCAGAGTTGTAATAATGAAAATTCAAAATCGCCTTTTCCGTTGACATAACTTATAATACACTATATAATTTCCATAAAAATCCTCATAAGGATAAATCGGAAAATGAAGTTAAAGAATAAAAAAAGCAGAAATATAATAGGTATTATACAAAGCTGTCTCATCTTTGCATTGGTCATTCTTGTTATTTTTATGATGATACAGATTAACCGGCTGCAAGGAACGGCAAGGGTAATAAATTACGCAGGTCTGGTACGTGGAGCAACACAGCGTGAAGTAAAATTGGAGATTACAGGATCCCAAAATGATGAGTTGATTAAATATTTGGATGATATTTTGAGCGGATTAAAATATCAGGATGGAAATTATGATCTGGTAAAGCTTCAGGACAAGGAATATCAGGATAAATTGCAGGTCCAGATTGATTATTGGAATAAAATAAAAAAAGAAATTGAAGCTGTAAGAAGTAACGGATATGAAAATACTGATATTGTCAATATGAGTGAGACTTATTTTAAGCTGGCTGATGATACTGTGTCTGCAGCGGAAAATTATTCAGAAAAGATTGCTACAAAGATCCGCACGATAGAGCTTTTGTCTGTACTTGATATGCTGTGTCTTGTTATATTGATTATTGTACAGACCATAATGGCAATGAAGATGGCAAGGCAAAATAAACTGTTAGAGCAAAGAGCATATACTGATGCCCGTACAGGATTGCCTAATAGAAGTGCCTGTAAAGAAATTCTGAACAATAATGAGATAATCAGTTCACCTACGGCATGCATTATTTTTGACTTAAATAATTTGAAGTTTATTAATGATACAATGGGGCATTCGGCAGGAGATCGGTTGATAGTAAAGTTTGCCGGACTTTTGCGCAGCGTATTTCCTGAAAAAGATTTTGTGGGAAGATATGGCGGCGATGAATTTATGGTAGTCATTTATGACACAGATAAAGCGGAGGTTGATGAAATCCTGAAATGCTTATGTCTGGAAAAAGATAAATTAAACAACACCGGAAATGAACTGCAAATTGATTACGCTTGCGGATGGGCGATATCGGAGGATTATAAGGAGAGTACATTACAAATATTATTTGATAGGGCTGATTCTTATATGTATGAAAATAAACAGTTATGTAAGAAGCAAAATCAATGAGTAAAAGCAGATACCATAATTACCGCTGATGCAGTATACTTATCCTTACCGGTCCGTTATTGTGCTTTATCAGGTGTCTGTATATCACAATCCCTGCGATTATGAAGCAGCCAATCTGGATTGAGGCTGTTTTTATAGTCAAAAGGACATTGAATGCAAAAAAACCAAATGTCAGAATAGATCTGAGCGAATGTGGATTTATTATTATTACAACTGAAAAAAATATAAAGAAAAATGCCAAATAGACAGCCGGATGCAATTCCGGAAACAGGCCCAAAAGAACTCCGAAGGAGGCGGTAATAGCTTTGCCGCCTTTTTCTTTTTGTAGAAAAGGAAATGCATGTCCAAAGACAGGTGCGACTAAAACCGGTACGAACAGCAGGGAGTTAATATCTAAATATTTCTGACCCAGATACACAGGGATAAATCCCTTTGCAAGCTCACATATGAGTGAGAGTATTCCACATAAAAAGCCACCGTACATAAATGCGTTGCTCACACCGGGATTGTGGTCTTCAGGAATTGTGCAGATATCAATGTTTTTTAATGTTTTAGGTATCCAGTAAGCAAAAAGAGTGCTTCCGAGTACGAAGCCTAAGAGTGTAAATAAAAAATATGGCATGATAATTTCCTTATAGTTTCATAGTTTTATAATCAGTCAGCTGTATCAGTGTGAGTCAGTTCTTCAAGCAGGCTGACAATCTGCATGGCAGCATCGGGCTTTTGCTCACGGCGCTGTGCACGTATCATTTCTGCATTGCGTTCCTTATTTTCTATCATTATTTTTCCAAGCTCAATCTGCTTTGACAGACGCTTTGATGAGACAGACAGATGGCGTTTTTTGAAAAATGCAACATTTGCTGTCTCGCATCCCGGTATTGGAGCAGTGTGCACAATCGGTATATTTTTTACCAGTGCCTCCGTGGAGGTGAGACCGCCGGGCTTTGTATAGATTACGTCACAGGCATCCATGAAAAGTGAAACCTGATTGGTGTATCCTATTATGTGTACACGTTTGTTGAATTTGAACTCCTTTTGAAGTATGCGTTTTATCTTAGTATTGTTGCCACAAATGATTACAATATGCTCATTATTATGGCATCTTATGGCAAGCTCCGCAGCAAAGACAGCAAGCTTGCCAAAACCCATGCTGCCACTCATCACAAGAAAAATAGGCACATCGGAGGGCAGATGTAGCCTTGTTCTTGCAGTGTCTTTAGCTGTTCTTGTACAGAAAGCCTGTTTCACCGGGATTCCAAATGGCAGCAGCTTGTTTTCAGGAATACCGCGCTTTGCAAATTCGTCGGTCAGATCCTCGTGTGGAATAACATAATAATCTACATTCGTCTCTTCCCAGAATGGGATACAGGTGTAGTCTGTTCCAACAGCGACTGCCGGGATATGAAGCAGATTTTTCCTTTTCATGCAAGTCATGGTCTCAGCAGGGTACAGATGAGGCGTGACGACAGCATCAAAGCCGTTTGCTTCAATGTATGCTGATAGCTTTTTACAAAGCAGGGCATTGGCAAAATAGACAGGGGATTTACGTTTATCACTCGATATCAGCATGCCAATCTTATAGAGTAGTCCGAAGAAAAACGGAATATGCTTTACAATGCCTATATATGCTCCTGATACTGCGTGCGATGTTCCTTTACCCGATAAGAGAAACATATCTATCATTGTTACAGAATGTCCTTTATGCTCTGCCGCTTCTTTTATAGCTTTACCGGCACTGTTGTGTCCCTCGCCGGTGTCACAGGATAAAATAAGAATTTTCAAACCGTTTAATTCCTTCCTAAATAAAATATGCGATAAGTGTACCATAATTTTTTAAAATAATCTACAGTGCAATAAAAGGTTGACATATCTAAGTTCAAAGCTTATTGTGGTAGCTGGAATGTACAAAATAGTATAATTATACATATTACGGATATGATGGAGGCTTAATTTGAGATGGAAAATTTAATGTTTTGTCTAAATGCCACAGGACCAATTTTTCTGATGATGGTGTTTGGTCTTTTTCTTCGCAAAGTGGGAATACTGGATGAAGACTTTGCAAACAGGATGAATAAGTTTGTGTTTAAGATTCCTTTACCATTTTTGCTGTTTGGTGATCTTGCCGCAGTTGATTTTTCAAAGGTGTGGAATATTAGGTTTATAGTATTCTGCTTTGTTGTTACATTGATAAGCATCACAATCTCAACACTTGTTTCCTGTCTGTGGAGGGATAAATCCATACGGGGCGAGTTTATACAGGCCTCATACAGAAGCAGTGCTGCGCTGCTTGGAATTGCTTTTATCCTGAACATTTATGGAAACGCAGGCATGGCACCCGTCATGATTATAGGAAGCGTACCGCTTTACAACGTGATGGCTGTTATAGTGCTTTCATTTTTTAAGCCGGGGCAAAACGGCATAGACAGGGCAGTACTCAAAAAGACATTTAAGGGAATAGTGACCAATCCTATTATTTTAGGAATTGTTGCAGGTCTTTTGTGGTCAGCTATTGGTCTGCCGTTTGCGGGAATACCGGCAAAGGCTGTGACGAGCATTGGCAATATGGCAACGCCTATGGGACTTATGGCTATGGGTGCCACCTTTGATTTGAAAAAAGCATCAGCAAAGGCGAAGCCTGCATTTGCAGCCACATTTATCAAGCTTGTAGGCTTCGTGGCTGTATTTCTTCCTATTGCGGTAGCCTTCGGGTTCAGGGATAGTGAGCTTATTGCAATTCTTGTGATGCTTGGCTCAGCTACTACAGTGAGCTGCTTTGTGATGGCAAGAAATATGGGGCATGAGGGCGTTATCTCATCGACCACGATAATGCTCACGACACTGCTCAGTGCGTTTACGCTGACACTCTGGCTTTATATAATTAAAAGTCTGGGGCTTGTATAAAATGGAAGAACATAACTGTTGATTTGGTGGATAATTCCTCTTTACTTTAGCGTGATAATTTGCTAATATGTTAAAAGATTGTAGTTATTGGATGATTTTGAATAATTACAATGATTATTTAACATATGGAGGAAATGAGCATGAGAAGAGGATTAGCACTTCTTTTGACAGCAACTTTAGCACTTTCAATGACTGCCTGTGGTGGCAGCAAGGGTGCAGGAACACAAAAAAGCGAAAAGGGCGACGGCATGACCTACGCAGTTGAGGCAGGCTCAGCAGGAGAGGCTGTGGCAAAGGAAAAGGGCTTTAATTACAATTCGGTTTCATCACAGGCTGATGCGCTTATGGAGGTTAAATCAGGTACATCTGATGCGGCAATCATAGACCTTTTAATGGCAGGAGCCATGATTGGAGAGGGCACAAGCTACCCTGATTTAGTACATACAACAGAGCTTACATCAGAGAAGTATGGTGTCGGATGCCGTAAGGGTTCTGATCTTGCTTCATATATCAACAGTGTACTCGCAGATTCATATGCTGATGGCAGCTCGCAGGAGATTGCAAAGAAATACGGAGTACAGGATTCACTTCTTGAGCAGGAGCCTTGCGAGTTCAAGCAGTCTGAAAGCGACAGTGATGTGGATTATATCAAGTCACAGGGCAAGCTGATTGTCGGTATCACAGAGTTTGAGCCTATGGATTATAAGGATAAGGACGATAAATGGATTGGCTTTGATGCTGATATGGCAAGACTTGTCGGTGAGAAGCTCGGTGTGGATGTTGAATTTGTAGTTATCGACTGGGACAACAAGGTTATGGAGCTTGATTCAAAGAAGATTGACGTTGTCTGGAATGGTATGACACTCACAGATGAGGTTACAAAGTCTATGGAATGCACAAATGCATACTGTAACAATGCACAGGTAGTTGTAGAGCGGGAGAAATAAAATGTTCTGGACAGTTACACAAGCACTTATGAGTGGTCTGTGGACCACCTTTGAAATATTTATACTGACACTTATATTTTCACTGCCACTGGGGCTTATATTTGCATTTGGGCTTTTGAGCAGGTTTAAGCCTGTCAAGGCTGTCATGAATGTGTTTGTATGGATTATCCGCGGCACACCGCTTATGCTTCAGCTTATCATTATATTCTACGGACCGGGCTTGTGGCTTCATCAGGCTATATGGAGTGGTGACGAGACCGGACGTATTACAGCGACGGTTGTAGCGTTTGTCATCAACTATGCATGTTATTTCTCTGTTATATTCAGAGGTGGCATAGAGGGTGTTCCGGCCGGTCAGAGAGAGGCAGGACAGGTGTTAGGCATGACAAAGCAGCAGATTTTCTTTAAAATCACTCTGCTTCAGATGATCAAGCGTGTTGTTCCGCCTATGTCAAATGAGATAATCACTCTTGTAAAGGATACTTCTCTTGCCAGAATTATTGCGGCATACGAGCTTACCTTTGCGGGAGCGGCGTTTATGAAGTCTGACGGACTTACATGGCCGCTGTTTTATACAGGTGTATTTTATCTCGTATTTGTCGGAATCCTTACACTTTTATTTAATTATATCGAGAAAAAGCTGGATTATTTCAGGTAGGAGGAAGACATGGCAATTTTAGAGGTTAGAAATATAGAAAAACACTTTGGAAGGACTAATGTGCTTAAGGATGTCAGCTTTTCCATGGAGGAGGGCAATGCTCTTGCGATAATCGGTTCATCAGGCTCAGGAAAGACTACGCTGTTACGGTGCCTTAACTTCCTTGAGAGACCTGACAGTGGCCAGATTATTGTAAATGGTGAGACACTTTTTGATGCTTCCGAAGCGGGCAAGGATAAAGACGCGGAGCTTCGCAAAAAGAGGCTGCATTTTGGTATGGTGTTTCAGCAGTTTAATCTTTTTCCACAGTACACAGCGCTTGAGAATGTCACTCTGGCAGAGCGCCTTCTGGCACAGGAGACACCTGAGTTTAAAAAGGATAAAAAAGCAATCCTTACACGTATTGATGAGCATGGAAAGGAGCTTCTGGACAGAATGGGGCTTGCTGAGAGGATGAACCATTATCCGCATCAGCTCTCAGGTGGACAGCAGCAGCGTGTAGCTATAGCAAGGGCACTGGCACTTAAGCCTGATATACTCTGCTTTGATGAGCCTACTTCAGCTCTTGACCCGGAGCTTACCGGAGAGGTGCTTAAGGTCATCCGTTCCCTTGCGCAGCAGAATACCACAATGATTATTGTCACGCATGAGATGGCCTTTGCGCGTGATGTTGCAGATCAGGTGATTTTCATGGACGGTGGTGTGATTGTTGAGCATGGCGACCCACATGAGGTGATTGATCATCCGAAGGAGGAGCGTACCAGGCAGTTCCTCACTAGATATGCGAACGGCTGATGTGTGAGAAATATATTATACATGTCGAAAAAGTGTGAAATTAGTGTAAATTGAAAAGTAGATATTGATTTTTTTTTAACAAACATATATACTAACAAAAGAAATGGATGTAAATCCATAATTTATAGAAAAGAGGTTTATTCAAATGGCAAATGTTGATTTAACAAAGTATGGCATTACCGGAACAACAGAGATCGTTCACAATCCTTCTTACGAGACATTATTCGAGGAAGAGACAAAAGCCGGCCTTGAGGGTTACGAGGTTGGTAAGGAGACAGAGCTTGGTGCAGTTAACGTTATGACAGGTATCTACACTGGACGTTCTCCTAAAGATAAATATATCGTTATGGACGAGAATTCTAAGGACACAGTATGGTGGAATACACCTGAGTATCCAAACGACAACCATCCAATGAAAGAGGATGTTTGGGCAACAGTTAAGGATCTTGCTAAGAAAGAGCTCTGCAACAAGAAGCTTTTCGTAGTAGATGCATTCTGTGGAGCAAACAAGGATACACGTATGGCAGTTCGTTTCATCGTTGAGGTTGCTTGGCAGGCTCATTTCGTAACAAACATGTTCATCAAGCCAACTGAGGAAGAGCTTAAGAACTTCGAGCCAGATTTCGTAGTGTACAATGCTTCAAAGGCTAAGGTTGAGAACTACAAGGAGTTAGGTCTTAACTCAGAGACATGTGTTGCATTCAACATCACATCAAAAGAGCAGGTTATCATCAATACATGGTACGGCGGAGAGATGAAGAAGGGTATGTTCTCAATGATGAACTACTACCTTCCACTTAAGGGAATGGCTTCAATGCACTGCTCAGCTAACACAGATATGAACGGTGAGAACACAGCTATCTTCTTCGGCCTTTCAGGAACAGGTAAGACAACACTTTCAACAGATCCTAAGAGACTCCTTATCGGTGATGATGAGCATGGTTGGGATGACAATGGCGTATTCAACTTCGAAGGTGGATGCTACGCTAAGGTTATCAACCTTGATAAGGAATCAGAGCCAGATATCTACAATGCAATTAAGAGAAACGCTCTTCTTGAGAACGTTACACTTGATGCAAACGGCAAGATCGATTTCACTGATAAGAGCGTAACAGAGAATACTCGTGTATCTTACCCAATCAATCATATTGAGAATATAGTAAGACCAATTTCTTCAGCTCCAGCAGCTAAGAATGTAATCTTCCTTTCAGCAGATGCTTTCGGAGTACTTCCTCCAGTATCTATTCTTACACCAGAGCAGACACAGTACTACTTCCTTTCAGGATTTACTGCTAAGCTTGCTGGTACAGAGAGAGGAATCACAGAGCCTACACCTACATTCTCAGCTTGCTTCGGACAGGCATTCCTTGAGCTTCATCCTACAAAGTATGCAGCAGAGCTTGTTAAGAAGATGGAAAAGAGTGGAGCTAAGGCTTACTTAGTTAACACAGGATGGAATGGAACAGGTAAGAGAATCTCTATTAAGGATACTCGTGGTATCATTGATGCTATCCTTTCAGGTGCTATTAATACAGCTCCAACAAAGAAGATTCCTATGTTCAACTTTGAAGTTCCTACAGAGCTTCCAGGAGTAGATCCAGCAATCCTTGATCCAAGAGATACATATGCTGATGCTTCTGAGTGGGAGACTAAGGCTAAGGATCTTGCTGCAAGATTCAATAAGAACTTTGTTAAGTACACAGGTAACGAAGCTGGTAAGGCTTTAGTTGCTGCTGGTCCACAGCTTTAATTTTCAATCATTACAGAGTTTGAATTATGATTATATACCTGCGTCTGAATTGAATTCATTCGCAGGTATATTTGAATTTTTTTGACATATAATATTGTGTAATCAGTAAAGAAGATGTATAATCAATACATCGGTACAGATTACGTATCAATTGAATATTTCCTGGGACGTTCGCAAAACCACATTATTTTGATCCTACATTTCATCGACGGGATTCCTATATCTCCATTCCAATGTCAAGCCTCCTTAGTCAGTGGAAGGCAGCGGTCTGGATGCGGTTGCCCACCTAGCTTCGCTAGGAGTCGAAAGCGTGGGGAGCGGCGTTTTGGGATATTATTAATAGGCTGTCA
>ENA-OOQG01000261-OOQG01000261.1-human-gut-metagenome-genome-assembly--contig:-NODE-261-length-21147-cov-2.514413_pt1 | contig 21147 bp, 19 predicted proteins | sample MGYA00241085_ERZ501155 | MGnify/ENA primary metagenome ERZ501155 (study PRJEB25962, sample SAMEA2042438) | human gut metagenome | biome: human gut; feature: human-associated habitat; material: faeces...
CATGTTAGGAAGTCTTCTTGCAGGCTGTGATGAAGCTCCTGGTACATTTGAGTTATTCCAGGGAAGAAAGTATAAGGTATACAGAGGAATGGGTTCTATCGCTGCAATGGAGAATGGAAGCAAGGACAGATATTTCCAGACTGGTGCCAAGAAGCTTGTTCCTGAGGGTGTTGAAGGACGAGTTGCTTATAAGGGACTTGTTGAAGATACTATATTCCAGCTTATGGGTGGTTTACGTTCAGGTATGGGATATTGTGGAGCACCTACAATCCCGGTACTTCAGGAAACAGCTCAGTTTATTAAGATGTCTTCAGCAGCTTTAAGAGAGAGTCATCCACATGATATTCATATCACAAAGGAAGCTCCTAACTATTCAGTGGAAGATAAGTAATTGATAATAGTATTTAACCCGGACAGATTGTTTTGTCCGGGTGTTTTTTTCATGATAAAATGTAATTTCTTCTGAAATTATTGCTATTGAACAATGGTATGATGTATAATGAACTAAGTATTTATATATTAATGTGAATGAACAGGGTATATTTTGGGGCGCTAAATCAACGAGAAGGAGAAAAACTATGAAGGACAGAATACTCGGCAGATATATTGCAAAGAATCACTCAGATAACGTGTTCACTGACAGAGAGTTACAAGTCATAAAGCAGGGAGATACGGATACGCTTGTTGAAACATTTCTGCATATGGACAATGATTATTACAAGACGCAGATGCAGTGTACATTGAAAAGTCTTGGAATGTTCATGGATGGTAATATCGAACTGAACCAGATAGATTACGAAAGAGAATATAAGGGTCAGTTTATTGGCTGTCAGGTTATGGATGGGGATATTGATGTGTTTCTTGGCGTAGCTGGTGATAACAGGGAACTTTTGAAAGTGGCATCGACATTTGCACAGGAAGATATTGAAGAATTCGATGAAGATGCTTATGATGCATTATGTGAACTTATTAATGTGATGAATGGGGCATATGCAACTAAACTTGGGGAAGCAGATATTGAAGTAACACTTCACCCGCCAGTTTTTTATAAAGATACAGAAGTTACGGCAGATACCGGTTTTTATGTTGTGACTTTCAATATTGAAGATAATGTATTTAAGATTTTAATGGCTGCTGATAATAAAATCCAGCTTTCAGCTTAATAAGGAGAATAGTTATGGCAAAAATTTTGATAGTAGATGATTCTAAGACATCAAGAAAATTTTTAAGAAATATGCTTGAAGATGCAGGACATGAGATTGTATCAGAGGCAGTTAATGGGGTAGAAGGCGTAGAAAAATTCAGGTTGTATAAGCCTGATGTTGTTACAATGGATATTACAATGCCTGTTATGGATGGTATAGAAGCAGTAAGAGAGATTATTGAGATTGATCCAGGGGCAAAGGTTATTATGGTAACTGCTGCTGGTCAGAAGACTAATATGGTTGAGGCATTAAAGAGAGGTGCTGCTGATTTTATTCAGAAGCCATTTGATAGTGCTGTAATTATTAATACAATAGAAAAGGTTTTGGAAGACGAATAATGTATAATTACCGTATAGAGATAGAGTACGATGGTGGAAGATATGATGGTTGGCAAAGACTGGGTAAGGATGCCAGCACGAATACTATAGAGAGCAGACTGTGTGAGATAATAGCAAGAATGACTGGTGAGACAGTTGACATGTATGTTGGATCAAGAACAGAAAAGGGCGTGCATGCACTTTGCCAGACAGCGAATTTCAAGCTTGAGAAGGAAGTTAAGGCACTTGATATTAAGAATTATCTTAACAGATATCTGCCGAGAGATATTGCGGTTATGTCTGTTTCACAGGTTGATGAAAGATTTCACAGCCAGCTTAATGCAAAGTCCAAGATATATGAGTACAGACTGGATACAGGTAATGTAGCTAATGTGTTCAGAAGAAAATATGCGTATCATACATTCAGTATGCCGGATTTTGATGCCATGAGAAAGGCTGCCGGATATTTTGAAGGAAAACATGATTTTAAGGCATTTACAACAGCAAAGAAGAACAAAAGCACAGAGAGAACTATTAAGAGGATAAACATTCAGTATGAAGGAACAAGAGCTTACATAAGGATTGAAGCTGATGATTTCCTTCATAATATGGCAAGATTTATGATTGGGATGCTGCTTGATGTAGGCAATGGTATTAAGAAGCCGGAAGATGTGAAGAGATGTCTTGATGGGGAAAACGTACAGATGTCATTACCGGCAGAGAGTTATGGGCTATTTCTTGTAAAGGTGGTTTATTAGATATTGTAAAAGGTGGAGAATATGAAGACGATTATTGAACTTATTACTGATGAGATTAAAAATGTATTCACTGAATGTGGATATGATGAGGCATATGCGAAAGTTACAGTTTCTAACAGACCTGACCTGTGCGAGTTTCAGTGTAATGGTGCTATGGCAGCAGCCAAAGCATATAAGAAAGCACCATTTATGATCGCTGATGAGGTCGTTGCAAAGTTAACAGATAACAAGATGTTTTCTAAGATTGAGAGTGTTAAGCCTGGATTTATCAATATTAATATATGTGAGGATTATCTGGCTGGATATCTTAATGAGATGTCTGAAACAGAGAAGTTTGGATATTTTAATGCTGATAAGGAAAAGACTGTTATTGTAGATTATGGCGGAGCTAATGCTGCAAAGCCTCTTCATGTCGGACATTTACGTTCTGCAGTTATAGGAGAAAGTGTTAAGAGAATCAATACATTTGCTGGAAATAAAACTATAGGTGATGTCCATCTTGGAGACTGGGGTCTGCAGATGGGACTTATCATTGAAGAATTAAGAGATAGAAAACCAGAACTTCCGTATTTTGATGACAGTTTTACCGGTGAGTATCCAGAGGAAGCACCATTTACTATCTCAGAGCTTGAGGAGATTTATCCGGCAGCTTCTGCAAAGTCTAAGGAAGATGCTGCATTTGCAGAAAGAGCTCATGAAGCTACACTTAAGTTACAGAGCGGTGACAAGGCATGCCGTGCAATATGGCATCATATTATGAAAGTTTCTAAGGCTGATCTTAAGAAGAATTATGATAATCTTAATGTACATTTTGATTTATGGAAAGGTGAATCAGATGCACAGCCATATATTGACGATATGGTTAATAAGATGATTGCAGACGGAATTGCTTATGAAAGCCAGGGTGCAACTGTTGTAGATATCCAGCAGGAGGGTGATACTAAGGAGCTTCCACCATGCATCGTAAGAAAATCTGATGGTGCGGCACTTTATGCAACATCTGACCTTGCAACTATTGTTGAAAGAGAAAAGTTATATCATCCTGATACATATATTTATCTTGCTGATAAGAGGCAGGAACTTCATTTTACACAGGTATTCAGAACGGCTAAGAAGGCTGGGATTGTAGCGCCTGATGCAGATATGAGATTTGTGGGCTTTGGTACTATGAACGGTAAAGATGGTAAGCCATTCAAGACGCGTTCAGGTGGTGTTATGAGACTTGAGCATCTTATAGCTGATATTGATGAAGCTGTATATGAGAAAATTATGTCTAACAGAACTGTTGAAGAGACAGAAGCAAGAGATACAGCTAAGATAGTAGGACTTGCTGCATTAAAGTATGGAGATCTTTCTAATCAGGCATCAAAGGACTATGTGTTTGATATTGAGAGATTTTCATCATTTGAGGGTAATACAGGACCATATATTCTTTACACAATTGTAAGAATTAAGTCTATCCTTAACAAATATACAGAAAATGGTGGAAGCACAGATAACCTTAAGATTATGGCTGCTACAGAAGAAAGTGAGAAGAATCTTTCTTTATCACTTATTAAGTTTGCAGATATAATTGATGGGGCATATAAGGATAATGCGCCACATAAGATATGTCAGTTTATATATGAGGTATCTAACGCATTTAATGGCTTTTATCATAACAATAAGATACTTTCAGAACCTGACGAGGCTAAGAAGGCAAGTTATATTGCACTTATCAGCCTTACTAAGAGCATTCTCGAGCAGTGTATTGATTTACTTGCGATTGAATGCCCTGACAGAATGTAAAGGAGAAATTTGATGGGTAAATTATTATCATTTGCAATACCATGTTACAACTCCGCAGAGTATATGGAACATTGTATTAATACAGTGCTTGCCGGTGGGGATGAAGTTGAGGTTATTATAGTTGATGATGGTTCAACAAAGGATAATACATATGAAATAGCTAAAAGATATGAAAAGGAATATCCGGATATTGTCAAAGCTGTACATCAGGAAAATGGTGGACATGGTGAGGCTGTAAATACAGGTCTTAAGCATGCAACAGGAAGGTTCTTTAAGGTTGTTGACAGTGATGACTGGGTAGATGGCAAAAGCTATAAGAGAATGCTTGCTACATTAAGAAGCTTTGAAGAGGGCAGCGAGCCGGATATGGTTATTGCAAACTATGTATATGAAAAGGTCGGAGCCAAGAGAAAGAAAGTTATCCACTACGAGAATGTATTTCCTGTAGAGCAGATGTTTACATGGGATGATATTAATATAGGCGATTTTAAGGTTGACCAGTATATTCTTATGCATACTGTTGTATATAGAACACAGCTTTTAAAGGATTGTGGATTAGAGCTTCCTAAGCATACATTTTATGTTGATAACATATTTGTATTCGAGCCACTTCCGTATGTTAAGAACATGTATTACGTAAATACTAATTTCTACAGATATTTTATTGGACGAGAAGATCAGTCTGTTAATGAGAGTGTTATGATTTCAAGAATTGACCAGCAGCTTTCTGTTAATAAGAGAATGATTGATTCGTTTATTTCAGAAAATCCTCAGAATATTAACTGTAGAAAATATATGATTAACTATTTAAGAATTATGATGGAAGTATCGTCTATATTCTTAATTGTATCTGGAACAAAGGAACATCTTGCGAAGAAGAAGACACTCTGGCAGTATGCTAAGGATAAGGATGAAGTGCTTTACAAGAAGTTACGACACAGTCTTTTGGGCTGGTCTGTTAATATCCCTACATCTGCAGGAAGATGGATATCTAAGCAGGGATACAAGATAGCTAATAATATAATAGGTTTTAATTAAAGAGATTTAGAAGGAGAAGAATATATGTCTATAATTGATGCATTCAGACTTGATGGAAAGGTTGCAGTAGTTACAGGTGCCAATACAGGTCTTGGACAGGGAATGTCCGTTGCACTTGCGCAGGCAGGTGCTAAGGTTGTAGGTGTTGCAAGAAGATCCTGCGAGGATACTAAGAAGCTTATTGAAGGTGATGGAGGAGAATTTGCTGAGGTTATAGCAGACCTTTCAGACATGTCAGCTATAGATGTTATTGTGAATGGTGCACTTGCAGCTTTTGGAAAGGTTGACATTCTTGTTAATAATGCAGGACTTATTAAGAGAAATGATGCTATTGATTTCACAGAAGATGAATGGGATAGTGTTATTCAGGTTAATCAGAAGATGGTATTCTTCTTAAGCCAGGCATTTGCAAAGCAGTATATTAAGCAGGGACATGGTGGTAAGATTATTAATATCAATTCCATGCTTTCATATCAGGGCGGCATAAGAGTTCCTTCTTATACAGCAAGTAAGAGTGCTGGTATGGGACTTACAAAAGCTATGTGTAATGAGTGGGCATGCCATAACATTAATGTTAATGCTATTGCACCAGGATATATGGCTACTAATAATACGGCACAGTTAAGGAGCGATTCTGACAGAAGTGAAGCTATTATAGATAGAATTCCGGCAGGACGCTGGGGAACTCCTGATGATATGAAAGGAGCGGTTGTGTTCCTTGCATCAGCTGCATCGGATTATGTTAATGGATTTACACTGGCTGTTGATGGCGGATGGCTTGCAAGATAACTTAAAAGAGTATGATAAAAGGCGTTTCAACTTTAACTGTTTGAAACGCCTTTTGTGTATTGTTTTTAGAAGTTGATTTTGCAAATGTTTCTGTCAACATGTGACTTGATATACGCAGGAACAGCAGCTTTAATATCATCGGGCATGTCCTTCTGACTTAACATGACAATCATGCGTCCTTTGTTAAATAACATGTAATAGCCGAATTTGTTGTAAACATTAGTGAACTGATTCCACTCATATGTGTATACAAGATTATGCTCTGGAATATCTGCCATAATAGCATTATTCATAAGAGTAATTGTACATGGGGCTTCTTCTGATGGATCTCTGTGCTTTAAATGATAGTTAACACTTGATCTGAACTGGTATCCAAAAATATATATTGGGTAAAACCAGCATACAGCATAAAGAATCAGTAAAAAGCTGGAATAATAATGAAGGCATAGAAGCACAAGCGAAATTACGGCAGGAAGCCATGACAGAATAAGCTCAATGGGATTTCTTATAAATCTGTTCCAAAATACAATCTTGAAATAATCCTTTCCAGAAGCTTTTAATGTTGTGTTAAATTTAATAATATCCATAATAATCCTCATAAATAAATTGATATAGAGATATAATAACACCCTTAAATAGATAAAACAATTAATTATCTGTGAAATTAAAAATGTATATTGAAATGATTGTAAAATCATGCAAAAATCAGTTTCCAAAAAGATTGTAATAGGCTATAATATTATTAGATTTGTGTATTGCTGGAGGAATATTTTGAGTAGTGATAATAACAGAAATATAGGGCTTTCAGATATTATACGTATGCTTGAAAATAATGTTACATTTACTCAGGCAGCAGATAGTGTTCTTGAATGCATAACTGACAGCATGGATATATGTGATGCTGTTGTAATGCAGATAGACAGGGAAAGTGACACTATGCATGTGATATCTGAAACCGGAAATTGTTTTAAAGATGAATCAGGCACGGTTAAACGGTCAGAGTTTGTATTATGTTCAGATGCAATTAAGATTACATACGAAGGAAATGCGGATACAGCACAGAAAGGGCTTCTGGACAGACTTGGAGTAAAGCTGAGCATAACAGTACCGATTTTAATTAATAATGTAAAAGCAATGTATCTTATAGTTCTTAGTAATGATGTACAGGCAGTATCAGATAATAAGATTAAGGAATACATAAGCGACATGGCACTGGTACTTCATGGTATAGCACAGAGCAAGGTGATTAATAATTCACTTATATCATCTTATGATGTTTTACAGAAGATTCTTGATAATATAGGCTCTGGAATTATTGTGTGCAGCAGGTATTCTGGCAATATATTGTTTGAGAATGAGATGGCAGCTAATGTACAGGAGGTTCGGGATACAATAAGGGAATGTCTGGAGGATGTGTTTACATGCGAAGATGTACACAGAAATATCGGAGCATCCATGGAACGCTACAATACAGAGTCAGGATTGTGGTTTGAGGTGAGGTTTTCTGAATTGGAGTGGATTGACGGAAGTGAGGTTATTGTTGTGACCGCCGTAGATATTACCCAGAAGAAAAAGAATCAGCAGAAGATTGAATATCAGGCACATAATGATTTTCTTACAGGTCTGTATAACCGTATGAAATGTGAAGTCGATTTAAGAAAAGTTATAAGAAGAACGGAAAAGGCAGGACTTAAAGGAGCGGTACTGTTTATTGATCTTGATGATTTCAAGCATATTAATGACGGACTTGGCCATCAGTATGGGGATATACTTCTTCAGCAGATTGCGGCAGGACTTACGGGAATTCCAGGTTTGCGTGGACATTGTTACAGAATGGGTGGAGATGAATTTGTAATAATAGTTGAACCTGAAATATTTGGAGACTTAAATAATATTATTGGAAATATAACTGCTTTATTTAATAAGCCGTGGTATCTTATGGAAACTGAATATTTCTGTACAATGAGTATGGGAGTTGCTGTGTTCCCGGATAACAGTGTTGATGTTCATGAAATAACAAGAATGGCAGATGTTGCGATGTATGAGGCAAAGAGGTCAGGAAAGAACGGCTATACTTATTACAGCAGTAAGGTTGAGAATTCGACAGCCAAGAGGCTAGATATAGAGAATAATATGAGACAGGCAGTTTCTACAGGAATTGACGAATTCGTAGTATTCTATCAGCCCGTTGTTGATGTCAACACACAGATGTGTACTTCCTGTGAGGCACTTGTAAGATGGGACAGCAAAGCACTGGGATTTATGGGACCGGGTGAGTTCATACCGCTGGCAGAATATCTTGGACTTATTACTTCAATTGGTGACTATGTTCTTGAGGAGGCATGCAGAAGATGTAAGCTATGGAATGATAATGGATATCCGGATTTCTATATTAATGTGAATCTGTCGGTAGTGCAGCTTTTACAGAAGAATGTGGTTGAGAATATTAAAAGAATTCTTGATAAGACAGGTGTTAATCCTAAGAATATAGTACTTGAGATTACAGAATCATTTGCAATTAATGATATGCAGAGGGTTATGGATATTATTACAGGTCTTAAGAAGTTAGGACCTAGGATTGCACTTGATGATTTTGGTACAGGTTATTCTTCACTTAACTATATAAAGCAACTTCCTCTTGATATCATTAAGGTTGATAAGACATTTATTGATGATATTGTTGAAGATGATTATGCACAGGCATTTATTAAGCTTATAGTTGACCTTTCCAAGACTATCGGTACTAAGATTGTTGTTGAAGGTGTTGAACATAAGGAGCAGTTTGAACTGCTTAAAAGTCTTGGTGTGGATTATATACAGGGATATTATTTTGGGAAGCCTGTACCAGCCAATATTTTTGAAGAGAAAAACTTAGAGGGGAGATTGGGCGAATGAATATATTGATTAAAGAGGGCAGAGTGCTTGACCCTGCAAGTAAAACAGACAAAGTTATTGATGTGCTTATTAAGGACGGATTTATTGCTGCAGTGGAGGAGAATATTGATGAGTCACAGGCTGATGAAGTGATTGATGCATCAGGATGCATGGTTATGCCTGGACTGGTTGACCTTAATGCACATTTCAGGGAACCGGGACTTGAGCATAAGGAAACAATCAGAACAGGCTCAAGAGCAGCAGCAAGAGGCGGATATACAACAGTCTGTATGATGCCTAATACGAAACCTGTAATTGATAATGTTGATATGCTGCAGTATGTAACAGATAAGGCAGAAGAGGTTACTGACATTAATCTGTATACAATAGCTGCCATGACGGCAGGTCAGGAGGGTGAATATCTTACTGATTTTGAGGCTCTTAAGGATGCAGGTGCTGTTGCAGTCAGTGACAATGGCGGAACTATTATGAATGCAAGAACTGCAAGGCAGGCTATGAGGCAGGCAGCAGAGGTTGACATTCCGGTATTTGCACATTGTGAAGATACTAACTTGGCTGCAAGAGGTGTTATGAATGCCGGAGAGAGAGCCAAGGAACTTGGTCTTTTCGGAATAATGGATGCCGTTGAGGATGTTATTGTTGCAAGAGATATTCTTCTTGCGAAGAATACAGGTGCAAAGCTGCATATAAGTCATGTGTCTAATAAGGAATCAGCATTTATTATAAAGATTGCCAAGGAACAGGGGATTCCAGTGACAGCAGAGGTTGCCCCACATCATTTCACACTGACAGAGGATGCGGTGAACGGGGATGATGCTAACTTTAAGATTAACCCTCCTTTAAGAAAGGCAGATGATGTAAAGGCTCTTAAAGAAGCGCTTGCATCAGGGGTTATTGATGTTATTGCAACAGACCATGCTCCACATCATCCTACTGAGAAGGAAAGACCTTTTGACGAAGCACCGTTTGGTGTAGTAGGTCTTGAAACAGCAGTTCCGGTTACTATTACTGAGCTTGTAAGAACAGGAGTGCTTACTCCGTTACAGATGGTTGAGAAAATGAGTTATAATCCGGCTAAGATACTTGGAATTGACAGAGGAGTTCTTGCACCGGGAAAAGTTGCTGATATAACAGTTGTTAATCCTACAGAAGAGTATGATATTGACAGCAACAGATTTGCTTCAAAGGGAAAGAATACTCCATTTGAAGGAAAGCATGTGTATGGAAAGGTTTTATATACGCTTGTTAATGGAAGAGTTGTGTATTCAGACCATAATGGAACAGAAATTCTTATTGAAAGAGAAGTTCCAAAGTTGTAGAATAAAGTGATTTTGCGTATGAATTAAGGAGGCTAAAGTAGATTAATGATTAAGAAGCTTGTTGATAAGATTGTAGAGACTAATGCACCAATAGTTGTAGGACTTGATCCAATGATGAAGTATCTTCCAAAGCATCTTGCAGATGTTGCATTTGAGCAGTATGGTGAGACACTTGAGGGAGCAGCGGAGGCTATATGGCAGTATAACAAAGGCATTATAGATAATATATATGACATTGTTCCAGCTGTTAAACCACAGATTGCAATGTATGAGCAGTTTGGAATTGAAGGACTTAAGGCATTCAAGAAAACAGTTGATTACTGTCACGAGAAAGGCATGATTGTTATCGGTGATGTTAAGAGAGGCGATATTGGTTCAACTTCTGAGGCTTATGCGGTAGCACATCTTGGAAAGGTAAATGTTGGCTCTAAGGCAATTACTCCTTTTGACGAAGATTTTGCAACTGTTAATCCATATCTTGGCTCTGATGGTATCAATCCATTTATTAAGGTTTGTAATGAGCAGGACAGAGGTATATTTATACTTGTTAAGACATCTAATCCTTCAAGTGGAGAATTCCAGGATCAGCTTATTAACGGAAGACCATTATACGAGTTAGTTGGTGGGAAGGTTAATGAGTGGGGAGCTTCAAGCATGGACGGAGATTACAGTAATGTCGGTGCGGTTGTTGGAGCTACTTACCCAGAGATGGGAAGAGTATTAAGAAAGGTTATGCCTAAGGCGTATATCCTTGTACCAGGATATGGTGCACAGGGCGGACAGGGCAAGGATCTTGTTGATTTCTTTAATCCTGACGGACTTGGAGCTATTGTAAACAGCTCAAGAGGAATTATTGCAGCATATACTAAGGAGCAGTATGCGAAGTTTGGTGAGAAGAACTTCGGAGAAGCTTCAAGACAGGCTGCTCTTGATATGATTGCTGATATCAACGGAGCACTTGGCAAGTAATTATACATATTTACACACAGGTTAATAATGGAGATTATTATGGCGTACAGAGAAAATGCGAAGATTCTTAAGGCGGATTGTCTTGCTGACGGAGTCTATGAAATATGGTTTGAAACAAAGGATATTGCTAAGGCCGCTAAGGCAGGACAGTTTATATCAGTATATTCTAATGATGGTTCAAGAATGTTACCAAGACCTATCAGTATATGTAAGGTTGAGAATAATAATTTAAGAATTGTATTCAGAGTTGCCGGCAAGGGAACAGAAGAGTTTTCTAAGATGAAGGCAGGAGAATATCTTGATATTCAGGGACCCCTTGGCAATGGTTATGATCTGGGAAAAATTGCTGCAGAGATTAAGGCAGAAGGCAGAAGCTTTGATAAGGCTATTCTTTTCGGTGGCGGAATAGGTGTTCCTCCTATGCTTGAGCTTGCAAGAAGATTAGACTGCCACAAGAATGTTGTAGTTGGTTACAGAAACAGCCAGACTTTCCTTAAGGAAGATTTTGAAGCAGTTGCTGATACAGATGTGTATATTGCAACTGAAGATGGAAGTGTTGGAACAAAGGGTAATGTATTAGATGCTGTAAAACAGGAAAAGGTTGAGGCAGATGTTATATTTGCATGTGGACCAACTCCTATGCTTCGTGCAATTAAGGCATATGCACTTGAGAATGATATTCCGTGTTATGTTTCATTAGAAGAGAAGATGGCATGCGGAATCGGTGCATGTCTTGCATGTGTATGTAAATCAACTGGGATTGACGACCATTCTCAGGTTAAGAATAAGAGAGTGTGCAAGGAAGGTCCGGTATTTAATGTTAAGGAGGTAGAACTGTAATGAGCGATATTAATATGTCAGTCAATATTGCAGGAGTTGAATTAAAGAATCCTGTGACAGTTGCTTCCGGAACATTCGGATCAGGCATGGAGTATGGGGAATATGTTGACCTTAACAGACTTGGTGCAGTAACAACAAAGGGTGTTGCCAATATTCCATGGCCGGGCAATCCTACACCAAGAATTGCTGAGACTTATGGTGGAATGATGAATGCTATCGGATTACAGAATCCGGGACTTGATACATTTGTAAAAAGAGATATTCCATTTCTTAAGCAGTATGATACTAAGATTATTGTTAATGTATGTGGAAAATCTGAAGCAGATTATGTGGATGCTGTTGAAAAGCTTGGGGTACAGCCAGTTGACCTTCTTGAAATCAATATCTCATGCCCTAATGTCAAAGAGGGTGGAATTGCTTTCGGACAGGTTCCAGCTTCTGCAGAGGCTATTACTAAGGCGGTTAAGAAGGTAGCAAAGCAGCCGGTTATTATGAAGTTAAGCCCTAATGTTACTGATATTACAGAGATGGCAAAGGCTGTAGAGGCAGGTGGTGCTGACGCAGTTTCGCTTATCAATACTCTTACAGGTATGAAGATTGATGTGAACAGAAGAACATTTGCAGTAGCTAACAAGACTGCGGGCGTATCAGGACCTGCTATTCATCCAATCGCAGTAAGAATGGTTTATCAGGTTGCCAATGCAATTAACCTTCCTATAATCGGAATGGGTGGAATCAGAACAGCAGAGGATGCACTTGAAATGATTATGGTTGGTGCAAGTGCAGTTGCTGTCGGAACAGCGAATTTTAATGATCCATATACAACTATTAAGGTTATTGACGGAATCAGGGAATATATGGAAAAGAATAATGTAGCAGATATTAAGGAGCTGATTGGTTGTGTCAGATAGAATACTTTTCTTAAGTAATGGTTCTATATGCTATGACTCAACAACTTACTTTATTCAATGTATAGGTGAAGAATTAAAAGCTATGGGCTGGGAAGTCATGCATATCAGATTAGATAAAGCCACACAGAAGGATAAGCTGTGTGTGCTGGCTGATGAGTATGACTCCCAGCCTTTTGATTATGTGTTTGATATTAATACAAAGCTGGACGCAGTATGTGATGATTCAGGAAGATACTGCTTTGACAGACTTGGAAAAGCGGTATGGCATTATATTCTTGACCATCCGTTCTATCATCATGACAGTCTCAAAGTGCCTTTAAAGAACATGAATGTAATATGTCTTGATGAGATGCATAAAAAGTTTATTGATGAAACCTATCCTCATATTAACAGCTGTATTGTTCTTCCGCTTGCTGCAAAGCAGGCAGAGAGCGGTCTGAAGCCATATGATATGCGTGATAATGACCTGATATTCACAGCGTCTTATACTGACCCTGATATGGTGTATTTTAAGGCAAAGAAGCAGGATAGTGAAAATGTTGTTTTTTTTAATACATTTACACAAAGACTGTTTGATAATCCGGAGCTTACGCAGGAGAAAGCCATAAGGAAGATGTAGTTCAGACAGCGGAGAAGCTGCGGGAGAATTTCATGGCGGATGTTTATATTCAGGCGGCAATCAGGCAGGAGATTGTGGTTCAGCTTATAAGAAATCATGTGCCTGTGAAGCTGTATGGACATAACTGGGATACTTTTCTTACAAAGGCAGAGGTTCTTATGAAAGAGGATTTGACATTCATTAAGGAGCATGTTGAGGACTGTGGCGAGGTGACATATGGCGAGCTTCCGGCTATATATAATAATGCAAGGCTTTCAAATAACCAGCTTCCATTGTTTTAGGCAGGAATACATGACAGGACGCCGCTTGCACTTATGAATGGCTGTGTGAGTATTACAGATGGAAGTACTTATATGCGCCGGGAGATTCCTATGGATTCAGGAGTTGAATATTATTCTCTTGATGAGCTGGAAAATGTTGGAGAGAAGATTAAAAGCCTTGTGGCTGATGTGGGTTCTATGAAGGAGAAAGTGGCAAGAGGCGTTCAGTATGCAGAAGATATGTGGTCGTGGAAGCACTGGGCTGTGGAGTTTGTGGAGGCTGCTAAGGAATGTTGAGGCGTGCTGAGGCGTGGCGATTGAGTCCACTGGTGAGATAGATATAGTGTGGCGTGGCGTTCAGGCAGGTGCGTCTTATAAGATTGTTTTTTATAGAGGTTTTATAGGCTGTTTTCAGACAGAAAAAGTGTTTTCGGTGCGGAATTACCTATAAGGCTGGCACGAGGAAGCTTTTGATAGGTGGATTGAGAGATAAAATGGCTGGTTTAGCAGGCAATTTGCTGAAATTGTCCTATAAGAACTTGACTAATGCGACTATCTATAGGTATCATGTCAAATATGCATGTATTTAATCATGCCACAGCCATTATGGAAACTAAAGACAGGGATAAATTCTAAAAAGACATGGCAGTCATTGATAAAAATGATTGCCATGTCTTTTCGATTATAATGAAACAATATAGTTATAATGTTGCTGCGATATCTTCTGCAATCTGTTCAGGAGTAAGGTGGTTATCCTTTAATACTTCTGAGACATCGTATCTGTCGATAAATTCTTTCTTAATACCGAAGTTTAATACCTTCATGTCAGAAGAACCATAGAATGCTGCAATCTTAGCTCCGAAGCCGCCTTCAAGATAGCCGTCCTCAAGAGTTGCAACTACAGCGTGGTCTTTCTTTAATTCATTAAGAGTGTCTGCGTCAATACCTGAGATATAGTAAGGATTGATAACAGTTGCGTCAATTCCGTGTGAAGACTTAAGAATATCAGCAGCTTTAACGGCATTTTCATAGAAAGTTCCAAGCCCGAGGATAGCAACTCTGCTTCCTTTCTTAGTAATCTCGTAAGTGTCAAGCTTGCTGAAATCTTTAGTTACAGGTACACCTGTTGAAATCATGCTGCCGCCCGGAATTTTAATAGCAACAGGATATGCATTCTGTGTTAAAGACCAGTCAAGCATTGCAATATAATCTTCCTTGGTAACAGGTGCAAGATATACAAGTCCCGGAATGCTGTTGAGCATAGGAATATCCTGAAGTCCGAGATGTGTAACATCATTCATTCCGTACACAGAGCCTGCAAATACTGTAAATGTTACGGCATTGCCATTGATACATACATCCTGAGTAATCTGGTCATAGGCTCTCTGTATAAATGAGCTGTAAACACCAAATACAGGCTTTCCGCCGTTGGCAGCGATACCGGAAGCTAATGCAACAGCAGTTTCCTCTGCGATACCAACATCAACAAACTGTTTTCCTGCTTTAGCTCTCATGTCAGCAGTAAATCCCATAACAGTAGGAGTTCCGGCTGTGATTGCAACAACACTCTTGTCCTCGTCCATCTTCTTTAACAGATATTCTAAAGAAGCGTCAGAGAAATCAGGCTCTCCGCCCTTGAAAAGAGATTCACCGGTTGCAATATCAAAAGGCATATGCCAGTGCCATTCTTCCTTATTCTGTTCAGCAGGTGCATAACCCTTGCCTTTAAGAGTGTTAATGTGGACAACAACCGCCTTTTTAGTATCTTTAACCTTTTCAAATGCTTCAATTAAAGAAGCGATATCATTACCCTTATCAACATAGATGTAATCAAGGTTCATTGCTTTGAAAAGATTACATTCAGCCTGTCCATTTGTTTCACGAAGAAGCTTTAAGTTGGCATAAAGACCACCGTGATTCTCAGCAATAGACATGTCGTTATCGTTAGCAACAATAATCATGTTGCCATTTAATTCAGAAGCGAAATCAAGACCTTCCAAAGCCTCACCGCCGCTTAAAGAACCATCACCTATAACAGCGATTACATTACCATCTTCACCGTTTAAATCTCTTGCTTTGGCAAGACCGCAGGCAAGACTTATAGAAGTTGAAGTATGACCTACAGTAAAGAAATCATGTTCACTTTCGTCCGGATTAGTGTATCCTGACACATCATCATAATGCTCCTCATAAAGATATGCATCTTTTCTTCCAGTGAGCATTTTGTGAGGATAGCACTGGTGTGATACATCAAATACGATTTTATCTTTAGGCGAATCAAATACATAATGCATGGCGATGATTGCTTCTACCATACCGAAGTTAGGACCAAAATGTCCACCGTGTCTGCTGGCTCTTGTAAGAAGGGCGTGACGCATTTCTTCTGCAAGGACATTAAGCTGCATGATGTTAAGCTTCTTCACATCAGCGGGACTGTTAATATTCTCAATATACATGTTTTCTGATACTCCTTATCTTATATTTTAATACATTTTATATCATAGCACCTAAAGTCAGATTTAGGTCAAGAGGAATGTGTTGGGAGTTTTATACTATTTGCTATAAGGAAATGATGATGCAAAAACAATCGGGTTGAAATTTAAAAATCTATCGGATTGAAAATGCAAAAACAATCGGATTGGAAATCAAAAATCTGTCGGATTGTAATTGAAAAATTAATCGGGTTGAATTATAATGATGAAGAAGAAAATGTATATAGATTAAGCTTAAACCAATAATATTAATGATATATAAGAATAGAATGGAGAGAATATGGAAAGAGAGGATTACAGACCAAGACTGATTGACAATATAATTGATAGTTATTTAGAGGCATTTGGTGCAGTATGTGTGGAGGGACCGAAGTGGTGTGGAAAAACCTGGACATCATCATATCATTGTAAAAGTGAAATTATGCTTGGCAATCCAGATGGTAATTTCCAGAATAGACAATTGGCGCAGATGAGTCCATCGCTGGTTTTGGAGGGAGAGACTCCAAGATTAATTGATGAATGGCAGGAAGTTCCTCAGTTATGGGATGCTGTCAGGTATAAGGTTGACCAAAGCGGTAATAAAGGGCAGTTTATATTGACAGGCTCTGCGACACCAAATCATAAAGGAATATTGCATAGCGGAGCTGGAAGAATTGCAAAATTGAGAATGAGACCAATGTCATTATTTGAAAGTGGAAATTCCAGTGGAGATATTTCTTTAAAAGATATATGTGAGGGTAGAATAGAACCTAAAATATCAGGTGAGGTTGACTTGAGAAAACTTATTGATTTCATTATAAGAGGAGGCTGGCCTGCTAATCAGGAGACAACATTAAAACAGGCGGCATATCTTCCTATACAGTACATCAGGGCTGTATTAGACGATGATGTTTATAGAATTGATAATGTAAAAAGAGATAAGCATAAAATGGAGCTGCTTCTTCGTTCACTTGCAAGAAATGAGGCAACAACTGTAACAAATAAGAAATTAAAAAATGACATTAAGGAAATAGATGATGAAGATATTGATGTGGAAACAGTTTCTGCTTATCTAGATGTTTTCCAAAGACTTTTCCTCACAGACAATCAGAAACCTTTTGAGGCTAAGCTTAGATCATCAATCCGTATTAAGCAGGCAGAAAAGAGACATTTGTCAGACCCATCATTAGCAGCCGCATTGTTAAATGCGACACCTGAAATGTTACTGAATGATTTAAATACATTGGGATTCTTATTCGAAGCATTGTGTGAAAGAGATTTGAAAATATATGCTGAGTCATTTGATGCAGAATTGTATCATTATCAGGATTATAATAACAATGAAATGGATGCAGTTATAGCAATGCCTGATGGAAAATGGTGTGGATTTGAAATCAAATTGGGTGCAAACCAAATAGATATGGCGGCAGAGAATCTTATAAAAATAAAAAATGAAATTAAAGCAAGTGGAGGAATTGCGCCAGATTCGTTATGTGTTATATGCGGATTATCTAATGCTGCATATCAAAGACCTGATGGAGTATTTGTTGTGCCGATTACAGCGTTAAGAAATTGATACTTGTACGTTTGAAATTCCCTGATATCCATGATAAAATAACAAATGAGTAGATTTCAAAACAAAAGAGGGGTAAACCTGCAGAAATGCAGGGACACAAAGCTACAAGTCTAAGTGGATTCAGTGGTCTGGGGAGTATTGGATATATTGAAGATATAAGATGGTTGAGTTGCAGATGATGTCACGGAATGTGATGTTGTCTGCTTTTTTGTTTTTTGAGGAAAGAGAGGATAATAAATATGTATACAAAGATAGGGATACCAGAAAATAACAGTTTAAAGAGCAAGATTGAAGAATTATATGAGTGGTGTGACAAGCGGGACAATGATGATGAGCTTGGAAAAACATATTTTAATGAACCAATAGATGAAGATAAATTAAATAAATGGGAGGAGGCAAATGGCGTAAAGATTCCAGAGACATATAAGGAATGGCTCAGATTTACAGAAAAATGTCTGATTGATGGATCAAGTGCAATGTTTTGGGGAACAGATGATTTCCATCATAATTTCATGCCAGATAATCTGACGGTTATAGGAGAAATGTCAGGAGATGGAGAAGTAGTATGCTTCTCCAATGATAATGGCGAATTAATGGGATATTATGAAGGAGATATTACATATAGAACAAATGATTTTTCTCAGGTTATTGACCAGATATTCGAAAGAAACAGTGCATGGGGTGGAATGTCTAAGGAAGCTATGGAATTATTTATGAAATTTTGTGAAGAAGAATAAAAGAAAAAGCAGAAATGGAACACGATAATTAATATATCATGGGTTCGGTATAAAGAGAAAAAATGTATGACAGCAATAATAGCCGTTTCATTAGCTGTAGCGTTGATATGGCATTAATTATTAATGTGCTTTAATAAAGAGATGCGGGGTAAAATTATGAATTATATATATTACTATATTTCAGAAGAAAGAAAAAAAGAAATAGCAGATATGAATATTGTTGATACATATAATCGTACGGGATATTTAGACATTCCAGGGGATAAGGTTGTCAAAAGCAAAGATGAATATTTTTTATTTTGGTATAATTCACCGGATACACTTTGTCTCAGGCAGCAGATAGAAGAAATAGGCTCGTCTAGTATTGGAAAAAAAGATATATGCTCATATATGGTGATAAATATATGGATATCGAGATACCTAATGAGAATTTTGGAACAGAATATGAATATCCTGATAATAATTCGGGATTTGACAAAAATACGGAAAAAATGAAACAATACAATACTATAGACTTAAGCTTTTTAAGAGATTGTGAATATAAAAATGATATATGTAATATGCTTTCGGAATACATACATGGTTCTGCTGTGTGGTTTAAAATTATGAAAAATAAAATTTTTATAGATGATGAAATTATAGTGGAAGAATTTTGAGCTTTGTTAATTGAGAATTAAAAGAAAATGAAATAAGAGAATATAGGCTGGAATATCCCAGATGTGATTGGAAATATAAAAAATCGTGTTTTTAGGTTTGAAGATGGAACTTTTACTTTCCAAACTATCGGGGAGAGATATACATAAAGTTTTGATAAAAAGAGAGAAAACCTACTAGTTCGTTGATTATTATAAATATAGTAGGTCGCATTAACACATATTCAAGATAATTGACAGTAACAAAACCTACTAATCAGGCAGAAGATGTCTTTTTAGTAGGTTTTATAAGTATAAAATGAATGTTCATTCCTCTGGAAAGTAGGAAAAAGACCTACTAAGGAGAAACATTTTAACAGATTGGTAGGTGAACTGGCTGGAGAATGAAAAGAGGCTGCCTGAAATAACCTACTAAATTATGAGCTTGACAATGGTTAGTGGGGTTTAGGGATTTCCGGCTGCCAGATAATCAGGAAAAGGCATACATAGTATGTTGATATTTAGATTTTAATATGTATTTGTAATGTTCCAAAGACGCATTGAAACGGGAAAACATTTATGATAAAATAAAAATCAATATTGAATATGAAGTAGCACCGCCGGACAGCGGGGCTGAATAAGGAGGATATAATGGAGCAGTATAAGCAGGAATTTATAGATTTCATGGTAGAGAGTGATGTGTTAAAGTTTGGAGATTTTACTTTAAAGAGTGGAAGAAAGTCACCTTTCTTCATGAACGCAGGTGCGTATGTTACAGGAACACAGCTTGCAAGACTTGGTGAGTATTATGCAAAGGCTATTCATGAAACATATGGTGATGATTTTGATGTACTGTTCGGACCAGCATATAAGGGAATTCCAATCAGCGTAGTTACAGCAGTTGCATATGCAAAGCTTTACGGCAAGGAAGTAAGATACTGCTCAGACCGTAAGGAAGAGAAGGACCATGGTGCAGATAAGGGAAGTTTCCTTGGAAGCAAGTTAAAAGATGGCGACAGAGTTATTATGATAGAAGATGTTACAACATCAGGTAAGTCAATGGAAGAGACAGTTCCTAAGGTAAGAGGAGCAGCTGATGTTACAATTATCGGTCTTATGGTATCACTTAACCGTATGGAAGTAGGTCTTGGCGGCAAGGTGAGCGCGTTAGATGAGATTAAGGAAAGATATGGCTTTGAGACAAGTGCAATTGTTTCAATGGCAGACGTTGTAGAACATCTTTATAATAAAGAATGTGAAGGCAGAGTTGTCATTGACGATAAGTTAAAGGCAGCCATAGATACTTATTATGAACAGTATGGGGTGCGTAATTAATTAGTCAGTTTGGTTTATCAAGCCAGCAGGAATGGAGGATTGTTGTGGAAGAAAAATTATATAAAAAAATGAAGTCAGTTGGCGTATCAAATCTTGTGTTTGGAATTGTAACAATCGCTTTTGGTATTGGCGCTGGTGTTATGATGATAGTTAATGGAGCAAGACTTCTTGCACATAAATCAGATATATTATTTTAAATGTATATACTGCCTGATATATTATTGCAATGCTTTAACAGAGTGTTGCAATGGTATGTCAGGCATATTATATTGTGTGGAGAGAGATTATGAATAAGCAGAAGTTTCATAATGTTATGAAATGGATAATTTTTGTTATATATATGTGTCTGCTTATATACGTTGTATTCTTTGCTGAGTCAATGGGAAGGACATCGCAGACAAGACATATATACAATCTGGAACCTTTTAAAGAAATAAAAAGGTTCTGGAAATATATATTAGATAATGATTCACTTGGAAGAATAGCAAGACTTAATATTATAGGAAATGTTGTTGCGTTTATTCCTTTTGGAATATTTCTTCCAGTGCTATCTCACAGAAGAATTAAATTAATAGCAACAACTTTATATTCATTTAGTCTTTCATTGGAAGTCGCTCGTTTCCAATCACAACCAGCTCCACCTGTGAGATATCAATCGGCATAGTAAACTCTATTACAAAGTCGATCT
>ENA-OOQG01000268-OOQG01000268.1-human-gut-metagenome-genome-assembly--contig:-NODE-268-length-21014-cov-2.540054_pt1 | contig 21014 bp, 15 predicted proteins | sample MGYA00241085_ERZ501155 | MGnify/ENA primary metagenome ERZ501155 (study PRJEB25962, sample SAMEA2042438) | human gut metagenome | biome: human gut; feature: human-associated habitat; material: faeces...
TCCTCCTCCTTTTCCACCACACAGATGGACAGGTTATATTTCGAAAGCTCTCTGGCACAGGCGCTTCCCGATACTCCCGCTCCTATAATTACTACATCATACATGTTATTTTCTCCTACCAATTTCCATATATTGTTTAATTGCTGTATCACTAAGCTCATTTAAAACAATGCAAGCATCAGCTATTATTCATCCTTTGCCCAGTTAAATGCGCATGCAACGGCCTTTTTCCACATTTTAAGCTTCTTTTCTCTCAAATCAGCCGCTATCTCCGGCTCAAACACACGGTCAATAGACCAGTTTCTCTTTATATCATCCATACTTTCCCAATAGCCAACTGCAAGCCCTGCGAGGTACGCTGCGCCCATGGCTGTTGTCTCCACGCACACAGGCCTGTTGACCGGTGCATTGCTGATATCAGCCTGCATCTGCATGAGCAGATTATTGGCACTGGCACCGCCGTCCACCTTAAGTGATGTGAGATTGATGCCCGAATCAGCCTTCATTGCCTCAAGCACATCATTTACCTGAAATGCCATTGATTCCAGAGTCGCTCTTATAACATGGTACTTGTTTACACCTCTCGTAAGCCCCACAATGGTTCCTCTGGCATACTGGTCCCAGTACGGTGCTCCAAGCCCTGTAAATGCCGGCCCCACGTAGCAGCCGTTTGTGTCTTTTACCTTTCTCGCCATGTATTCTGAATCTGTTGAAGAATCGATAAATTTCATCTCATCGCGTAGCCACTGGATAGAGGCTCCTGCCACAAATATTGATCCCTCCAGCGCATATACCACCTTGCCGTCTATGCCCCAGGCTATAGTGGTAACAAGTCCGTTCTTTGAGGATACCGGCATCTCACCTGTGTTCATCAGCAGAAAACAGCCTGTACCGTATGTATTTTTGGCTTCTCCTGCCCTAAAGCAGGTCTGGCCAAAAAGTGCAGCCTGCTGGTCTCCTGCCGCTCCCGCGATAGGAATCGGGCCCCCGAAAAACACAGGATTCACCTCACCATATACACAGCTTGACGGCATCGGCTTTGGAAGCATGCTCTTTGGTATATCAAGCTCCTTAAGTATCTCATCATCCCACTTTAAGGTATTGATATTAAACATCATGGTTCTTGAAGCATTGGAATAATCCGTGACATGCACCTGTCCCTGAGTGAGCTTCCATATAAGCCATGTCTCGATTGTTCCAAACAAAAGCTCGCCTCTTTCGGCTCTCTCCCTCGCTCCCGGCACATTGTCAAGAAGCCACTTGAGCTTAGTTGCCGAAAAATAAGCATCTATCACAAGCCCTGTCTTTTCTCTGAATGTCTCGGTAAGCCCCTTTTCCTTCAGTGAATCCGCATACTCTGCCGTGCGTCTGCACTGCCATACTATCGCGTGATAAACCGGCTCTCCCGTATTTTTGTCCCATACAATTGTGGTCTCTCTCTGGTTAGTAATGCCTATCGCACATATGTCGGCTGCCGTAGCCTGAATATTGGCCATAGCCTCCTTTGCCACCTCAAGCTGTGTGGCCCAGATTTCCTCTGCATCATGCTCCACCCAGCCCGGCTTTGGAAAAAACTGCGTAAATTCCTTCTGTGCCACACTGCACATCTCGCCCTTCTCATTGAAAAGTATACATCTGTTGCTTGTCGTGCCCGCATCTAATGCCATAATATACTTTGCCATGTAAAAATCCTCCAACTCTCTATATTTCCAGCTTTTTTCCTTCTATCCTGCTACAGCTCTTCCTCTACCATGCTCTTCTCTCTGTTGAACGCATCATAGATACATGGAATTACTATAAGCGTAAGGATGGTTCCGTATACGAGCCCTCCTATTATTGCGATTGCCATCGGCCTTATCATATCTGAGCCATCTCCGATACCTATCGCCGATGTAAACATTGCGAGTATGGTGGTCATCGCTGTCATCAGTATTGGACGAAGCCTTGTACGGCCTGCGTCTATGATTGCCTCATGCTTGCTCATGCCCTCTCTCCTAGCCTGATTGATGTAATCAATGAGCACGATTCCATTATTTACAATGAGACCTGCCAGCATGATAAAGCCAAGCATTGATATGATTCCGAGCTCATTTCCCGTGATGAAAAGAGCTATAAAGCCTCCTGTAAACGCAAGAGGTATACAGAACATGATAATAAACGGTGAAAGCAACGACTGGAACTGCGCCACCATGATAAGATAGATAAATATCACTGCAAGCACAAGCATAAGTCCAAGCTGACTCATTGACTCATTTATTGTCTCATCCTCGCCCTCCATGTCTATTGAATAGCCATCAGGAATGCTAAGTTTATCAATTTTCGATTTAATTTTATTGCTTAGTAATGTTACATTATGGTTTTCATCAACCGCACCTGATACTGTAATATATCTTGTCTGAGCATCTCGATGAATGGTACTTAATGTCTGTTCCTGCGAAATAGTGCAGATATCACTGAGCGGAATCTCCTTTTCACTGCCATCATTATCCTTATAGGTAAATGTAAGGTTTTTGATGTCGTCCACAGTCACATCAGACTGCTCTGCGGATTGTAAGTATACCTCATAGTCCTTTATGTCGGTCGTAATGGTTGTTGCGCTCTTTTGAGATGATATCTCACCGGATACGAGCTGGTATACCTGAGCCACTGTATAGCCATACTTTGCTGCTTTTTCCTTATCCACAGTTATCTTAAGCTCATTGATTGTATCTCCAAGACCGTCATCTATATCTGTCACTCCATTTGTGTCCTTAAGGATATCTGCCACATCACCTGCAAGCTTCTGCAGCTTGTCTATATCATTACCCTTAATCCTGACAGAGAGACCACTTCCGAAAAACTCTGATGAGTCCATAGCCTGTGAAGATGCTGTTACCTTGCAGTCCAGATTCTTTGTGCATTTTTCAATTTCATCTATTACCTTATCCGATGAAATATCCGACTTCTCATCAAGCAATATATACATGCTCACACTGTCGCTTCCTGAGCTCATCAGGTTCATGGTCGAGCTGCCGCCTGCTGTAGCTCCTATTGTGTCTATGCCCTTTATATCAGATATTTTGTCCATGACCTTATCAGACAGCTCTGTAAGCTGCTTGAAATCGAGCTTTTCGTCATCCTTTGCCTCTATGGTAAGTGAAATCTGATTTGACTCCATGTCCATATCCATAAATGTCATTCCCCTTGACATGCAAAGTGCGCCACTGCCGACTAAAAGCACTACTGCCGCAATAAATACCACCGGCTTAAATCTAAGACATGTGCCGAGCACATTTCCATACCAATCCTTAAAACGGTCAAACCATGGATGCTTTATATCCTTCGTCTTTTTGAGCATGCCTGAAGCAATTGCCGGTACAAATGTGAGTGCCACTACAAGAGATGCCATAAGTGTAAATGCCACAGTAAGAGCCAAATCTACAAAGAGCTGTCTCGTGATTCCATCAGTAAAAATGATTGGCGCGTACACACTTACCGTGGTAAGTGTAGAGGCAAAAATGGCTCCTGCCACCTGATTTGCACCCTCAACAGCCGCCTTCTTTACCGAATATCCCTCTCCCCTTAATCTGTAGATATTCTCGATTACTACGATTGAATTATCCACCAGCATTCCTATTCCAAGCACAAGTCCCGACATTGAAATGATATTTAAGGTGATATCCGTAAAATACATAAGCACCACAGCCACAATAACCGATAGCGGTATAGATGCTGCGATAACAAGCGTTGGCTTTATATCCTTTAAGAACAAGAGCAATACGAAAATAGCAAGTATTGCTCCCACTATCATATTTTCCATAACACTCTTTACTACCATGTCAATGTATACGCCCTGGTTCATAAGCACTGTGGCGTGTAATCCGTCATTTTCCTTTTGCAGCGAATCAAGCTTGTCCAAAAGACGGTCTGTGACGTCTCCTGTAGAGTAGCCGGTCTGCTTCTCCATGGAGAGCATTATTCCGGGATTACCGTTGACTATCGCATATGTCTCATCCGAGTTGTCAGTCATCTCAACATCTGCCACATCACCGACATGAATAGGAGCTATTCCATCAAGCTTCATATCCATGAGCACAAGATTTGTTAAATCATCAATTGATTTTATCTCATCTCCCACCTGTACTATGTACTGCGTGCCATTTGAATCATTTACATAGCCTGCAGGCATATCAAAGTTCTGTGCGACGAGCAGCTGAGAGAGTGAGTCAATTGTTAAAACTGCATTTAAGTTTGACTTGTCAAGTGCATCATCCTTACTCTTTTCAAGCTCCTTCTTTGAACTGTCAAGAGACGCCGCTGCTGTTGCAAGCTGTGCCGACTGCTGTCCTATGCTTATAGAGCTGATGGCTGCCTGACTGTTTAGATTATCATAGGCATCTAAAAGTGCTGTCTCTCCTTGTGCTATCTGGTCAAGCCCGCTTTGGCACTGCTCTATACCTGTATTCACCTGAATGAGAGTCTGTGCTATCGCTGACGCTGCCGCAGGCAGATCATCTGCTGTGTTTACGGTGATTCCAAGCGCCGAGAGACCTGAAAACTGTGTTGCAATCTGCTTATCAACCTGCTCAAGCTGCGCTTTGAGTGCTGTGCCCGCTTCACCCGGTGCATTTGCGCCCTCTTTGAGTGACGGAATTGTCTTTGTATATGTATCACTATTCATGAAGTCTGAAAGAGCTGACTGAATTGTTTCAAGCTGGCTCTTCTGCTCATTTAAGCTTGCAAGAGTACTCTCTAGCTGAGTCTTCTGCTCTGCAAGCTTTGCCTTTTGCTCCTTTAGCGTATCCACTCCCGCGCTCATCTGATCCGATGCAGATGTGATTGCGTTTTGTCCGCTCTCTATCTTTGCACTTGCATCATCCATCTGACTTTTTGCATCGTCAAATTTCTTCGAAACGGCATTATTTATTTTCTCATTGAGCGCATCTATCTTGGCCTGATTCATCGTGACCTGTATCTGCTCGGTGAGCTCACCTGTTGCAGTCACTGATGCGACTCCTTCTGTACTCTCAATTGCAGGCTTAAGTGTGTTTTCCACAAAGTCGGTGATTTCCGACTTGCTTTTCCCATCCATATCCACAGCAGTCATCATGATTGGAAGCATGTCCGGATTTATCTTCATAATGGTCGGAGTACCCACTCCATCCTTCCAGCCAGCCTTGACCTGATCTATTTTCTGCTGCATCTCTATCACTACAGAATCCATGTTGGCATTCTGCTCATACTCGCATGTCACCAGCGAATAGCTGTTATATGACATTGAGCTTACGTTTTTGATATTTGACGTAGTTGCCATAGCTGCTTCAAGCGGCGCGGTGACATCGCTCTCCACCTCCTGTGGACTTGCTCCCATATCTGTTGTCACGATAAGTGCATACTGAAAGCTCATATCCGGCAGCAGATCTGTCGTCATCCTGCCAAGCGATACAACACCAAGTACTATTACCAGCAATACTCCTACAAGTACAGTAAAAGGCTTTTTTACACTATATCTGGATATCATCTGACCCCTCCTTTTTCTTTTCTTGATAATGTCCTGCATTAGTTTAATAGACAATGATTACTGCGATTTTCACAATATATTTAATTCGCTGTTATACTTTTATTATACAATGTGTCGGATTGCAACTCAATTGGTTTATACTTTTTTAAGAGATTTTGACAATAAAAAGACACCCAATTATACGATTAATATAATTCGATGTCCTTAAATGTCTTTTAAGATTTTTTAAGATTTTTTTATTTCAGCTTCAGATGCCCTCTTCCTCAATCTCATCCTCATCATCATTGATACCTGCAACAGCACTTGTAACGGCTCCGATTACAGCGACAAGCGCAAAGATGATAACTAAAAAAATAACTATAAAGAATGCTACTAAAAAACCTGTATCTGTCATATAATTTACCCCCATAGCTGTCTCACAGCTTCTTTAAAATATAGTTTTAGTTTAACACACTTGTCTGTAAATAACAATATCGTAAAGGGCTAAATTATTGACTAAATATTGACTAAAATATCGATTTGTGAAATTGATCAGTCCTTGATCTGCATACCGTTTGCATCCATATGATAGCCTTCAGTCATGATCAGCTTTGATACCGGAACTATCTCATAGCCCATTTCCTGCAGCTTCGTGAGCATCTCATCGAGTGCCTGCGAGGTGTATTTGGCGCCTAGATGGCAGAGTATTATCGAGCCACAATCCAGGCTTTTGTGATTGCACACTGTATCTATGATGTTTTGCACACCATAGTTTTTCCAGTCGAGCGAATCCACATCCCACTGGATTGGATAATAGTCACAGCCATACACTGTGTCAATCAGTTCATTATTGTACGAGCCGTATGGCGGTCTGAATACCTTCATATCCTTTCCGGTCAGCTCCTTGACCTTTTTGTGCACATCCATTATCTCTGTCTTCATCTCGCCTGCCGTGATTGTTGCCATATCATAGTGGTGCTCACTGTGATTTCCGGGCTCATGCCCTTTTTCAACCAGCGTCTTTACACATTCAGGGTTATCACTCACAAACCCTCCTGTCATAAAAAATGTAGCCTTTACGTTGTGCTTGTCAAGTGTCTCCATCATACTGTCAAAATCCTCTGCTCCCCAGGCACAGTCAAATGAAAGGGCTATCTTTTTTTCTGTTGTCTGAACCGAATATACAGGCAGCTTTCTGTCCCCGAACTGACTCACAGCACTGCTAAGTGTCTCCATCACCTCTATATTTTTCAGCTGTGATATGTCATACTCTCTGCCATATAAAGCGCCTGTAATAAGAAGCGCCGACAGCAGCACTCCAAAAAGGAATCTATGTCGGCGTTTCTTTCGTTTTGTCCCATTATGTAGTTTTGTATTTTGCATGTATGCTCTGTATTCACTCATGCTATATACTATTCTTTATTATCACAAATTATGAATAATGAAATAACTCTATTTCAGTTCTTCTGCCCTTCCGATAAACTCAAGCACTACCTCAATCGACTGATGCGCAGCCTTCTCCGCAAAGGTCTGGTAGTCTGTCTCGCCTCCATCGCCATCTGATATTGAGCGAAGAATGGCAAATGGCACCTTGTTCACATAGCACACATGACCGATGCTGCCGCCCTCCATCTCTGCTGCGATTGCATCAAAGGTATTCGAAATATAATCCTTCTGCTCCTTTGTGGCAATAAACTGATCTCCTGTTGCGATATTGCCCTTTTTGTAGTGGATATTCCTGTCAGCTAAACATGAGCACATGAGCTCCACCATTTTTGTATCTGCCGGAAGCAGAATCATATTGATGCCTGAGAGAAGTCCCTTCGGATCTCCGATTGGCGATGTATCCATATCGTGCTGCAGCACGTTTGTTGCTACTGCCACGTCAAGCACATTTAAGTCCTTTGTCAAAGTACCAGCCACTCCGATATTGACAATCATGTCGACATCATATTTCAAAATCATGGCCTCTGCACATATTGCCGCAAACACCTTTCCTATTCCGCATTTTGCCGCAACAACATACTGATCACCGATTTTGCCCTCAACAAACTCCACTCCGCTGTAAACCTCTGTCTGTGTGTCTGTCATCTGAGCCTTTAAGTCATCGACCTCCATCTGCATTGCACCAATTACACCTATTGTCATTTTATTTCTCCATTCCTGCTATCTTGCTATTATATTTTTAGTCCTCGTTTACTGTGGATAAGTAAACTCCATATTTGTCTGGCTCTCAAGTACCTTTAGATATGCACGGCACTCCTTCTTTGCCTCGTCAAGTGACAGATTCTCGTAATGTCCGCACTCTATGGCTGATGCACCAAACACCGGTCCATCATACTCAAGTATCTGTTTTAAGACCTCTTTGGTAATTTCAAAAACCTTCGCCGGCTCGACATCCCTCACAACGAGATAGAAACCTGTCTGACAGCCCATCGGTCCAAAATATACCACATCATCTGCAATCTCAGAGTTTCTCACACATGTTGCAAACATATGCTCCACTGAGTGCATAGCTGAATTGGACATATAATCTCCTGCATTAGGTTTTCTTGTACGAAGGTCGTATGTAACGATTTCTCCGTCTTTTCTTGAAATATAAAATCCAGGTTTAAGAATATTATGATTGATTGTAAAGCTTTTAATTCTTTCCATAAAAATGTTTCTCCTTACTTAGTTGCTGTCTCAAACTGCTTCAGATAATCCTCAAATACATTGAGTGCATCATCCACAGGCTTTGGTGTGCTCATATCGACACCGGCACTCTTTAGCAGCTCGATTGGATTCTTCGAGCATCCACCGCACAGGAAATTTCCTATATACTTATCCACAGCAGGCTTTCCCTCCTCAAGTATCTTTTTTGAAAAAGCAACTGCTGCCGAATAGCCTGTCGAGTACTGATATACATAGTACGGTGTGTAAAAATGCGGTATGCGCATCCACTCATATGATATCTCATCATCCACGCGCATATCCGGTCCGTAGTACTGCACATTCAGCTCATGCCATAGCTCATTTAGCACATCCTTGGTAACCGGCTCGCCCTTTTGCATTTTCCGGTGTGCTATATGCTCAAACTCTGCAAACTGCGCCTGCCTGAAAAGTGTCGTCCTGAAGCCGTCCAGAAAATGTGTCATGAGATATTTTCTCTCATTCTCATCCTCACAATGCTCAAGCATATAGTGCATTAGGAGCGACTCATTGCAGGTGGATGCAACCTCTGCCACAAAAATCAGGTATCCTGCGTAGGTGATGCTCTGATGCTCATTTGAATAGTATGTATGCATCGCATGTCCCATCTCATGAGCCAGCGTAAACACACTATCCAGATTGTCGGCATAGTTCAAAAGCACATACGGATGAGTGCCGTAAGCGCCCCATGAATACGCACCGCTTCTCTTGTTCTCATTCTCATATACATCTATCCAGCCACTCTCCATGCCAGCCTTAAGTGTGCTGACATACTCATCACCCATAGGCTCAAGCGCCTTTGCCACAAGCTTTTTCGCCTCATCATAGGTGTAGGTGGTCTGTACATTGTCCACAATCGGTGCAAACAAATCATACATATGCAGATGCTCCACACCTAAAAGCTTCTTCCTAAGCGCCATGTACCTGTGCAGAGCCGGCAGATGTGCGTGAACCGTCTCAATCAGATTGTCATATACACTCTCAGGAATATCGCCATCGGATAAATACATGGCCCTTGCGCTGTCATATTTTCTTACCCTTGCATAAAAAGTGTCATTTTTCAGCTTGCTGATGTACATCATGGAAACAGTATTGCTCCACTTCTTGTACGAATCATACACTCCGCGGAACACCTGCTTGCGCAGGCTTCTGTCCTTGCTGCTTAAAAAGTCTATGAAATTGCCGTGCGTGATACGGATTTTATTTCCCTCAACATCAGTGATATACGGGAATTTGATATCCGCGTTGTTGAACATGCTGAATATATTCTCCGGTGCTGCAGCCATCTCACCGCACTGCGCCAGGATATTCTCCTCTGCAGCCGATAAAGTATGCGCTTTCTGACGCATTATCTCATCAATCGCACGCTTATAGTGCATAAGCTCATTACTCTCACTGAAAAAGCTCTCAAGCCTTTTATCATCTATCTGCAAAATCTCCGGACTCGCAAATGCCAGCGCACCTGATGCCTGAACAGTCAGTGTCTCAGCCTTTGACACATATGCCTGATATTTCGACACAGCAGTGTCCTGATGTGAGCGCTCATTCGCATAGACCACTATACGCTCCAAATAATAAGACAGCTCATCCTGCTTCTTAAAAAAATCAAGCAGCGTTGCTGCACTGTCTGCCAGATGTCCCTTAAAGCCCGAGAGCTTTTCTGCAAGCTGTGACGCTTTTTCACACTCAGCCTCCCACAGCTCATCTGTCTCATACATATCCTCAAGCTTCCATTTGTACTCGTCTGAGATTTCATCTCTCTTTTGAAGCCTTTTCTCACTCATTTTGTGTTACCTTCTATCTTACTTTTCTTGTTCTCGGGGGTTTTTGAATAGTTACCTTGTTTTCAACTCTTCAGAACCACCCCACGCACATTCGCAAAACCGCACGATGTTTTTATAAAACTACCCACACATCTGCTCTGCAAAATGCATATAGACGTGTGGGATATATGTGAATTATAACAATTAAGCTCTACTTTGTAATTAAAGTGCCCATACCACCTGAAACAGTCTTGCCCTCTTTATTGAGCTTTGTGATAAGCACTGAACGGATGGCAGCGTCACCGATAAAGTCGATAGCCGCCTCAATCTTTGGAGCCATGGTACCCTCATCAAACTCGCCTGCTGCAAGGTACTTCTTTGCCTCATCGACAGTCATGGTATCAAGTGGCTTCTCATCCTCCTTGCCATAGTTCAGGCAGACCTTGTCAACGCTTGTAAGTATAACAAGTCTGTCAGCATCAAGAGTATCTGCAAGCTTTCCGGCTGCAAGATCCTTCTCGATAACAGCACTTGCGCCCTGAAGCTTATTATCCTGTGCTAAAACAGGAATTCCACCGCCACCGCATGCGATAACAACCTGATCCGCATCAACAAGAGCCTTAATAGCATCCTTTTCCACTATATCAACAGGCTTTGGAGCTGCCACAACTCTTCTGTAGCCTCCCTCAACCTGTGTCACATGGTTGCCCTTCTTCTCTTCTTCCTCAGCCTCAGCCTCTGTCATAACACGGCCAATGATCTTTGTCGGATGATAAAAAGCCTCATCATATGGATCAACAACCACCTGTGTAAGTATTGTAGAAACGGTCTTGTAAATTCCTCTGCCAAGAAGCTCTGTACGGATAGCATTCTGTAAATCATATCCTATATATCCCTGACTCATTGCAGAGCAGACAGCTGTAGGTGTAGCTGTATACTCAGGATAAATCCTGCAGAACTCAGACATAGCGGTGTGAATCATGCCCACCTGCGGTCCGTTGCTGTGTGTGATAACAACCTCATAATCGTCCCTGATAAAATCTGCAACTGCCTTTGCTGTATGCTTTGTAGCCTCGTGCTGCTCCGGAAGAGTTGTTCCAAGAGCATCATGTCCGAGTGCAATAACTATTTTTTTCTTCTTCATGCCGACCTCCTATGCTGCATCCGCTCAATGTGTATTATATCTCATAATCATAAACCGATGTGTATACTATGATAAATCTACATATAAACCATCAATTTTGAAGAATTCCTATGCGGTGCAAAAGTAAAATTATTTATATACATTATCTAATATTTTAGGGAATTTGTCTAGTACTTTGAACCGATTTGAACAACATTTCCGCCACAGCGTAAGGGACGTAAGCGAAAAAAGAATGCTCCTACTACCATGTAGCGAAGCATTCTTACACATATATTGAACTATTTTATTTCTATTTATTCTTTAATTCACCCATATATTTTTTTGCATCTTTAAGAAAACTGATTGTTATCATCACAATAACTATTCCTATCGGAAATGCAGCAACTATACTTACAGACTGCAGGTTACTCATTGAGCTCTCAGCAAATAACAGAGCAATTGGTAAAAGTATAAGCAGTATGCACCACATCAGCTGAATGAGTTTGTGCGGCTGCTCATCCTCACCTAATTTCCTGTAGCTGTAACATGATACAGTTAAAGCAATAGAATCAAATGATGTAGCATAAAAAGCAATCATTGTCACTAAAACTATTATCATTATCAAAGGTGCACATGGCAATGTCTTAAGAATAGTAACTATCAACTCATATAAATCACCACTCTTGTTGTACTGCGCAATAAAATCTGCTGCTCCTGACATCTGTTTTCCCATCGAATAGTTGCCTAAGATGATAAAGCTGATGAGCGTAGAGCCAACACCAAATCCATATCCTCCAAGAATTGTCTGTCTGATAGTTCTGCCTCTTGATATATTTCCAATAAAGAAAGGAGCTGCTACACACCATACCATCCAGTAAGCCCAGTAATATATGGTCCAGTCCTGAGGGAAGTTGGTTTTACGTAATGGATCGGTATACGTAGATAATCCTATAAAATTCTGCACCATAGTGCCAAGAGATGACAACCCGGTCTCAAGAATATATCTTGTTTCACCGCCAAACAGCAGTACAATAGCAAGCAGTCCAAAGAAGAAATAGATACAGACTTTTGCCAAAATGCTTATTCCCTTAAATCCATGTAATAATGAATATGTATAAACTATACATGTAATTATAAGGATAATGATATTGATTGCTGTTCTGCTAAGCGATATATGGAACACATCTCCAATAATTGTTGCCATAAGAGGTGTGGCAACACTAAATGTGGTTGCTGTTCCTGCTAAAAGTGCAAATACAGCTAACAGGTCGATAATACGTCCAGCAATACCATCTGTGTGTTTTCCAAGAACAGGTCTGCATGCTTCCGAATATTTCTGACGGTTTCTTTTCCTTACATGAAGCATAAAACCAAATGCAACAGCTAAAACAAGATAAAATGCCCATGGAATAAAGCTCCAGTGAAACAAAGGAAATACACCGGCCCATTCCTGTATGCTTCCAAGCTCCTTAATGTGGGGATTGGTCGCATACATAATCCACTCAGAAAATGAGTAGAAAAGAATATCTGCTGCCAGACCACATGTGAACATCATACATCCCCATGAAAAGAATGAGTACTTTGGTTTTTCATCCGGCTCTCCAAGAACAATATCTCCATACTTCGAACCAGCTATAAATATAGATATCAAAAATATGCCTAAACCTATAATCAGGTAATAAATACCAAACGTATCTCCAAAGAAAAATCTTACCTGACTGAGTATGGCATTTGACTGCTCAGGTAATGCAAAAAATAAAATACACAATGCCACAATTATTGCTAATGGCACAAGTGTAATAATCCAATCAATTTTTTTCTCTTTCATAATACTAATCCTCCATATATTTCTTATAGCTGCTATCTATCTCAGCAAGCTCCTGCAAATTGTCGATTTCAATAATATCGCCTTTTTGCATCTCATATATGCCAAGCTGATATTCATCCGGATAGCAGAACATTGCAACGTCATCCCAGTATATCTGAGTATTTTTTTTGTTCTCAAATTCCATTTCAAGATGTTTTTTCAGTTTGCGCCCATCTGCCGCAGTCCATCTGGAGATGCTATAAAGCTGCCATCCATGACTTCCGCCACTCCTGCTGCAGGATGTTACAATTCCATCTTCTACTGTCTGAAGCCACTCATCTGTTTCATCATCAGTCCATACACTGTTATAACCCGAGCGTTCGAATTCTTTTGATAGAATTTCAGGATTATATATAATCTGGTCGCCATCAAGAATAATTGCATCCTCAATATGATCTCTTGCAACATATAGTGATGAAATATTATTGCAGCTTTCATAATAAGGATTTTCAATTATAGTAACTCCCGGATATTCATTTTCTAATTCATAAAACTGTTCCTTTAAATATCCGGCAACAATATAAATCTCCGTTATTCCATTATCATGTAAGCCTTCAATAACCGTATCTATCATACGCTTTCCATTCACCCTTACCAATGGCTTCGGAGTGGTCAGCGTTACCGGTCTCATACGATTCCCCAGTCCTGCTGCCATAATAATCGCGCGTTTTACTTCATGCATTCTTAATTATCCTCCAATTTCTGCATTTCATCCTGTACTACTTTGTAATAATCCTTTGCATATCTGTACTGTCTGAGTGAATATTCACCAAAATCAACGCCCAGATTTCTCTTGTACTCACACCAGTTACTCCATAAAAGTCCGCATACTGCAATATAACAATAAATCTTTATTCGGGTTTCAGCTGAACACCCTTCTGTGAAATATGCATCAATTAACTTATCCACCTGCTCCCTGTCATACATGGAATATATGCAGAACATGGCTATATCTACGTGCGGATCCTGCATTCCTGCATATTCCCAGTCAATAAGTCTGATGTCCTCATTTCCATCTTCATTCTTAACAAAAAGGAAATTATCCGGAACAGCATCAATATGCGTAAGAACCTTTTCATTTACATGAGCTTCTATATACGGTCTGAGTGAAAGGACATTTTCCTTAGTCTGCCTGTAATGTCTGTATGCAGAAGGCGAACCATCCCACAGGCTCTCATAAAACTCAAGCTGACCGAATATATCAAATTCATGATTTACTTTAAGCTTCATATCATGAAATTCTCTGAGACGCTTCATGCATTTACAAACATCATCATTATTTTCCGGATCACATACTCTCGCATTTTCTAAAAACGCAGTGATTTTATATCCATTATCCGGATTTATATAAGCGATATCATCACATATATGTCTGCCATCAATAGTATTATAAACCATTGCTTCATTACGTCTGTTTATCAGCTGATCTGTTCCCTCTCCCGGAATTCTCATGATATATTTTTTCCCTTTACATGAGAACAGGAACGAGCGGTTTGTCATGCCCTTTTTCAATACCGTAATATCTACAATATCGTCTGCTGATACAGATAAAGCATCGCAGATAACCTGTATTGCATCAGTTTTCAGATGATTTGAATCGCTGTCCATCTCTCTGAGCTGCTCATATGTGTTAATTTCAACCACATCCCACGAATGCACTACCCTGGCAGTAATAAACATTCTGTCTTTATCATACAGTGCAGTCTCCCAGAAGGCACCATCATTAGCCGAATTACTACACAGTGTTTCAATTCTGCCTTTGACAATTTGTGCATCATCGTCAAGCAGGTAGCTAATTCCTATCATAGCATTGCCGCCGGCAGCCTTCGGTATAGTAACCAGTTCCATTTTTCTGTTAACACGCACCGTGCTGTCATCATCAATCAAATCACTGACCATATACCAGGAATATAATTCATGGTGATGGTACGGATTCTTGTCGCACCATATATCACACGGTATGATATATGTATTTGATAAATGATTCAAAACCTTCTTTACTGAATAAAGATTATTCTTAGTCGTATACTCTTCATTGACAACGAGCTCCACTCCAAAATCATCGATGAGATACTCATACCTCTCCTTCATGAAGCCGACTACTACATATATCTCATAAATTCCCACTTCATGAAGCTGTCTGATAGTCCGCTCTATAAGAACTTCCCCATTTACCTCTAAAAGGCCTTTTGGAGTCTCGGTATTTATAGGCACCATTCGCATTCCATAACCAGCTGCCAGAATTACTGCATTCTTCGGAGCCTTTTCTTTGAATTCTTTAAGTGCCTTGGGCGTAACAGCACATTTTTCATTTATATAACCTTCATTCATCAATTCTTTTATTGATTTGTTTACAACTCCCAGAGAATGACCGGATAACTCTGATATCTCTCTTTGATTGTTAACTGATTGATGATATAACGTGTTCAGTATATCTTTCTCTTGTTTGTTCATGTTCGCCTCTCCTTATGTTTTTATGAACATTCATAATACTACACCTTTTTATTAAAAAAATCAACCCTTAACTATATTTTTCATAACAAAAAACGCGCCACACTGGCGCGTTTTTGTACTCATAAATATAAATGAATTATTTACTGCTGAATATCCTTTGCAGAGCTTAAGGTTACTTCAACCTTGCTCTCTTCGTACTGTCTGCCACTCTGACGGGCAACAGTAAGAGTAACCTTATCTCCGGCCTTGTAGCTCTTTAACGCTGACTGCAGCTCTGTCATAGAAGAAATCTTTGTGCTGTCAACAGCAGTGATGATATCTCCCTCCTGTAAGCCGGCATTTGCGGCACCTGAACCAGCTGAAACAGATGAAACATACACACCCTGTGGGAAGCCATAGGCTACCATCTCAGATGAAACATCGCCACCCTTGATACCAAGGTATGCCTGATTCTCATTAGTATATTTTCCATCCTGGATAAGGCTCTCAATAATAGGCTTTGCAACCGACATAGGAATTGCATATCCGATACCCTCAACTTCAGTTGAAGAATATTTTACAGAGTTGATACCGATGACCTCGCCATTTTCATTCAAGAGTGCTCCACCACTGTTTCCAGGGTTTATTGCTGCATCTGTCTGGATAAGCTTGTTGTTGGTAACAGTCTCACCTGTCTGTGAATCCTGTGTAGTTACGGTTCTGTTAAGCGCACTTACTATACCTGTTGTGACAGACTGTCCGTATCCAAGTGCATTACCGATAGCAATTGCAGGACTTCCAACAGCTACACTTTCAGAATCTCCGATTGTAGCAATCTTGATATTTGAGTAAGTATCTTTTCCAAGGTCTGCTTTCTTTACACGTACAACTGCTAGATCGTCATCCGGATCTGTTCCTCTGATTTCTGCCTTTACCACTGAATCATCATCAAACTGTACTGTGAGCTCCTCTGAATCTGCCACAACATGGTTGTTTGTAGCAATGTAGAGATAATCATCATCCTCACTCACAATGATACCTGAGCCGCAGCTCTGAGACTGCTGTGACTGCTTTCCGAAAAAGCTGTTGTAGGTGACTGTTCCTGTATTTGTGATAGCAACGATGCTAGGCATTACCTCATCGACAACTGATGATACATCTGTCAGATCCTTTGCATTCCCTGAGGATGTCTGCTTAGTCCCACCGGATGTTGTAGTGGTAAGCTTTGCACTTGCAGTAGAAGAATTTGAAATAGCTCTCGTGCCAATATAGCTTACTCCTGTGAAAACACCGCCTCCGACGAGTCCGAAGATAAGAGCTGCCGCTACTGTCTTTGCTGCAAATGGTCCAAATGCACCAGGCTTTCTAGGTGCTCTCTGTTTCTTAGGCTTTGCAGTCTGCTGGTATGCCTGACCATTCATATTCATCCGGCTATATGAGTTGTCTGTCGAACCGGCTGATGCGCTGCCATATGCATTATTATTTGTGCCTGAATTATATGCCTGATTAGAATAAGGCTGGTTTGCATATGATTGATTTACATTTGGCTGTCCTGCTGCAGAAGCCTGCGAGTACGGATTATAGCTCTGTGAATAGCTTTCCGCTGATGTATTATTAGTCTGTGCAGCCTTCTGTGACTCATCCGGATTGTAAGGATTACCCGACATTGTGAAATTTACATTGTTTGTATTGTTATTTGTGTTATTTGTACTGTTAGTATTATTTGTATCATTCATATTTCTATAATTGTTATCCATAATAATTTCTCCTTTCGTTTACAATTAGAAGTATACTGTCAATCTGTGTTTAATTTGTGACGGGATTATTTATTTTTTCATAAATTGTAATCCCCGTGCTATTCTCCGAATAAAAATAACTGCTCATCGACAGATGCACCTCTAAGTCTGCGATAAATAGAAATTGCAGAATATCAATACATCCCTGCCAATGAACAGTTACCATAAATCATATATTAAATTTCAATTCCGTTCTTCTCAAGAAGAGCTCTCGCTGTTTCAACCGAATCTGTACCTGTCGCATTCTTTACAGGTGCAAACTCCTTCTCTCTGTCTACCTCAAATGGCAGGCTATTGTCCATCATGTATACCATATCGAGGATGAGTGTCTCAAACTTGTATGCATTCGGAGTCTCAGGCTTATGCTCTGTACCATTCTCATCAATGTAAGGTACCTTCTTCTCTACCACATGAAGCGGAAGGCTCTTCTCTGCGATAGCCATAAGCTTGTCCACGCGGAATAAATAGTTTAAGATAACACCAAAGCCATACTGTAATGAACCATTCTCGTTCTTTGCCTCTGCCATCTCAGGTGTAAGCTCGTAATACTCGACAATCGAAGGCTTGCCATTCTCAAGACACATAGCGCCGACTCTCTCGTATGGATCGCACTTTCTGACCACCTTAGAGCCGCTGACACAGCCGGACTCTATTGTAGCGCCGACAAATACAGGATCTGCAATCTGCTGAAGCACATTGTCCACAGCAAATACATTGAGCCACTCAACACCCTTGTCCTTCAAATCCTTGTCAAGACCGGCATTGATGAGTGACTTGAACCATCCACCGTTTCCGTTTGGTGACATGGCAAGTGAATCCTCAGATTTCATGAGCAGATTTCCATCAAAATCAACTGCCGGAACCATCTCCTGCACGAAAAACTTCACATAATCCTTGTTGTATCCAAAATAGTCGTGCTCTTCAAAGAACTCTCTTGTCATGCTATCATTTATCTCGCTTGTCATAACATACAGAGGCACCCATGTACCGGTCTGATTTGTAACCTTCATGAGGTTTGCGACAAGCTGCTCAAAGATGTAGAGTTCCTTTGTCTTTCCGATATTGAACATGCCCTTAGCCTTGTCAAAGCCAAGACGTGTCCCCTGTCCACCGGCAAGAAGAATTGCACCGACCTTGCCATTCTTGACAGCATCAAGACCTGTTGCAAGGTATTTGTCCTTATTTGCCTCTATCTCTGAAATCTCCATAGCAGCAAGCGGTGAAAATGTACCTCTCTGCTGCTCCTTGTTGTGAATCATATCAAGGTATGACCAGTCCATGTGCTCAAGCTGGCTCTCAAGCTTAGCCGGAGCTTCCTCTGTTAAGAATTTCTTTAAGTATTTCTGGTTTGTTGCCGTGATTTTTTCTTTGATTTCTGTTTTCATAAATTCTCCCTAATAGCTGTATTTAAGCATTTATTCATCTGAATCATCAGATGATGATTTTTTTCCTGAACTATTTTCAGACTCTGACTGGCTCTTCTTTAATTCTTCCTGTTTCGCTTTATTCTTCTTTTTTGCTCCCTCTGTACCATCAGATCCAACTGTATTATTATACTGTGTCAAATCAAATGCAGAAGTTTTTGAAGTAACCCCCGTCTTCTTTGCAATCTTGTTGCTTACATTCTGAACTGTCTCTGTTGGCTGATAATCAGTCTCATTAAACAGGAACTGATGAAGCTCAGAAACATTCTGTGCCAGGTCTATAGGAATAATGGTATCGCCCGTAGTTGACAAATTCATTGTAGTCAGCTCAAATGGGAAGCCTGTTGTCTCTTTCATATGAAACTTTGTAACATAAGAAGCATACTGTATTATCTCGGTTGCTGTAAAGTTTGTACTTATCTGACTCATAATATCCTTGCACATCTCTGTGAGCGATCCTAAATCTGCCTGCTTAGCCTTGTCAAGCATAGCCTGAAGCACAATTCTCTGACGAGATGCCCTAAGGAAATCATCTCCTGATGTACTTCTTATTCGTGCATATCCAGTAGCCTGAGTTCCATCTAAGTGAACTTTACCTGATTGTGTGACATCTGGTGTATTCTTACCTGTCATTTGGTCTACTTCAACTGTACATTTATTAATTTCTTTGACTTCTTGTGGTGTTATCTCAAGATCTAGTCCTCCTAGATCATCAATAGCATCTACCAGAGCTTTCCAATCAACACAAACATACTTCGTAATATTCAAATCCAAATTTGAATTAAGCATAGCTACTGCTCTCTTTGCCCCACCATTAGCATATGCTGCATTCGCCTTCGCATATTTTCCATTGCCAACCGGAAGATACGTATCTCTATATACAGATACCAACTGAACCTCCTTTGTATCATAATTCAAGCTTGCAATCATGATACAATCGGAATGTCCCTCATTATAAGAGCCATCGCTTCTATTATCAAGACCAAACAATGCTACATTCAAATATCCATGCATATTCTCCAGTGCATCCTTATCAATATCTTCATTAATTCCTGCCTGGCTGTCTGTGAGTCCATCTTCATACTTAACCTGTCCTAGTGTATTATTATATAACCAGACAATACCAAGCACGACCAGCAACAGTAAAATTTCAAATATAAATAGTATTATCTTCTTTTTGCCGTTTCTTTTTTTCTTTCTCTTCTTTGCCATGTTATTTTTCCTTTTTCCTATGAATGTAAAGCCACGCGTCTGCGTAATCCTGACGCTCCTTCTCTGACATATTGGTATACTTTCCAAACTCCAGATTCGTCAGACGCATCTGCGGCCTGCCACACTTGAAGCATTCAACCTCTTTCCTTCTTGAAACCATCCGTATCCAGCCACAATCCGGGCAAATGTATATTTTCATCATAGTCTTTATTCAAACTGTCCGAGAACCTCAGCTGACAAAGCATCAAGCTTAGCCTGTGAATCTTCAAGAGACACTCCTTTAACTCCGAAATAGAATTTAATCTTAGGCTCTGTACCAGAAGGGCGTACACAGCACCAAGCGTTATCGTTAAGTTCGTAGTAAAGTACATTAGAAGAAGGAAGACCTGTCGGCTCAACCTTTCCTGTTGTCATATCTTTTCTTGTGTCATTCTTGTAATCACGGATAGCAATCACCTGATAATCACCAAATTTCTTTGGCTCAGCGGCACGTGCCTTTGTCATAATCTCATTTATCTGTGCAGCACCATCAATGCCCTTTAAGGTCATTGTGGAAATGCCCTCTCTGTAGTAGCCATACTTCTCGTACATGTCAATCATGCCATCCCAGAGAGTCTTGCCCTGTGACTTGTAGAAGGCAGCCACCTCACACAGCATACAAACTGCTGCAGGAGCATCCTTGTCCCTTGCATATGTGCCCGGCAGACATCCGTAGCTCTCCTCCATACCGAATACATAATTGTTGCAGCCGGTTTTTTCAAATTTGAGCATCTGCTCTCCGATATACTTGAAACCTGTTAAAACCTCGATATGCTTTACGCCATATGCTGCCGCAATTGCCTTACCCATATCTGTAGAAACAATTGACTCAACAAATGCAGGATTCTCAGGCAGAGTACCATTGGCACTCTTCTGGCTTAAAATATACTCACCGATAAGCATAGCTGACATATTTCCTGTAAATGTCACATACTCACCTGTCTTTGTATCCTTGCAGTATACACCGAGTCTGTCGGCATCAGGGTCAGTTGCTAAAACGATATCAGCATCCTTTTCCTTTGCCAGCTCAAGTGCAAGCTTCCATGCATCAGGATTCTCAGGATTCGGATAAGGACAGGTAGGGAAATTGCCGTCAGGTACTGCCTGGCTTGGCTCAATGTATACATTCTCAAAGCCCATGTCCTTAAGCACTCTCTGTACAGGGCGAAGTCCTGTGCCGTGGAGTG
>ENA-OOQG01000276-OOQG01000276.1-human-gut-metagenome-genome-assembly--contig:-NODE-276-length-20640-cov-2.618120_pt1 | contig 20640 bp, 20 predicted proteins | sample MGYA00241085_ERZ501155 | MGnify/ENA primary metagenome ERZ501155 (study PRJEB25962, sample SAMEA2042438) | human gut metagenome | biome: human gut; feature: human-associated habitat; material: faeces...
TTATCTGGCTGGCCGTATTCGTGAAGTAGCAAAGGAAAATAAGATTGAAATTGTAGAAAATAAGCCTCTGGCGAGAATGTTGTATCACAATGTAGAATTGGGAGAGCAGATTCCGCCGGAATTGTACCAGATGGTTGCAGAGATTTTAGCTTATGTATATGGATTACAAGGAAAAGTAAGTTGATTTTGATAGAAAAAACGTAAAGGAGGAAAAGCAATGCGTCGCGAAGATATGGTGTTAGGTGCATTTATCTTAGTACCTATTTTATGCTTAATTATTCCGGTTCCGCTCTTTTTGCTGGACTTGTTATTTGCATTAAATATTGCACTTTCTATGATTATTTTGTTTAATGCATTGTTTTCTAAAGAGCCTCTTGATATGTCGGCATTTCCGACGTTACTGCTTTTGACGACGTTATTTCGATTGTCGTTGAATGTCAGTTCTACAAGAAATATTTTGCTGAAGGCAGATGCCGGTAATGTAGTTGATACATTTGGTAACTTTGTCGGTGGTGGTAACTTAGTTGTTGGTGCTATTGTGTTCTTTGTATTGGTTATCATGCAGTTACTCGTTATCAACAAAGGTTCCGAGCGTGTGTCAGAGGTAACAGCGCGTTTTACACTGGATGCGATGCCCGGTAAACAGATGGCAATTGATGCTGATTTGAATACAGGTGCCATAACGGATGAGGAGGCAAAAGAACGCCGCGAAAAGATTCAACAGGAATCGGCTTTCTTTGGTTCCATGGATGGTGCTACAAAGTATGTAAAAGGTGATGCCACTGCAGGTCTTATTATTACCGGAATTAACCTTGTTGGTGGTATTGTCATGGGAATGGTATATGGAGGATTATCAATTAATGATGCTCTTTCTAAGTATACTATTCTTACAATCGGTGACGGATTGAGTTCACAGATACCATCATTGCTTATATCACTTGCAACAGGTATTCTTGTAACTAAAGCATCAAGTGATGGAGAACTTGGTGATGAGATAGTTGGACAGCTTTTTTCGATGGACAGGGTACTTATTATGGTTGGTGCTGCACTTTCTGTCCTTGGAATATTAACACCGTTACCATGGTACATATTTGTTCCGTTAGGAGCAGCTCTTATTTTTTACGGAAGGAAGCTAGGAACTAAAGCAGGAGAAGCTAAGATTGAAGAGAGCGCTGAGCAGGAAGAGAACGAGGCACAGGAAATCCGTAAGCCTGAAAATGTTGTTTCACTGCTTAATGTTGACCCTATTGAGCTTGAATTTGGATATGGAATTATTCCACTTGCTGATGTTAATCAGGGAGGAGATCTTCTTGACAGAGTTGTCATGATAAGAAGACAGATTGCACTTGAGCTTGGTGCAGTTGTTCCTATTATCAGACTGCGTGATAATATACAGCTCAATCCAAACCAGTATGTCATTAAGATTAAGGGTATACAGGTGAGTGAAGGTGAGATACTTTTTGATCATTATATGGCTATGAATCCAGGATATGTTGAAGAAGAGATAACCGGTATTCCTACATTTGAGCCATCCTTCCATCTCCCGGCTATATGGATAACTGAGAGCCAGAGAGAAAGAGCAGAATCACTTGGATATACGGTTGTTGATCCGCCATCAATTATTGCAACACATCTTACAGAGGTTATAAGACAGCACATTGCTGAGCTTCTTACCAGACAGGATGTACAGAATCTCATTAATAATATTAAAGATAACAATTCAACACTTATTGATGAACTTGTACCTAAGCTTATGGGTATTGGAGAGATTCAGAAGGTTTTACAGAATCTTCTTGAAGAGGGAATATCAATAAGAGATCTTGTTACTATATTAGAAACTCTGGCAGACCATGCAGCTGTTACAAGAGATCCGGATATATTGACAGAGTATGCAAGACAGGGATTAAAGAGAGCTATTTCGAGCAAGTATTTTACGGTAGGTGAAGTGACAAATGTTGTTACAGTTGACCCTGCAATTGAGCAGGAGATTATGAATTCTGTTAAGAATACAGAACAGGGGTCATATCTGTCGCTTGACCCTGAACGCAGTAAGAAGATTGTTGAAGCATTAGGCAATGAACTCAAGAAGCTTGAGGATATGGGTAAGAATCCAATAGTTATCACATCGCCTATTGTGAGAATGTATTTCAGAAATCTGGCTAAGGATTATTATAAGGATATAATTGTGATTTCATATAATGAGGTGGAATCTAATGTAGAATTACAATCAGTGGGGATGGTGACAGCATAAATGATAGTGAAGAAATTTCAGGCGGAGACAGAGACAGAGGCAATATTAAAAGCTAAAGATGAATTAGGAAGCGGTGCAGTGGTTCTTAACGTCAAGACATTAAAACAGAGAGGTGTATTCAGACTTTTTAAGAAAGATGTTGTTGAGGTTACTGCTGCACTTGAGGAAAAAGAATTTATTAATGGCATTAATAATAAAAGGCCAACCATGGAAAATAAAGGTGCTAATAGTGGATTTATAAGCAGTCAGCCTATGAAGAATATTACGGGAGGATCGCAGATTAATCTTGTCGCAGATGAAAAGATTGATATGAATTCTAATGCTGCTAATATTGAGAAGAAACTTGATTCACTCCATTCACTTCTTGAAAATCAGATGAATCCAGGAGGCAGCAGTGCAAAGAGACCGGCAGCAGCAACTGTCATGCATGAAGAAATACATGCACAGGATACAGGAAAGAAGATAGTTAAAGAGCGTGAGAATGCCAATTATAAATTCTTACAGCTTATATATAAAAAGTTGGTTGATAATGAGGTTGATTCAAAATATGCAGATGAAATAATTGCTGATATTGAGGCTTCACTTAAGAAAGAATCTAATATTGACAGCATTCTGTCTGCTGTGTACCAGAAGATTATACTAAAACTAGGGGAACCCCGTACAATATCTCTTGGAGACAAACCGAAGGTGATATTTTTTATTGGACCAACAGGCGTTGGAAAGACTACAACTATTGCAAAAATAGCGTCACATTTCAAACTTGAAAAATACACAAAGGTTGCTTTTATAACCTCTGATACATATAGAATAGCTGCAGTGGAACAGCTTAATACATATGCATCTATAATTGACTGCCCTGTAAATGTAGCATATTCTCCGGATGAAATGGATGAGTGTCTTGATGAATTCAAAACTTATGAGCTTATACTTGTTGATACTGCAGGAAGATCACATAAGTCAGAAGAACAGATGGAAGAGCTGGATAAGCTCATTGAGACGGTTGAGCAAAGAAAGGATGAATTTGATTTTGAGATATATCTGACATTAAGTGTCACAACCAAGTATAAGGATCTTGTAAATATAGCAGATAAATATAAGCATATTAAGGACTGGGCTATTATATTTACTAAATTAGATGAAACATGCAGCCTTGGGAATATGCTTAATATGAAGCTTTATACAGGCGAACCGCTTTCGTATACAACTTCAGGACAGAATGTACCTAATGACATTGAGGTAATTAATGAGCAGAGACTTGCTAAATTATTATTGGGAGGTAATTCATGATGGATCAGGCAGAGAATCTTCGCAATATAATTAAAAAACAAAATTTAAAAAACATTACGAATTCGCGAGTTATTGCCGTAACAAGTGGAAAAGGCGGTGTTGGCAAGTCAAGTACTTCTATTAATCTTGCAGTGCAGTTTACAAGGATGGGGAAGAAAGTTATTATACTGGATGCTGATTTCGGGCTTGCTAATATTGAAGTTATGTTTGGTGTTATTCCTAAATATAATCTCAGTGACCTTATGTTTGCGGGCAAGGAGCTTGACGAGATAATAACAGAAGGACCTGAAGGAATAAGATTCATATCAGGTGGTTCTGGAATTGCAAAGCTTGTCAATCTTGATAAAGAGCAGGTAAGAAGGCTTGTTAATAAACTCTCAGAACTTGAAGGAATGGCAGATGTTATAATTATTGATACCGGTGCAGGAATATCTCCTGCTGTTATGGAGTTTCTTGTCGCAAGCCCGGAGACGATACTTGTGACAACACCAGAACCAACATCGATAACGGATTCATATGCGCTCCTTAAGGCATTAAGCATGAATGAGAATTTCAAAAAAGATGAAACAACAATTAAGATGATAGCTAACAGAGTTGATTCTGAAGCTGAGGGTAGAAGCCTGTATGAAAAGCTTAATGTTGTGGTTATGAAATTCCTTGAAATTAATATGCAGTATTTAGGTGCGGTTCCACAGGATAATAATATTAAAAAAGCAATTATGAAGCAGAAACCGGTCTCTATGATATTTCCAAATGCCACATCGTCAAGGCATTTTGAAGAAATAGCAACACGGCTGATGTCAGAAGGCGCAGATGTTCCTGTTCATAAGAGAGGCATAAGAGGATATCTAAGGTCTGTATTTGCAAAGAATATGTGATTAAGAGGAAATGAGGTGCGGGAATGTTCGAACAGCTTGTTGTAGGTGGGAAGGTTGAATTATTTAAAAAGAGCAGGCGTATAAAAGAGAACGGAGAAACAAAAGAAATGCTTGTAAGCCAGATAATGGATATCAATGATGAGACTATTATCTGTACGATGCCTTCAAGACAGGGAAAAATGATAGTGCTTGAAGTTGGAACTTTGATAGAAGCTTTTTTTTATACAGGTAATTACATTTATAAATCTGACTGTACTGTAAAATCAAGAGGAAAAGAGGGAAATATATTTACAGTTGAATTAAGACCTGAAACAGCACTTGTAAAGTTCCAGAGAAGGGAATTCTACAGGCTGAAATGCACTATTGATGCAGATATTATACCGCTGACAGATGAAGAACGGAAGATTTTTGATGTAACCGGAAAATTGCCGGATAATTTTGTCATGCCGGAAGATAAAGGAATAATTGTTGACATAAGCGGTGGCGGACTGAGACTTTTTTCAAAGAAACAATATGATGCGGATTCGATTGTTAATGTAAGTTTTCCAATACAGGTAGGGGACAGAAGCAGATATATGAAGCTGATGGCAAAGGTTGTAATGTCAATGCGCAATCAGAATTCTGACAGCGTATATGACAGCAGACTTCAGTTTGTGAATATGCAGAAGGAAGATACGGAGGATATTGTTAAATACGTTTTTGCCCAGCAAAGAATGATTCGCAAGAAAGAAAGGGGGCTGTAATATGGCAAAAAAAATACTTGTCATAGATGACTCTGCACTCATGAGAAGGGTTATATCTGATATAATAAACGAAGGTAATGAGTATGAGGTCGCAGCTATTGCAAAAGACGGACTTGAGGGATTTGATTTGATTGTATCTAATCCTAATCTGTACAGTGCAATAATTCTTGATATTAATATGCCTAAGATGAACGGGCTGGAATTATTACAGAAGCTGCAAAAGAATCATATTGAGCAGACTGTTATTGTTGTAAGTACAGTAGCAAAAGAAGGCGCAAAAGAAACTATTCAGGCTCTTGAATATGGAGCGTTTGATTTTGTAACCAAACCAGAGAATTATTTTGAAACTAAGGGCAATGACTTTAAAAAGCGTATACATGATATGCTTAATGTTGCAACAAGTTCCAAAGCGTCTGTGGAAAGGACAAGGTCAGCTACAGGTGTAAAGCCGTCGGGATATTCTGGCAGCAGGCTTACATCAGGAAGGACATCATCATTAATTCCATCGGAGAAAAAAGCTTCTATTGATGCAATATCTGCTTTAAGACGCAGGAATGAGATTAATGATACAATTCCTCCAAAGGTTAATCCATCAAGATTTACCAATATTAAAAGTGGCAGTAAGAAGGTTGTTGCACTTGCCTGCTCAACAGGTGGACCAAAATCATTACAACAGGTAATACCAATGCTTCCTAAGAATCTGGATGCCGGAGTGGTACTTGTACAGCATATGCCGGCAGGGTTTACAGCATCCTTAGCAGCCAGACTTAACGAAATAAGTGATATTAATGTTAAGGAAGGGGCAGATGGTGATGTTATACAGAAAGGCTGGGTATATATTGCGCCAGGAGGAAAACATATCGAGGTTGTCAAGAAAGCATCTGAGTATGTGATAAAGCTTAATGACGAGCCTCCTATAGATGGCTTAAGACCATGTGCCAATGTTATGTATAAGTCACTTGTACAGTGTAATTATGATGAGATTACATGTGTTGTCCTTACAGGAATGGGAGCAGATGGTACGGAAGGAATAAAAACTCTTTCTGCCAGCCATAAGAAAATTCATGTTATAGCTCAGGATGAAGATAGCTGTGTTGTATATGGCATGCCTAAGGCTATAGCACAGACAGGACTGGTTGATGAGGTTGTTCCGTTGAATAAAATTGCAGAAACTATAACGAAGAATGTGGGGGTATCTTAAGATGGATGTAAGCCAGTATTTAGAGATATTTATCGACGAATCTAATGAACATTTGCAGAATTTAAGTGATGGTATCATGATTCTTGAAAAGGAACCTGATAACAGTGATACAATTAACGAAATATTCAGAGCTGCACATTCCCTCAAGGGTATGGCTGGAACTATGGGCTATAAGAGAATGCAGAATCTTACTCATGATATGGAAAATGTATTTTCAGAGGTCCGCAATGGTAATATTAAAGTTGATTCAAGAATGGTAGATGTATTGTTCCAGTGTCTTGATGCATTAGAGCAGTATGTTAATAATATCCAGGAGACTTCTGATGAAGGAACTGATGATAATGAGCCAATAATTAAGGCACTTAACTCATTTATAGTTAATAATGAAGATAAGGGAGTATTACCTGAGGAAGCTAATAAGGAAGAAGCTCCTGCAGAAGAGAAGAAAGAAGAAAGCACAGATGTTGCAGGTACTTATGCCAGATATAATAACATGGTATTTGCTGATTTTGAAAAGAATGCTGTTAACGAAGCAATTGAGAAGAAGATGAATGTGTTCATCATTAAAGTAAGTGTTGATGAAAACTGTATTCTTAAGGCAGCTAGAGCATTTCTTGTATTTAAGAATCTTGAAGGTCATTGTGATATTATCAAATCAGAGCCATCTGCACAGGATATTGAAGATGAGAAATTCGAGCTTGATTTCAGCATTGTTGTTGTAACGGAAGAAAGTTATGAATCAATAGTTGGAATAATCAAGAATGTTTCGGAAATTAAAGATGCTGCAGGAGAGGCTATAACAACTCCTTTTGCAGATGAAGATGATAAAGAAGAGAAGCAGGATACACCAAAGCAGGAAGAAAAGAAGGATGAGTCAGAGACAAAACCATCTGCATCAGTGACGGCAAAGAAGCAGGCTCCTGCAGCTAACAATAATAAGGCAGGCAAAACAGTGAGCCACACAGTACGTGTAGACATTGAAAAACTTGATGTTCTTATGAATCTTGTCAGCGAACTTATTATTGCAAAGAACGGGCTTGTATCAGCCAGTGTATCAGAAGATGGTACAACATCTGTTAATCAGAAATTTGGTGAACAGATTGAATATCTTGAAAGAGTAACAACTAACCTTCATGAGTCAGTTATGAAGGTTAGGATGATGCCTATTGAGAGTGTATTTGCCAAGTATCCAAGAATGATAAGAGATCTCAACAAGAAACTTGGGAAGAAGATGGAACTTTATATGTCAGGTGAGGAGACAGAGCTTGACAGAACAGTTATTGATGAGATAGGTGATCCTATTATGCATCTGTTAAGAAATTCTGCTGACCATGGACTTGAAAGCGCAGAGATAAGAGCTGAGAGAGGCAAGCCAGAGGTTGGTTCTATATGGCTTGATGCATATCAGGAGGGCAACAATGTTGTCATAGAAGTAAGAGATGATGGTAATGGTATTGATGTAGAGAAGGTTAAACAGAAAGCTGTTGAAAAAGGGAACCTTACTCAGGAGCAGGCAGATGCGCTTACAGAAAAAGAAGCAATTGATCTTCTGTTTAAGCCAAGTTTTTCAACATCAGATAAAGTTACAGATGTATCCGGACGAGGTGTTGGTCTTGATGTTGTAAAATCAAAGATTGAAGCTCTTGGTGGAGATGTCGAGGTTAAGACTAAATATGGAGAAGGCAGTACATTCAGTATAAGACTTCCACTTACACTTGCTATTATTCAGGCACTTATGGTTAAAGTTGGAGAAGAAAAATACGCTATTGCACTTGGCTCAATTGAGACAATTGAAGATGTACCGGTAAGCGAGATTAAATATGTTCATGCTAAGGAAGTTATTAATCTTAGAGGCAATGTAATTCCTCTTATAAGATTAAGAGAACTTCTTGATGTACCTGGCGAACCGGAAGAGTCTGACAATATAGTTATAGTAATTGTCCGTAAGGGAGATAAGCTTGCCGGACTTGTTGTAGATAATCTTATTGGCCAGATGGAAATTGTTATTAAGTCACTTGGTAAGTACATTAATATTAACCGCATGATAAGTGGTGCTACAATCTTAGGTGATGGTTCAGTTGCACTTATCATCGATGCCAATACACTTGTATAGAGGAGGAACGGATAATGGAGAATGTTAATGCTATAGAAGATAAGAATTCAGAATCAACAACTTCTGTACAGTATATTGTTGTTAAGATAGGTAATGAGCAGTACGGAATTGATATCAAATATATTGACAATATTGTAAGAAGCCAGAACATAACAAGAGTGCCTAAAACACAGTCATATTATAAAGGTGTTATTAACCTAAGAGGCGAGATTTGTCCAATTATGAGCATGAGACTTAAACTTGGATTAGAGCCGGATGAGCTTACAGATAAAACAAGATTTATAATAGTAAAGGTTGAGGGGGCTTCGATTGGTGTTATAGTAGACCAGGTTAAAGAGGTCGTTACACTTGAAGAAGAAGATATAGAGCGTATAAGCAGATCAACCAATGATGATGCGGCAGCTAACTATATTAATGCAATAGGAAAGAAAGATGGGGAACTGATTTCACTTCTGGATATTGTAAGCCTTATTGTAGAAAATAATTAGTGTTTGAGGTGAAGGTATGTCAAAAATTGATTTGAATCAGCTTGATGATATTCAGTATGATGTTTTAAAAGAAATAGGTAATATAGGTGCAGGAAATGCAACAACTGCATTATCGAAGATGCTCAACCAAAAGATGGATATGTCAGTACCTAAGGTTGAACTTGTTCCTTTTAATGAAATATCAGATATAATGGGAGACGAAGATCAGACAGTAGTTGGTATTATGCTTGGATTTGAGGGGGATGTGTATGGAATGATGATGTTCCTTTTTGATACAAAATCAGCACATCATCTTGTTAATACACTTATGATGCAGGATACAGAGTCAGGTATTGAGGCAGATACTCAGTTTAATGACATGGAAATGTCTGCTCTTAATGAAATAGGTAATATTGTATCGGGTTCGTATCTTACAGCAATTTCTAAGCTTACTAACCTCAAGATGGTATCTACTGTTCCAGAAATGACAATAGATATGATAGGAGCATTGCTTAGCGTTCCAGCTTCAGAATTTGGTAAATATGGTGACAAACTGCTACTTATACAGTCACAGTTTGGTGAACTGGATTTTGTTAATGGATATTTTCTTATGATTCCAGAACTGGAGTCATATGACAAATTGTTAGAATCTTTAGGTGTGTAAAAGATATATTTGAAAGAGTAACGATTATGGGAAACATGATAAAGGTTGGCATGGCTGACTTAAAGGCATGCAAATGTCCTGATGCACTCACTACACTTGGACTTGGTTCATGTGTAGGAGTTGCATTATATGATCCGGTAACGAAAATAGGTGGACTTCTTCACTGTATGTTACCGGATAGTACCCAGTTTAGAAATAATTCTAATATTGCTAAATTTGCAGATACTGGCATAGATGAACTTATAAGACAGATGAAAGCACTGGGAGCGGTTGATACAAGAATTGTTGCAAAGATTGCCGGTGGGGCTCAGATGTTTGCAAACAGATCTAATAGTGAAGCGTTGAGGGTAGGAGAACGCAATGTTATTGCGGTTAAGGCAAAGCTAAAAAGCCTTAATATAAGTATACTTTCTCAGGACTGCGGAGAAAACTTTGGAAGAACAGTGGAATTTTATTCGGAAACAGGAGACTATGTTATTAAAGCGGTAGGGAAACCACTAAAAACAATATGATTTTAGTGGTACATAATTGTTACGAGTGGAGGCTTTATGAATAAGTTCAGAAATGTACCAGCCATAATAACATTACTGGCAGGTTTTATAACCAGTGTTATCATGATAAAATACAGATATACACTGGTTAATTTTATGTGGATACTTATATGTGTTATGCTTGCATTTTATATATGCGGAATGCTTATAAGATTTGCACTTAATAAAGTAGCAGAAAAGAAAGAGAATAAACAAAAAGCATCTGACGAAGAAAAAGAAGATGTATCTAATATGGAGGAATCTGCCCAGCAAGAATAATTGTAGCATTTGGGCAGATTTTGTGTTATTATCTGAGTATATTTTATTAATTGGGGGCACTGACCATGGATGAGGCAGGCAGAGATAAACTGTGGAAGAATTACATATCCACACGTAGTGCAGAATACAGGGATGAGTTGATAGTTGAGTATGCACAGCTTGTTAAGCTGGTTGCTGGAAGACTCAATATGTATCTTGGATATAATGTGGAATATGATGATCTTGTTGGATATGGAATATTTGGACTTATAGATGCAATTGATAAGTTTGATTATGGCAAGAATGTTAAGTTTGAGACATATGCCAGCTTAAGGATAAGGGGCGCGATTCTTGATCAGATAAGAAAGATGGACTGGATACCAAGATCTCTAAGACAGAAGCAGAAGAGAATTGAAGCTGCTATGGCAAAGATAGAAAGCGAAACAGGTCATATAGCAAGTGATGAGGAGCTTGCTGCTGAATTAGAGATTACGATAGATGAACTGGCGGACTGGCAGGGAAAGATGAAAGCATCTAATCTTATATCACTTGATGAATATACAGAGGCAGGCAGTGAGGTTAAGATGGAGTCTGCTGGTAATTCACATTTTGACCAGCCAGAGGAAGCTATAGAAAAAGAAGAACTTAAGAAAATGATGGTCAGAGCAATAGATTCTCTCACTGAGAAAGAGAGAAGTGTTGTTGTTTTATATTATTATGAAGATATGACATTGAAAGAAATCAGTCTCACACTTGAAGTGTCAGAGTCAAGGGTGTCACAGCTTCATACGAAAGCATTGAATAAGATGAAGAAAATACTTGGTGATTATGTATTTTCTCTTTAATATAAGTATGTAAAAGGGGTTACAGCATATGGTGGAAGGATGTAGAACAGGGTATTTTCAGTTTGATTCAAGGAACGATGGGTTATATATAATAGTATATCCGCCACAGAATGGAGGCAGAACTGCAAATATAGATGATGTTATGTATTATCTTGATAAGAAAAAGATTGAATGCGACACGGCTAAGCTGGCACAGGCAGTCAGGGCAGGGAGCAGTACGAAGACGGAACTTAAGGTTTCAGATGAGAAGGTACATCAGTATTCTGAATTCGGGGATTACAGGATAAGTGCAGATTGCATGAAAGTTGAAGCTGTATTCTATCCACCGTTTGTTGGAGGAGGCGTACTTACTTCAGGAGAGATTATTAAGGATCTTCAGTATCTTGGTGTGAAACATGGTATAGATAATCAGATTATAGAACAGATATTAAGCCATAGAGAATATGGAGAGGCTTATAAGATTGCTGTCGGTACACAGCCCCGAGATGGAGGCGACGGATATATTGAATATAAGTTTAATACAGAACTGAAACCACGCCCTAAGATGAATGACGATGGAACAGTTGATTTTCATACACTTGAGAATATTAATCATGTTAACAAAGGTGATGTTGTTGCTGTACTTCATAAAGAAGACAGGGGAGATGACGGAATAGATGTTCTTGGAAGGAGAGTTCCTCCAAGAAAAGTTAAGCATGTAATATTCAGGTATGGAAGAAATCTGTCACAGTCTGAGGATGGAACAGAGCTTATGTCACAGGTAAGCGGACATGTCATACTTGAGAATGATAAGATATTTGTTTCAAATGTATTGGAACTAGTGAATGTAGATAATTCCACAGGAGATATTGACTATGAAGGTGATGTTGTAGTTAAAGGCAATGTTCTTGCAGGATTTACTGTTAAAGCAACAGGAGATATTACTGTGAGTGGAATTGTGGAAGGGGCTACAGTAATAGCAGGGGGAAATATTACATTTAACAGAGGAATCCAGGGAATGACAAGGGCTGTTGTCAAGGCTGGCGGCAATATTGTATCCAAATTCATAGAGAGTGCGGAAAATGTATCAGCAGGTGGAAGTATCGAAGCGGATTCAATTCTGCACAGCAAAGTTACAGCTAAGAGTACAATTAAGGCTTCAGGGCGTAACGGACTTATAATAGGCGGAGATGTTAAGGCTGTTAATATGATAGAGGCTAAGACAATAGGAAATGCCATGGGAACAAACACATCTGTTGGCGTTGGAGTAGATCCGTCAATGAAACGAAGAGTAGATGAATTAAAGAACAGCCTTGGGAAACTGGGCGATAATAAGATACAGCTTAACCAACTTCTTAATGCGTTAAGAAAGAAACAGGATTCAGAGGGTGGGCTTGATGAAGCAAAGCACGAATTACAGATGAAAACAATGCGCAATGTCATAATGCTTGAACAGGAGATTAATAAACAAAAGAAAGAGCTTGAAGAATTAAGATGTCAGATAGGTGAAGAAAAGCATGCATGCATTAAAGTAAGTGATGCAGCGTATGCTGGTGTTAAACTTACATTTGGTGACCAGTGCATGTTTCTTAAACAGAAATATGATTACTGTCAGTTTGTTAAAGAGGGTGCAGATATAAAAAGTGCGCCAATTTAGACACATTTGATACAGGAGGCAGAATATGGTTATTAAACCGGTGGAATTTGCAATGATACAACAGCAGAACAATGTTGCCAAATCACAGTATAATGCTGAAAACAGGCCTATGACAGAGCAGCAGACTATAACGCAGCAGGTTCAGAAGGACATCAATGTTCACTCACAGCAGGTTAATAAGAAGGATAATGCTGATAATGAAACTGGTAAATATGATGCCAAGGATAAGAGTAATAATGAATATTCCGGCGAAGGAAATTCACGGAAGAAAAAGAAATCTGATGGAAAAGTCTTTGTAAAAGGACAGGGAAGTGCTGATTTTGATGTAAAGATATGAAACAATGAGGTGTGGAGGATATAATGGTCGCAACAGAAATATTTCTTATAGCGGCTGGCGTAATATGTGTTGTTGTCAGCGTTGTTATGAGTTTTGGAGATGATAAAGAGAATGTGGAGAGCAGTGCTAAATCGGAACTGACACAGGCACAGCTTGATATGGTAAAACATCAGGTTGATGAGGTTATTAAGCAGCAGATAAGTGGTCTGTCTGAAAAAACGGAAGCTGCACTTGATAAGATATCTAACACCAAGATTCTTGAAATGAATGAATATGCAGAGAGTGTGCTTGGTGAGATTAACAGAAATCATAATGAAGCTGTTTTTTTGTATGACATGCTTAATGAAAAATCAAAAGAAGTAAAGACAACAGTTAAAGATGTTAATTATGCAAAAAAGCAGGTTGAACAGATTAGTGGAAGAACTTCTGATATGTCTGATAATGCAGTCATGTCAGAAGAACATGAACAGGACCGCACAGATGATGGGAAAGAACCGGCATATGAACAGGCGGTTAAGTCTGGTAAAGATACAAAGGATATAGCAAAGGAAAGGCTTGCAGCATTAGTAAAGAAAAGCAATCAGAAAGCTAAGAATGCTGAAGACAGAATTAATACACAGGCAGACAGTCTTAATAAAGAATATTCGAATAATGAAAGAATTCTCCAGATGAATGCATCCGGTGTATCTGTTAAGGAAATTGCTAAGAAACTTAATATGGGAGTTGGCGAAGTAAGGCTTGTGATTAATCTGTATAAAGGTGGTAAACAACAATGAAGTTCAGATATTATATAAGAGGTTTTGGAGCTGGTCTTATAGTTGCAGCTGCTGTTCTTTTAATTGCAGGTATGATAGAAAAGAATAATAATTACATTGTTTCTGATAATAAAGAGACGCAAAGCAGTGGTTCTGTTATAGCATTTACAACGGAAAGCACGGATAACAAAGAGAAAGAAACGCAGAAAGCTACAGGAAAGTCAGATGAAGAGACGACGCAGGTTAATAAAGAAACTACGACGACTGTGGTGGCAAGAGAAACTGAGTCACAAAGACCTACGGCAAGTATTGTTATCGGTGATGGAAGCGGACTAGTCCAGATTGAATTCAAGGGTGTAGGAACTGCATCTGAGGCAGCAGATATACTGTATAGTGCAGGAATAATCGAAGATAAGCTGGCATTCTATACATATATGGATATATCAGGATATGCTGTCAGAATCAGAGATGGTGAGTATTCTCTTAAGCCTGGAGATTCATATGAGACTATTGCCAGAACAATAACACAGTCAGATTAAAAAAATGCTTGCATTATATTGAATGTATTGTTATAATGAATTTTGTGTGAAAAAACATGCTGGTGGATTTTACGGCTGGTGCCGGTATACGCGCCGGTGGTCGAAAAAGAAGAAGCCCGCAAAAGATTAATTAACCAATGGAGGTATCAAAATGAGCGTAATTTCAATGAAACAGTTACTTGAGGCAGGTGTTCATTTCGGACATCAGACAAGAAGATGGAATCCTAAGATGGCTGAGTACATCTACACAGAGAGAAACGGAATCCATATCATCGATTTACAGAAGTCTGTAGGTAAGGTTGACGAGGCTTATAAGGCAATCTCTGATATCGCTGCTGAAGGTGGTACAATTCTTTTTGTAGGAACAAAGAAGCAGGCTCAGGATGCTATTGCTACAGAGGCAGAGCGTTGCGGAATGTTTTATGTTAATGAGAGATGGTTAGGCGGTATGCTTACTAACTTCAAGACAATCCAGAGCAGAATTGCAAGACTTAAGGAAATCGAGACAATGCAGGAAGATGGAACATTTGATGTTCTTCCTAAGAAGGAAGTTATCAACCTTAAGAAGGAACTTGAGAAGCTTCAGAAGAACCTTGGTGGTATCAAGGAAATGAAGAGACTTCCAGATGCAATCTTCATCGTTGATCCTAAGAAGGAAAGAATCTGTGTTCAGGAAGCACATGCACTTGGTATCAAGTTAATCGGTATTGCAGATACAAACTGTGATCCAGATGAATTAGATTATGTAATCCCTGGTAATGATGATGCTATCAGAGCTGTTAAGTTAATCGTTGCTAAGATGGCAGATGCAGTTATCGAAGCTAATCAGGGTGAAGAAGCAGCTCCAGCTGTAGAGGAAGAAGTAGCTGAGGAAGCTTAATATTTAAGTATTGACTTAAGTTTATGTATGCTTCAGCCTGACATATTATCAGGTTGAAGCATTTTTAAAATTATTTTTATTGGAGGATAATATAATGGCAGCAGTTACAGCAGCAATGGTTAAGGAACTTAGAGAGTCTACTGGCGCAGGTATGATGGAGTGTAAGAAGGCTCTTACAGAGACAGATGGTGATATGGAAGCAGCTGTTGATGTTCTTAGAAAGAGCGGAGCAGCTAAGGTTGAGAAGAAAGCAGGAAGAATTGCAGCAGAAGGTATTACAAGAGTTGCATCTGAAGGCAATACAGCAGTTGTAGTAGAAGTTAATTCAGAGACAGATTTCGTGGCTAAGAATGCTACATTCCAGGAATTTGTACAGGCTGTTGCTGACAAGGCACTTAAGGCTTCAGTTGATAAGGCTGGAGATGGCGAAGATGTATGCGCTATCCTTGATATGCAGTCAGAACTTGAAGAGAAGACTCTTACAATCGGTGAGAAGCTTTCTATCAGAAGATTCCAGAAGATTACAGGTGACTGTGTAGCTTCATATATTCACGGTGGCGGAAGAATTGGTGTCCTTGTTGCAGCAGATGGCGCTTCTAATGATGCAATCAAGGAAGCACTTACTAACGTAGCAATGCAGATTGCAGCTATGAACCCACAGTACCTTAGCAGAAACGATATGTCAGCAGATGAACTTGCTAAGTTAAGAGAGATTACAGAGAAGAGTGCATTAAATGATCCAGCTTCTCTTCCAAAGCCAATCTTAAACAAGTTAATTGATAAGGCTATTAACGATAAGGTATGGAGCGATGCTGATATTGCAACATACGAAGAGCATAAGAGCAACATGCAGTACTTATTCAACTTCCTTTCAAAGGAAGCAGCTGCACAGTTAGCAGAGCTTGCATTAGCTGATGAGGCTAATATCGTAGCAGATAAGATCTTTAACGGATTAGTAGAAGGTCGTGTATCTAAGCAGCTTAAGGAAATCTGCCTTATGGATCAGGTTTATGTTAAGGCTGAGGATGGAAAGCAGTCAGTTGCTAAGTACCTTGCAGAAGTTGCTAAGGCTAATGGCGCTTTCACAGTTAAGGGATATGTTCGTTTTGAGACTGGTGAAGGTCTTGAGAAGAAGAACGAAGATTTTGCAGCAGAAGTTGCAGCTCAGTTACAGTAATATTTAATTATAATATACGGTGAGTATTAAAAATCCTCCGGAGTTTATATAAGACTCTGGAGGTTTTTTTAGAATGATATTATAACAAAATGTTGTCATAAGACTTCTAAATTTGTCGTGCGTATGCTATAATCTTATCAAACTGTGATATTGTGTAAAACTGCAGTATACGATATGGAGGATAATTTGATGGGATTATTTTTTAAAGATTTGAAAGATGATTTATCAGAATCAGTCAATAATTTACCAGATGATACTAATAAGGCATCTGATGACTCAGATGATGTAATGGTAAATACATTAGATGATCCTGAACTTGCCAAGATGGCAGAGGCTTTCAAGATGGAAGCACAGGAATATGATATGTCAGAAGATACTTCTTCCCCAGAAACAGATATGGGAAATGTGTCTGATAAAGATGAGACAAAAGAAGATATAAAGAATGCAGCAGAGAATCCTGAATATATAGCTGATGAGACTGCAGTTATTACGGAGGGACTTTCAATAAAGGGAGATCTTGACTCACTAGGTTCTATTGATTTATTTGGTACAGTAGAAGGTAATGTTACATGCAGAGGAAAACTTACAGTAAGCGGTTCTATTACAGGAAGTTCTAAAGCTAACGAATTTTTTGCGAATGACGCACAGGTTGATGGCGATATAGAGGCAAAAGGTGCTGTAAAGATTGGACAGGGAACTGTAGTTGTAGGTAATATAACTGCTACATCTGCGGTTATTGGTGGAGCTGTTAAGGGCGATATAGATGTACATGGACCTGTGATAATTGATTCATCTGCTATAATTTCTGGAGATATTAAGTCAAAGTCAGTACAGATTAATAATGGAGCAACAATTGACGGACGCTGCTCACAGTGTTATGCGGATGTTAATATGGAAAGTATATTTGACATTAAAGGAAAGAAGAATAAATAACTGGAGGCACGTATGGATAACATTAAAAGAGTAATACTTAAACTTAGTGGTGAGGCTCTTGCTAAGAAAGAGGGCGGCTACAATGATGAGCTTATAGAGAATATTGCTAATCAGGTTAAGACAATAGTTGATAAAGGAACAGATGTTGGTGTAGTTATTGGTGGTGGTAACTACTGGAGAGGCCGTTCTAATGATAATATTGACAGAACTAAGGCTGACCAGATAGGTATGCTTGCAACAATTATGAACTGTATATATGTTTCAGAGATATTCCGTTCACAGGGACTTAAGACTAATATTCTTACACCATTTGAATGTGGAAGCATGACAAAGCTTTTCTCTAAGGACAGAGCTAATAAGTATTTTGAGAAAGGCATGGTTGTATTCTTTGCAGGAGGAACAGGTCATCCATATTTCTCAACAGATACAGGTATTGTATTAAGAGCTATTGAGCTTGATGCAGATGCTATTCTTCTTGCTAAGGCGATTGATGGAATATATGACAGCGATCCTAAGCTTAATCCAGAGGCTAAGAAGTATGATACAATCTCAATCAACGAAGTTGTTGAGAAGAAGCTTGGAGTTATTGATATGACAGCTTCAGTTATGTGTATGGAGAATAAGATGCCTCTTATGGTATTCGGACTCGAAGAAGAGAACAGCATAGTTAATGCTTTATCAGGAAAGTTTAATGGAACAGTAGTAACTGTTGATTAATATAATATTAATGGAGGATTTTATGGAAAATATTAAAGATATTGAAGGAAGAATGCAGAAGTCAGTTGACAACTTAAAGGAAGAATATGTAACAATAAGAGCCGGAAGAGCTAATCCACATATTCTTGACAGATTAAGAGTTGATTATTATGGAACACCTACACCAATCCAGCAGGTTGCCAATGTTTCTGTACCAGAAGCAAGAATGATTCAGATTCAGCCTTGGGAAGCAAGCCTTATCAAGGATATTGAGAAAGCAATTCTTGTTTCAGATTTAGGGCTTACACCTAACAATGATGGTAAGACAATCAGACTTGTGTTCCCTGAATTAACAGAAGACAGAAGAAAAGAACTTGCTAAGGATATCAAGAAGAAGGGTGATAATGCCAAGGTTGCTATCCGTAATATCAGAAGAGATGCCAACGATGCAATAAAGAAAGAGAACAAGGCAGGAGATATCTCTGATGATGAAGCTAAGAATTCAGAGGATGAAATTCAGAAGATTACTGATAAGTATATTGCTATGATTGATAGTGCTATAGATGATAAGACTAAAGAGATACTTACAGTTTAAGAAAATGTCAGGGCTGTTGGATATTTTACAACAGCCTTTTTGTAATTGAATGAATTGCGAGAGGAATCATAGATATGGATACATTTAACGAGAGTCTCGGATTAAAGATTCCGGGGCATGTTGCCGTTATTCTTGATGGTAATGGAAGATGGGCTAAGAAAAGACATCTCCCAAGAACAATGGGACATGTGCAGGGAAGCAAAGTTGTTGAAGATATGCTTTATGTCGTAGATGAGCTTGGTGTAAAGTATTTTACTGTATATGCTTTTTCAACAGAGAACTGGAAACGTTCAACAGAAGAAGTAAGTACTCTTATGGGAATCTTAAGAACTTATCTTAAGGATTGTGTTAAGAAATCCATGAAGAATAATGTGCGATGCAGGGTTATTGGAAGAAAAGATGAACTCAGTCAGGATATTATAGACAGTATCAATAATCTCGAAGAGAAAACCAAGAATAATACAGGGCTTAATTTTACTATAGCCATTAATTATGGTGGAAGAGATGAGATAACAAGAGCGGTAAGAAAGATTGCCGGCAAGGTATCAGAAGGAAGTCTTAAGCCTGAAGATATAGATGAAGATACAATAAGTAATAATCTTGATACTTGGGAATTGCCAGATCCAGATTTACTTATAAGAACAAGCGGTGAGCAGAGATTATCTAATTATCTGTGCTGGCAGCTTGCTTATACAGAATTTTATTTCACAGATATTTATTGGCCTGATTTTGACAAGGAAGAACTTATTAAAGCATTTGAGAAATATAATAAGACGGAAAGAAGATTCGGCGGAGTTAAGGAGGAGTAGATTATGCGTACAAGAATTATGAGCGGAGCTGTGCTCATAGTCATACTTTTCACATGCCTGTATTTTGGAGGCTGGGTTACATTCGGGTTCAGTCTGTTTATTTCACTTGTTGGAATGTATGAGCTTATTAAAGTTAAGAAACTTGAGAAGACAGGACTGGCAGTTGTAGGATATATAGCGGCAATTACTTATTATTTTATTCTTTTGCTTAATGATCCGGCATATATTTTACTGCTTCTTGTAGCTTCATGCATACTTATGATGTCAGTTTATGTATTTACATTTCCAAAATACAAGACAGAAGATGTTATGTGGGTATTCTTCAGTATAGTGTATGTTGCTGTAACACTTTCTTATATCTATCAGGTAAGAATGCTGCAGGACGGAATATATATCGTATGGCTTATATTCGTGTCTTCATGGGGCAATGATACATGTGCATATTTCACAGGTGTATTTCTTGGAAAGCATAAGATGACTCCAAAGCTTTCACCTAAGAAGACTTACGAGGGCGCAATAGGTGGAGTTGTCGGTGCGACACTTCTTGGCTTTGGATATGGATTTGCCATAAGCTCTAAGATGTCAGATGTACTTGTACATCCTGTATATACATTTGCAATAGCCAGCTTCATAGGTGCATTCCTGTCTATATTCGGAGACCTGGCTGCATCTGCTATTAAGAGAAATCATGATGTGAAAGACTATGGAAAGTTAATACCGGGACATGGCGGAATTATGGACAGATTCGACAGTGCAATATTTACGGCACCTGTTGTTTACTGGGCAATAGAGGTTATTAACAAAGTCTTTGGAGGTTGATAATGAAGAACGTTTCGATACTTGGTTCAACTGGTTCAATTGGAACACAGACATTAGATGTTATTAGAAGAAATGCTGATATTAATGTAGTTGCACTTGCAGCGGGTACAAGGGTTGCTGACCTTGCAGAACAGGTCCGTGAATTCAAGCCACAGCTTGTATGTATAGGTAAAGAAGAACTTGTTCCAGAGTTAAAGACTCTTATCGGTGATATGGATGTTAAGATT
>ENA-OOQG01000279-OOQG01000279.1-human-gut-metagenome-genome-assembly--contig:-NODE-279-length-20538-cov-3.287604_pt1 | contig 20538 bp, 10 predicted proteins | sample MGYA00241085_ERZ501155 | MGnify/ENA primary metagenome ERZ501155 (study PRJEB25962, sample SAMEA2042438) | human gut metagenome | biome: human gut; feature: human-associated habitat; material: faeces...
ACTTCTTGTGTAGCCATTCCGATAAAGGAAACCACCAAAGTCTTTGCGGAACTAAAATATACAAAAAAACATCTAGTAATCAAATGTTTAGCATTCTGCTCTCTTGTAGATATACAATATTACATCTATTATAACAAACTATAAATCAACTATATATTATAACATAAAAAAAATAATTTGATTTTATGTCTACTTTTATTCTACCTTAAACATAAAAAAGATGCCTAGTAATCTAAGCATCTTTTTTATTATAGACCTATTATTAGCTATTCGTTTTTATCAGTAATCTCACTATTGGCATTTAACTCCTTATCAGGGATTTGATAAATGAATAATTTACTACCTGCAGGGACTTCCTTTGGAGCAATCGCACTATGATTAATTGCATGTGTTCTATCCAAACTTTCATTACGACGTTTCATGTCAAATAAACGACGACCTTCACCCCACATTTCAATACGCTTTTGAAGTTCAATTTCTTGTAAAAGTGCATCACTTGTTGCGGATGTTTCATATTTTGGATTACGAGTTTTCATAATCGTAGTCAGCATTGTTTTGGCTTCATTTTCTTTCCCTGCCCTATATAATGCTTCTGCAGCTACAAAATACATTTCACCAGTACGCAAATAAATATAGTCAGAGCAAAAAGTATCACCTGTAGGAGTAAAACCAGGCGCGGTAGAACCTATATCAATAAATTTGCGCTGCACATATTGTCTTACTTTATAATGAGTATTTGTTTCTCCCAAATCAACTCCAAACCATTTTTTACGAATGTCATCATCTGAAATTTTTTCATACAAATCACTGGAAATCATTTTGTAATTTCCTAAATTACCACCATATCCCGGGCCGTAAGGATCAACTTGACTCATGAATGAAGCGTAGAATGTATTTGTTTCACCATTAATATCAGCCCCCCATAACACTTCACTCAAAGAAAGGTCATTAAAGCCGGAAAGTAATTCTTTTTCACTCATCAGTGAGCCACCTTCAATAGCCAATTTTGCGTATTTAGCAACTTCATTCCATTGATCGGGATAATCATTAACAAATGAAAGAATGTTTGCATAAATAGCAGCTGCTGCATATTCATTTAATTCATCTTTCTTGGCTATTCCTTTTCCTTTCAAATAATTATATCCTTTATCTATATCACTTAATATCTGTTCATAGACCTCACTTACAGGAACACGATTCAATTTGGTTTCAGATTCAGTATAAATAGGAATACCTAATTTATCTTTATTCCATTCATAAGGTTGCTGGTACATGTTTATTAACCAAAAATAGCAGTAAGCACGTATGGTGTAACTTTGTCCCAACATCTTCTCAACACTCTCATCACCGCTATCCGCTTGTTCTTTCAGACCGCTGATTACTTCATTTGCACCACTGATTACAGCATATAATTCTTGCCAATAAGTGGTCGTACGACGATAACTTGAAGCACGGTTGTCAAGCAGATAATCATATACGAAGAAGTGTGAAGTCATATATGCCATATCATCTCCCATCAAGTCTGTAGCCAATTCAAATGCCTTTAATCCGAAATCATCATGACTTTGCTGTGCTTCCGGAGAAAACATATTTTTGTAATATCCTGTAATATATGCTTGAATAGCTGTAGGATCTTTATCAAGCAAATCTTTAATTTGGTCTTCTGATGCATTTTCTGAAGGTTCCTTGTCCAAAAAGTCATCGCTACAAGATCCCATCATAAACGCTGCAGCCAATATTGCTAAATATTTTGTATATTTCATAATTCTATTCTTTTAAAAGTTCAAATTAATGCCGAATGATAAAGTACGAATCGCAGAATAATTAGCAGCCGAATATCCATAAGCATATTGGCGTGGGTCCATACCTTTACGTTTAGAGAATAAAGCTACATTATCGGCAGATACGTAAATACGTGCACTGCTTGCTGATATTGCTTTCATCCATTCTTTCGGAAAAGTATATCCTAATGAAATGTTACGGATGTTAAAGAATGATGCATTTATCAAGAAACGTGAAGATTGGCTATTACTATTTTGTGCACCATCCATTATAGGCACATTTGTATTTTTATTTTCCGGAGTCCAAGCATTCAAGATATCCTTGTGCCAGTTACTGCCAATATTGCTTCCCGCATGCATGAAAGAAGAATACATGCTGTCATATATCTTTCCACCAATTTGAAAGTTTGTAGCTATAGAAAGATCGATTCCTTTGTATGCAAAATCAGTTGAAAAACCTCCTTGGAAATCGGGCAAAGTAGAACCTAATTCATATTTGCTTGCCTGAGTATAGTCTTCGGTTACGGTCCTTCCAGTCACTTTGCCATTAGCATCTTTCTCATCCATATACCATTGTGCTGCTCCTGTTTCTGGATTAACACCTGCGTATTCATAGGTATAAAGATCATAAATAGACCCTCCTTCCATTAAGCGGAACAAAGAAGCAGTACCATGAATAATTCCATTCTCTCTTTTGTCTTCTGGAAGATTCAAAATCTTATTGCTATAATGTGTACCGTTAAAAGATAAATTCCATATAAAATCTTTTGTTTGAATTGGGGTGGCAGAAATAGTAAATTCAATCCCCTTATTCTGCATATCCAACAGGTTCATTGGAACGTAAGAAATTCCAGAAGAAATAGGATAAGGCATATTGTACAACATATCCGAAGTCTTCTTCAAGAAATATTCAGTTTCTAGTTTCAAACGGTTATTAAGAAAAGCAGCTTCCAAACCGATATTTAAATTTTTGCTTTTTTCCCAAGTCAAATCTTTATTTCCACGATAAGTTTCGACTACAGAGAAATCTCCGTTATTATTGGTTACAGAATATTGCTTCAGATATGGTTGATAGACTACATAACCATTTATATCAAGAATTCCATCATTACCTTGTGTTCCATAACTTGCTTTTAGTTTAAGATTAGACAACCATTCCACATCTTTCAAAAACTCTTCCTGTGTTAATCTCCAAGAACCTCCGACAGACCAAAAAGTACCACGGCGGTGATCAGGATGGAATTTGGACGATTCATCTGAACGAATACTTGCAGATAGATAATATTTGTTATCAAAATCATAGTTTACACGACCAAAGAAACTTTCCATACTATGTTCTTGTGTATATGAATTCATATCACTCATAGTTATGGCATTGTTGAACTCAGGATTTCCAATAGTATAAAAATTGTATTTATGAGTATACTGATATTTCAGTGTATATGAATAAGATTCGTGACCAGCCATTATGTCAATATTATGATGACCAAATGCTTTACTATAGGTTAAAAGTTGATTTGCTGTAAACGATTCAATACGTTGATTATATTTATAAGTACGACCATTCACATTAGCAGCATCCCCATATAACTGATTCATGTGATCTGTACGGATTTGATTCATTAAATCATAACCAATGTTAGCAGTCGCTTTTAAACCATCAATAATATTAATGTTAATAGTACCACGGCCATTAAAATTGTCATTCAAAGTCTGATGCACATCCAACCCAGAATTAGCTGCAACATTTTGATTACTGAAACCGCCCATACGTGTACTGTATGTACCATCACCAAAATCATAAACAGTGTTGCCTTCTTCGTCATATATGCGATTTCCGTTTTCGTCATACGCATATACAGGATAAATAGGAGCGATTTGCTGAGTGAACATAAAAGCATTAGAGTAATTAGACAAACTAGCATTTTGTGGCTGGCCTGCATTTTTTTCCGCTCTTGCGTAAGCCAAATTACCATTGATATCAATAAACTTATTTACAGTATGATTAATATTGGCACGTGCTGAAATACGTTCAAAGTCAGTATGTCTTAAGATTCCTTCATCTTTCAAATATCCCAATGATAAAAAATGAGTTGTCTTAGCGTTACCACCTTGCAGACTCAAATTATATTCCTGACGCATACCATTATGTAATGCGGCATCAGCCCAATCGTCATTATGGCGTAGAGCCGCAGAACTAACTACGCCATCTGCTGAAACCATGGCATTATTAGCTACACCGATGAATGGATTGTATCCAATGCTACCTATTAATTCTTCGGAAGCTTCTGCACCTGTAGATTGATTTTTTAAAGTATTCCAGGCTGTTAGTACGTATTCTCTTTGATCTTTCATGATATCATATTCTGGAACACCACGAGTATTTACTCCCCAGCGTGCATCAAGAGTAACTTTGGATTTATCTACCATACCTTTTTTAGTAGTAATCATCACAACACCATTTGCTGCACGTGAGCCATAAAGGGCTGCAGATGCAGCATCTTTTAATATAGACATACTTTCAATATCGGCAGGATTTAATGCATTAACCGACTCTTCGTCATAAGGCATACCATCAACTACGTATAAAGGAGCCGATGATGCGCTAAAAGAGCCAATACCACGGATTCTTATTTTAGCATTTTCTCCAGGCTGCCCACTGGTATTGATTACTTGTACACCTGCTGCTGCACCTTCCAAGGCTTTAGATACTGAAGAAACCTGCATTTTTGCTATTTTTTCTCCACTAACAGCAGTCGCTGATCCTGTAAAAGATGACTTTTTCGCAGTACCATAAGCTACAACCACTACATCGTCAAGCATCTCTGTATCAGATTTTAAAATGATGCTAACATTCTGTTTAATAGAAACCTCTTGACTAGCCATTCCGATAAAGGAAACTACCAAAGTCTTTGCGGAACTTGGAACATTTGATAATGTAAATTTACCATCCATGTCAGTAACTGTACCTACAGTAGTACCTTTTACTAAAATAGAGGCGCCAACTACGGGTAATCCGTCCTCCTCCGAAATAACAGTACCTGTTACCTTCGTGATCTGAGCGGTTACCAAACCTATACCTACAAAAAGGCAGGTCAATAACAGCATTAATTTTCTTTTCATAAAATTCTCTCTTAAAGTTTAACTTTACATTAATATAAATTCATTCACTCTAACAAATGACAAAGGTATGAATAAAATTGTAATATCAAACAAATTATTGTAAAAAACATACTAAACTGCTATATTTTTATGCTTTTAGGCATTTAAAACTCACAAAAGACGAAAATAAACCTCATATTTATTCTTTTTTTTAAGTCGTTAAAAAGAGAAACTTTCAATTTATAACTGATCAGGTAAACATACATTAACCTATAAATGTTAACGAATCGTCTAATAAATATAAAGATGAGAACAAAATAGTAGGATAATGCTTTTCTACTTTTCTTTATTGCGTCTTATTATAGAATTTCAATTAAAGAATTAAATTATGAGGAAAATCAGTTATCGTTTCGTTTACAATCGAAAAAAAAGTTTAAATGACAGAGGGACCGCTTTGGTCCAAGTTGAAGCCTACTTGAATAAAAAGAAAGTGTATTTTTCCACACATGTTTATTTACGGCCAGAACAATGGGATGTAAAAAGGAAAATCATCAAAGATCATCCTAACCAAGATGCGCTGAATGGCATGCTTAATGAATTTATTATTGAATTAGAGAAAAAAGAATTAAGTTTGTGGAGGCAAGGAAAGACAATAACCTTAAGCCTCATAAAAGAAGAGTTCAAATCGAATACAGATGCTTCATTCTTAGGGTTTGCGCGTAAAGAAATAATGTCTTCTCAGCTAAAAGATAGCACTAAGCGCAACCATTTAACAACAATATCCCTTTTACAATCGTTCAAACCGACAATTGAGTTTGAAGACTTAACCTATAATTTCGTTACGGATTTTGAAAAATTTCTTTATGAATCTGGATATCAAACAAATACAGTAGCCAAGCATATGAAGCATTTGAAATCTTTTGTTAATGCTGCAATTAATAAAGGATACATTGATCCCAATAACTATGCCTTCAGAAGATATAAAATTAAAATGAAGGAAGGAAAACATGTTTTTTTATTACCGGAAGAAATGAAAAAATTGGAAGAAGTGTCTTTGACAGGAAGAAATAGTTGTCTGGAACATACTCTTGATGCATTTTTATTTTGCTGCTATACGGGATTGCGGTATTCTGATTTTGTGAATTTGAATGAGAAAAATATCGTAAAAATGGATGGAAAATTATGGCTAATCTTTGACTCTGTCAAAACAGGTACAGAAGTGAAATTGCCTTTAAACTTGCTGTTTGAAGGCAAGGCTTTAACTTTATTACAAAAATACCAGGGAAAATGGAGCTCATTTTTTTCAATTAAAAATAACTCAAGTGTAAATAAAGAGCTGATACGAATTGGCAAATTGGCAAAAATAAGCAAACACTTTTCATTCCATTCTGCAAGGCATACTAATGCTACTTTATTGATATATAAAGGTGCTAATATAACAACCGTGCAAAAATTATTAGGGCATAAAAACCTTGCTACAACACAAATTTATGGAGAAGTTATGGGAAGTACAATTATACGAGACTTGAAAAAATGTCAAAAAAGATAATTAACTCTATTGTCTATACATTATCTCTTATAAAGATGAAGAAGAATCATTTTCAAAAGTGAATATAGCCTTATCTTCTTAATAAAGTTTATCGTTTTGTGAACATGATAATTTTTTGTTGTGATTGCAATACGATAAACTAAAAGAAATAAAATGTGACAATATTTCCATCTCAGCCTAACCGGGTAGAAAATAAGTATCAAGGTTATTGAATTTCTGCAAAATTCATATATGTATATCATATAATATGCGCATATAAAATTCTATATCAGAAAATGATAATAATAGTTTGCTAATTTACTTCATGTCCTACTATCTTCTTTTGTAATCTAAAGTGCAAACAATCTTTGGAAGTTTTGAAATATTTAAAAAGTTGAGAAATATCAATCTTAGTATTTCAGGTATTTTATGAACAGAGTAACAACGAACAGGAATGCTGCAAGTCAATTCTTTTTTCAGTAGAAGAAAGGTAGAAAATTATTATTATCATACTCTTTAAACGGCTTAAATCAAGGAAAACGAATAAGAGATTCAGTAATACATATACTGGTTATCAATTATTTACATAAATAATTAGTTCCGCAAAGACTTTGGTAGTTTCCTTTATCGGAATGGCTACACAAGAAGTGCCAGTTAAAGCAAACTTGAATATTGTATTAAAGTCTGATACAGAACAGCTTGAAGAGGTAATGGTGGTGGCTTATGGTACAGCGAAAAAATCTGCATTTACAGGTTCGGCTGCTACTATAAAAAATGAAAAAATAGCGACGAGACAAACTTCAAATGTGACAAATGCTTTGGCGGGTCAAGTAGCCGGAGTACAAACTACGAGTAATAATGGTCAGCCGGGCAAAGATGCTGAAGTGCGTATTCGTGGTATTGGATCTATATCGGCTAGTAACAAGCCTTTGTATGTGGTAGATGGAGTTCCGTATGATGGTGAAATTTCTGCTATCAGTACTTCTGATATAGAATCAATGACAGTGTTGAAAGATGCTGCTTCTAATGCTCTGTATGGTGCACGTGGTGCTAATGGTGTAATCTTGATTACTACCAAGCGTGGTAAAAGTGGGGAAGCCCGTGTTACTTTTGACGCTAAATGGGGTGTGAATAAACGTGGAGTACCTAATTATGAAACAATTACGGATCCGGCTACATTCTATGAATTAAACTATTCTTCTATTTATAATGCCGATTTGAAAGGATATGCGGCAGCCGGAGATTTGGCTAAAGCTAATGCGTACGCTAATCAAGCAATGCTTTCTTCTACATATTTGGGATATCAGGTGTATTCCATTCCTCAAGGACAGCAACTGATCGGTATGGATGGCAAATTGAATCCTAATGCGACATTAGGTTATTCTGATGGTACATATTATTATACTCCGGATAATTGGTCGGATGAAATTTTTGAAAATAACCTGCGTCAAGAGTATAATTTAAGTATCAGCGGTGCGACTGAAAAAATGAATTATTATATGTCGGCCGGCTATTTGGATGATAAGGGAATTGTTCCTAACTCTGGTTTCCAACGTTATTCTGCACGTTTGAAAGCTGACTATCAAGTGAAGCCTTGGCTGAAGATGGGAGGAAATGTATCATTTACTCATTATGATAGCCGTGAACAGGATACTGAGGGTGGTACATCAAATGCAAACATCTTTTATGCATCAAATATTATGGGAGCCATTTATCCTATGTATGTTCGTGATGCACAGGGCAATATTATGGTAGATAATCGAGGTTTCCTTCGTTATGATTATGGAAAGCCAGGACAAGATTCAAATGGTAGCCGTAATACGATTCCTAATGCAAATCCGTTGGCAAGTTATATGCTGGATAAAATGAAATATTCGGGTGATGTGGTTAGTGGAAAATGGTCTGCTGATATTGATATTTGGAATGGAATCAAGGCAAAAGTGAATATAGGTGTTGATGTAAATAATGTGCGTGCTACAGAGATGGTTAACCCCTTCTACGGACAGTATTCTGAAACTAGCGGAGTCGGAGGTTTGATCAGTGTAGCTAGTGAGCGTACATTTAGTGTAAATCAGCAGTATTTGTTGACATACAACAAAACATTTAATGATGTTCATAATGTGGATATTTTGGCCGGACATGAAAGTTATGACTATAAATATCAATATTTGTACGGACAACGTGAGAAATTATATGATCCAAATGTTCCTGAATTAGACAATGGTATTATGAACCAGAGCAATAATTCATATTCTCGTAATTATGCAACAGAAGGATGGCTGTTCCGTGCGCAATATGACTATGATGGACGGTATTTTGTTTCAGCTTCTTTCCGTCGTGATGCTTCTTCTTGTTTTCACCCGGATAATCGTTGGGGTAACTTCTGGTCTGTAGGAGCAGGATGGTTGTTAAGCAAAGAGAAATTCTTGGAAAACCAGTCTTGGATTGATATGTTGAAATTTAAAATCAGCTATGGTTTGCAAGGTAATGATAACTTGATGTTCCAAGGTGGTTTGTACCGTAACTACTATCCGTATCAAGACCAGTATACATTGGCAAACAGTAATGGTGATTTTTCAACTTCTCTATATTATAAAGGTAATAAGGAAATTACTTGGGAAACTTCACACAGCTTTAATACTGGATTTGATTTTGCTTTTTGGGGTGGTAAGTTAGGTGGTTCTGTTGAGTACTTCTCACGTAAAACAACCGATATGCTTTATTTCAAACCGGTAGCAGCTTCAATGGGTTATTCCCGTTTCCCCGAGAATGTGGGTTCAATGGTAAACCGTGGGGTTGAATTGGATTTGTATTCCAATATAATTGAAAACAAGAACCTTTCCTGGAATGTAAATTTTAATCTTACACATTTCAAGAATAAAGTCTTGGAATTATCTCCTGAGCTGAATGGGCAATTGATTGACGGTGCCCGGATTTATCGTGAAGATGAGTCTATGTACCAGCTTTATTTACCTAAATATGTAGGTGTGGATTCTGAAACAGGAGAGAGCCTGTGGGCGCTGGTGACTCCGGATGAGAATGGTAATACAGTTACGAAATCTTATTCTGTCGCTTCTGAAAACAGATTCGCATCAGGTGACATTTTACCTAAAGTTTATGGTGGTTTTGGAACAAGTGTCACAGCCTATGGCTTTGATCTCTCTGTTTCGTTTGCATATCAGCTTGGTGGACGTATTCTGGACTATACTTATCAAGGATTAATGGATGTGGCAGCCACGGGTAGTGCTTTGCATAAAGATATGTTAAAAGCATGGACTCCTGAAAATAAAAATACGGATGTTCCTCGTATGAATATTAATGACCAATATACGAACAGATTAACAGATCGTTTCTTGACTAGTTCGGATTATTTAAGCTTGCAGAATATTACATTGGGTTATACTTTGCCGAAGAGTCTGACACGTAAAATGCAGATTGACGGTGTCCGTGTATTCTTTGTTGCAGATAATGTGGCTTTGCTGACAGCTCGCAAAGGGTTGGACCCACGTCAAGGTTATGTGGCTGCTGACAATGTATATTCACCTATCCGCACAATTTCCGGAGGTATATCTTTAAATTTCTAATTTAGCAACCCATTTTTAAGAATATGAAATTGTCAAATAAATATATAGCATTTGCAGGTGTCGCTTTATTAATGGCATCTTGCGATTTGGATAAATTTCCTGAAGGAGATTACATATCTGAAGAACAGAAAGAAGATATAATCAATGGCAGACCCAATTTGATAACTGCTGAAGTGAACGCCATGGCAGCCAAATTAAATACTTTTGGTACGATTTCAGATGATGCCACTACTTATCATAATGACTATGGAATTCCTGCCGTGTTTATGATACTGGAATCAGGAGGACAGGACTTGGTTGCATTGGTTAATGGATATAACTGGTTTAGAACATCTCAAAATTATAGCGACAGGGTATACGATAGTTCAAGCGATGAATTGATTTGGAAAACGTTCTATAATCACTTGAAAGCTGCAAACAATGTGCTGAAATTGATAGCGGCAGATACGGAAGATTCTTCTTTGAAGGTTTATCGTGGCCAAGCTTTAGCTGCTCGTGCTTATGACTATCTGAACTTGGTTCAAATTTATCAGTTTACTTATGCAGGTCATGAAAATAGTCTGGCAGTACCTATTGTTACAGAAACAATGACTGATGAAGATATGCAGAATAATCCGCGTGCAACTGTACAGCAGGTGTATGACCAGATTATGAGTGACTTGAATACGGCTGCTGATTTATTGACCGGGTATGATAATGGCTCAAACAAAGATCAGATTGACGAGGCGGTAGTTTACGGATTGCGTGCTCGTGCCAATCTGTTAATGCAAAAATGGGCGGATGCAGCTAAAGATGCAGAACGTGCCATTGCTGGCGGTACACCTCAGACTTTAGCCCAGGTATCTACTCCTACCTTTAATTCAGCATCGGCAAGTTCATGGTTATGGGGAGTGATGATTACGCCTGATAATGATGTTGTCCAGACAGGTATTATCAACTGGCCTTCGCACTTGTGCTCTTTTACCGGGAACGGTTATACTTCAGGAGTGCCTGATGGATATAGAAAGGTGAATTCTGCATTATATGATTTAATACCCGAAACAGATATCCGTAAACAATGGTTCTTGTCTCCGGATAATAAATCTTCATTGATTGATAATGAGCAGATTGAGGGTACTTCCATCGTTGAATATTTTGGTTTGACTCCGTATGTAAATACAAAGTTCGGAGCTTATCAAAGTATATTTGGTAACACAACCAATGCGTCAGACTGGCCTTTGATGCGTGTTGAAGAAATGTATCTGATAAAGGCTGAGGCAGAAGCCATGGGTGGTAATCTGAGTGGCGGAAAGAGTACATTGGAAAATTTTGTACGGACATATCGGGATCCTTCTTTTACAAGTAAAGCTAATTCAGCACAGGATTTTCAGGATGAGGTTTGGTTGCAGCGTCGTATGGAACTTTGGGGAGAAGGTTTCTCACTGTTCGATATCCTACGCTTGAAAAAGCCGGTGGTTCGTAAGAATACGAATTATGACCCGTCTGTACAATATAATTCAGCAGCAGAAGCGCAGATCCTGATCTATCGGATTCCGCAATGTGAAATGGAAACCAATTCCGGAATCAGTGACACTGATAACAATCCGGCTGCTCCACAACCACAACTATAGGGAATAACTGTAATAAAAAAGAGGATGACGTTCAACGTTCATCCTCTTTTTTTGTTATATTTGTCGCGAACTTATTTAGATTGATAGATAAATGAAAGAATTTGTAATTTCTGAAGCACAGGTTGAAACTGCCATCTTAGTTGGTTTGATTACTCAGACACAAGATGAGCGTAAGACCAAGGAGTATTTGGATGAGTTGGAGTTCTTGGCCGAAACGGCCGGAGCAACAGTGGTGAAAAGGTTTACTCAGAAACTGCCTGCTGCCAATTCCGTGACTTATGTCGGTAAAGGAAAGCTGGAAGAAATCAAGGAATATATTCATCAGGAAGAGGAAAATGAGCGTGAAGTCGGAATGGTGATTTTTGATGATGAACTTTCTGCCAAGCAGATACGTAATATAGAAGCTGAACTGAAAGTGAAGATTTTGGACCGTACTTCGCTGATTCTGGATATTTTTGCCATGCGGGCTCAAACTGCAAATGCTAAAACACAAGTGGAGTTGGCCCAATATAAGTATATGCTGCCTCGTCTGCAACGTTTGTGGACTCACTTGGAGCGTCAGGGAGGTGGATCCGGTGCCGGTGGAGGTAAAGGCTCTGTGGGATTACGTGGGCCGGGTGAAACTCAGTTGGAAATGGACCGTCGTATCATTTTGAATCGTATGTCATTGTTGAAAGAACGGTTGGCTGAAATTGATAAACAGAAGTCCACTCAACGTAAAAACCGCGGACGTATGATACGTGTAGCTTTGGTAGGGTATACCAATGTGGGAAAATCTACTTTAATGAATTTGCTTTCAAAAAGCGAGGTCTTTGCTGAAAATAAACTTTTTGCAACATTGGACACCACAGTACGCAAAGTGATTATTGAGAATCTGCCATTTCTGCTTACAGATACCGTAGGATTTATCCGTAAATTACCAACGGATTTGGTTGATTCCTTTAAATCAACCTTGGACGAAGTGCGTGAAGCTGATCTACTGATTCATGTGGTGGATATTTCTCATCCGGATTTTGAGGAACAAATTTCTGTGGTTGATAAAACGATTGCTGATTTGGGGGCAGGTGGAAAGCCTACCATGATTGTTTTTAACAAGATAGATGCTTATACCTATATAGAGAAAGCAGAGGATGATTTGACTCCTAAAACCAGGGAGAATATTACATTGGAAGAACTGATGAAGACATGGATGGCAAAATTGAATGATAATTGTATCTTCATTTCTGCCAGAGAGAAAATAAATATGGATGAATTGAAGACTATTATATATAATAAGGTGCGCGAGCTACACGTACAGAAGTATCCTTATAACGATTTTCTTTATCAAACCTATGATGAAGAATAAATACATATAGAAGATGAAAACTTATCGTTCACTTACACAAGAAGAAATACAACAATTAAAAGAGAGATCATGCACTGCGGTTGATTGGGATGAAATTGAAGTAGTAGAGAACTTTAAGACGGACTATATTTATCATACCCGTTTTTCCGGAAAGGTCAGATTGGGGGTCTTTGAAGATGAGTTTACGTTGGCAGGTGGCATGCGTAAACATTCCGGATTGTATCATGCGACCTTGCATAATGTAACGGTGGGCGATAATTGTTGTATTGAGAATATAAAGAACTATATAGCCAACTATATCATAGGGGACTATGCATTTATAGAGAATGTAGATATCATTCTGGTAGATGGCCGGAGCAAGTTTGGGAATGGCGTTGAAGTAGCTGTATTGAATGAAACGGGTGGACGTGAAGTGCCTATTCATGATCGTCTGTCAGCGCATCAGGCCTATATTCTGGCATTGTACCGTCATCGTCCTGAATTGATTTGCCGGATGAAAGCCATTATTGACCGGTATGCTGAAGAGAATGCTTCGGATACAGGTACTATTGGCCACCATGTTACCATTGTTGATGCGGGATATATAAAGAATGTACGAATAGGTGATTATTGTAAGATAGAAGGGGCGGGACGATTGAAAAACGGTAGCTTGAACAGTAATGAGCAAGCGCCTATTCATATCGGCTATGGAGTGGTATGCGATGATTTTATTATATCAAGCGGCTCCAATGTGGAAGATGGAACTATGTTGACCCGTTGCTTTATCAGCCAGGCATGTCATTTGGGACATAACTATTCTGCATCCGATTCTTTGTTTTTCAGTAATTGTCAAGAAGAGAACGGTGAGGCATGTGCCATTTTTGCCGGACCCTTTACGGTGACTCATCATAAGTCTACTTTGCTGATTGCCGGAATGTTCTCTTTTATGAATGCGGGTTCCGGCTCTAATCAAAGCAACCATATGTATAAGTTAGGTCCGATTCATCAGGGGGCTATGGAGCGTGGGGCGAAGACTACTTCCGATTCTTATATTTTATGGCCCGCACGTGTAGGTGCATTTTCTTTGGTTATGGGGCGTCATGTGAATCATGCCGATACTTCTAATCTGCCTTTTTCTTATCTGATAGAGCAGCAAAATACCACTTATCTGGTGCCAGGGGTGAATTTGCGGAGTGTAGGTACGATTCGGGATGCTCAAAAGTGGCCTAAACGTGACAAACGTAAAGATCCGAACCGTTTGGATCAGATTAATTATAACCTGTTGAGTCCCTATACTATTCAGAAAATGATGAAAGGGCGTAGTATTCTGAAAGAATTACGTAAAGTATCCGGAGAAACTTCAGAAACTTACTCTTACCAAAGTGCGAAAATTAAGAATTCTTCTTTAAATAATGGCATTCGTTTTTATGAAACGGCTATTCATAAATTTTTGGGTAATTCATTAATCAAGCGTTTGGAGGAGGTTCGTTTTAGCAGTGATGAGGAAATCCGTGCCCGGTTGATTCCTGATACAGAGATAGGGACAGGAGAATGGGTGGATATTTCCGGATTGATCGCTCCTAAAAGTGAAATAGAGAAGTTGATGGCAGATATAGAATCTGGAATCCTGACTAATGTGGATCAGATTCATGACCGTTTTGTTGAGATGCATCGTAATTATTATACATACGAGTGGACATGGGCGTACGAGAAGATGCTTGAGTTTTATAATCTGCGTTCCGATGAAATAACGGCAAAGGATGTTATTGCTATCGTGAAGAAGTGGCAGGAGGCTGTTGTCGGATTGGATAAAATGGTCTATGCCGATGCGAAAAAGGAATTTTCTTTGTCTGCTATGACGGGGTTCGGTGCAGATGGATCACGTGAAGAAATGGAGCAGGATTTTGAACAGGTGCGTGGGGTATTTGAAAGTAATCCGTTTGTGACAGCGGTATTGCAGCATATTGAAGCGAAAACAGCGTTGGGTAACGAGTTGATAGAACGGATTGCTTCTATATGATATTTTTGATGAGAGTATCCAGACTAAGATGAACCTTCGGAAAAGTTACAGATGGTAGTTACATATAAAAAGAGCCGTATGAATGCTGGAGTAGTCATACGGCTCTTGCTATTGGATGACATTTGAGCTTGTTTGGATACTTCCTTTTTATTTTTTTACCACAGGTAGTATAACTCTGCTTGCAGCTCCTTGCTGATGATAAATTTTGATCTTTTGTTTCATCACAAAATCTTCTACCGTACAATGATAGGTATCAATAAACCTTTGTGGATTGCGGTCAATAATGGGGAACCAGGAACTTTGAATTTGAATCATCAGTCTGTGTCCCGGCAGGAATGTGTGTGCCACATCATACAGTGTGTAATTAACCGGAGTTATTTCTTCCGGTTTGAAAGGCAGGGGATTGTCGAATCCCTTACGGAAGCGTCCTCTGAATAATTCGCCACGAATCATCAGCTGGTACCCACTCATTGGGTAGTCACTCTTTAAATAACTGCGTGCAGTTTTGGAATATTCAAATTTTTCAGGATATACATCAATTACTTTCACCATAAAATCAGCGTCAGTACTACTGATGGCAGTCATTAATTCCACTTCTATAGGACCGGCCAATGTTAAAGTATCACATAGCGGCTCCGTCATGAAAGTAATGACATCGGGACGTGAAGTAGCAAAGCGTTGGTCATCTACCATGAATTCTTTTGTCCGGTAAGTGGTAGGGTTTGCCGTATAGGGTACCGGACGTGACATATCTGAAATATATTCAGAATAAGACTCTTGTTCTGCCGGTGCTTGTGTGGATACTGATCCGTTTTTATGTATATAATAAGGTATGCCAGTAGTTTTTTGTACAGGCCATTCGTCGTATGTTTTCCATTCGTTTTCACCTGTATGGAATATATTTACTTTATGCTTGGGCTTTTCTCCCTTTCCTTCCAGGAAATATCGGAAAAAAGGATATTCTATTTTGTCCATGTAATAAGCTGAAGTGCTTTTACCGAAATACAGATTACCGAAACCTTGGAACCCGCGTACTGTCCATGCTCCATGCCACCAAGGACCGAATGTCAGATATAAATCTGTGTCCGGTGATTGCTCTTTGATGGCTTTATAAAGATTCCAGGCTCCGTAACAGTCTTCGGAGTCATACAGTCCACCTACCACCAATATGGCTGGCTTCAAGTTATAACAGGAGGTGCGTGCATCGCGCTCTTTCCAGAAATCATCGAAATCAGGATGGTTTTTGATATCATTCCACAATGTCTGTGTGGTATCACGTACCAGGTCGTCTACATTCTTAAAGGTACCGAGTGCCAGAAAATCTGTGTAAACATCATTCTTTACAATTTGGTTCATCACTCCTTTTCCCATGTGGCGTCCTTCCAGTCTGGGAAGGAAATTAGTGGTTTGTAGCAGGGTGAAGGCTCCGTTGTGATGACGGTCATCTCCACGGAACCAGTCGGTGACGGGAGCTTGCGGAGAAACAGCTTTCAAAGCCGGATGATTGGAGGAAGTTGTCATAGTGGCATAGAAACCATCATAACTGATTCCCCATGTTCCTACATTTCCGTTATTATATGTGTTGTGAATCAACCATTCTATGGTATCGTATGTGTCCGTTGCTTCGTCTATATTCTTTTTATCTTTCTTACCCTTTTTGTTTTTGTTGAGAGGGCGTACTTGGATAAATATTCCTTCACTCTTATGCCGTCCACGTACATCTTGGAAGACGATAATATATCGGTGCTCTATATAGTTTTTCAGATTAGTTCTGAAATGACGGTCAAATCCTTCTCCGTATGGGGAACAAGAGTAAGGGCTGCGGTGCATCAGGATAGGATGCTGCCTGCTGTTGTCTTTCGGTTCGTAGACAGCGGTGTAAAGCTTGATTCCGTCACGCATGGGAATCATGACTTCCCGTTTCGTGTAGATTTCCTTCAGTTTGAGTTCGATACTGTCCGGTTGGTTTTTTGCTTGGGTTTGTGTCCATCCTCGAGGGATGAGAAAGCATAACAGTAATGAAGTAATAAATAAGAATTTGCCTAATCTTTTCATGTATAATGTGATGTTATTTTAATGAGTTGGCAAAGGTAAGTACATTCCTTGAAAGTTTTCACGCTAATTAAGGAAAAATTTCGATAATAGTTACTACCTTTGTCACACTAATAACTTTTAACTAAAATAAGTATCAATATGGCAACACCTCCGTTCCATTATCAGCACATGTTCCCGTTGGGACCTGATAAAACCGAGTATTATTTGCTGACTAAAGATTATGTGTCAGTAAGTGAGTTTGAAGGAAAACCTATCTTGAAGATTGAAAAAGAAGGTCTGACTGCTATGGCTAACGCTGCTTTCCGTGATGTTTCTTTCTTGCTTCGCCGTTCACACAATGAACAGGTTGCTAAGATTCTGAGTGATCCCGAAGCCAGTGATAACGATAAGTATGTAGCATTGACTTTCTTGCGTAATGCGGAAGTTTCAGCTAAAGGCAAATTACCTCTTTGTCAAGATACGGGTACTGCTATTATCCATGGTGAGAAAGGTCAGCAGGTATGGACCGGCTATTGTGATGAAGAAGCCCTTTCCTTGGGAGTTTATAAGACTTATACGGAAGAAAATCTTCGTTATTCTCAGAATGCTCCTTTGACTATGTACGATGAGGTGAACACCAAATGTAACCTGCCTGCACAAATTGATTTGGAAGCTACTGAAGGTATGGAATACAAGTTCCTTTGTGTGACTAAAGGTGGTGGTTCGGCGAACAAGACCTATTTATATCAGGAAACGAAAGCTGTATTGAATCCGGCTACATTGGTTCCTTTCCTTGTTGAAAAAATGAAGACTTTGGGTACGGCTGCTTGTCCTCCTTATCATATTGCATTTGTAATCGGTGGTACATCGGCAGAGAAGAACTTGCTGACTGTTAAGCTAGCTTCTACTCACTATTATGACGAGTTGCCTACTACCGGTAATGAATACGGGCGTGCTTTCCGCGATGTGGAACTGGAAAAACAAGTATTGGAAGAAGCTTATAAGATTGGCTTGGGTGCACAGTTTGGTGGTAAGTATATGGCTCACGATGTTCGCATCATCCGCTTGCCTCGTCACGGTGCTTCTTGTCCTATCGGTCTGGGCGTTTCCTGTTCTGCTGACCGTAATATAAAATGTAAGATCAATAAAGACGGTATCTGGATTGAAAAGCTGGACTCAAATCCGGGCGAACTGATTCCGGAAGAACTCCGTCAGGCTGGTGAAGGCAATGCAGTGAAGATTGACCTGAACCGTCCGATGCCGGAAATCCTGGCAGAACTGGATAAATATCCGGTAGCAACCCGTCTGTCTCTGAACGGTACAATTATCGTAGGCCGTGACATTGCACACGCCAAACTGAAAGAACGTCTGGATCGTGGTGAAGATCTGCCTCAGTATATCAAGGATCATCCTATTTATTATGCAGGTCCGGCAAAAACTCCGGAAGGTATGGCTTGTGGTTCTATGGGGCCCACTACGGCAGGACGTATGGATCCGTATGTGGATTTGTTCCAGTCACATGGTGGTAGTATGATCATGTTGGCGAAGGGTAATCGCAGCCAGGCTGTAACTGATGCTTGTAAGAAGCATGGAGGTTTCTACCTGGGTTCTATCGGTGGTCCGGCTGCTATCCTGGCACAGAACAACATCAAGAGCATTGAGTGCGTGGAATATCCCGAACTCGGTATGGAAGCTATCTGGAAGATTGAGGTGGAGAACTTCCCTGCATTCATCTTGGTGGACGATAAGGGCAACGACTTCTTCAAGCAACTGAAGCCCTGGAATTGCAGCAAGTAAAACAGAAGCCTTTTAGAAAGGCATAATATAAGGAAAGCCGTAACGGAGAAAATCTTGTTACGGCTTTTTTGTTTTGTAGAGGAAAACAAAGTGTTTCGCGGCATAGAACACTCTGTTTCATCAAGCAAAACAAACTGTTCCTTTATGTTGAAACAAATTGTTTCTTCCTATTGAAACAAACTGTTCTTTCATGTTGGAACAAAGTGTTCTTCCCTATTGGAACACTCTGTTCTGCCTTGATAAAACAGATTGTTCTCTATAGGAGAATAAAACTGAAACTCGTTTGTTGTCGTATTTTTGTTACATTCTCCTTCTCATTTCTCAGTTAACTTCTTTATCTTTAGCCCTCCAAACAACCAATTTAATAAAACATGGAACTGACTCTTACACGACAAACTCCGGCACAACACATCGTATGGCTGGATGTGGTACGCCTTGTTGCAATGTTTACAGTAGTTTGCTGCCATTGCACAGACCCTTTTAACTTCTATCCGGGCACATCGCCCGACATTGTTGACATCAAGTTCTGGGGAGCTGTCTACGGTGCGGCGCTCCGTCCTTGCGTACCGCTTTTTGTAATGATTACCGGTGCATTGCTGTTGCCGGTACGGGGTGACGCCTCGGCATTCTACAAGAAACGTATCCCCCGCGTATTCTTTCCTTTCCTCATCTGGTCTGTGATTTACAATCTGTTCCCCTGGATAACGGGACTGCTGGGAGTGGAGCCGAAAGTGATTCTGGATTTCTTCCCTTATTCGGGTGAGGAAGTGATGCGCCAGTCTCTGGCAGTGAGCCTGGGATATATTGCAGAAATGCCTTTTAATTTCTCTCTATTGGATGTACACATGTGGTATATCTATCTGCTGATAGGGCTTTATCTCTATCTTCCGATATTCTCGGCATGGGTGGAGAAGGCCTCGGAACGTGCCAAACTATGGTTTCTTGCAGCATGGGGAGTGACACTGCTGCTGCCTTATTATACCGAGTTTGCCGCTCCGTACCTTTGAGGGACTTGCTCGTGGAACTCGTTCGGTATGCTGTATTACTTTGCCGGTTTTAACGGCTACCTATTGTTGGGCCATTATCTGAGGAACCATAACTGGACGGGCCGGCAACTCTGTGGCATCGGCATTCCCATGTTTGCCATTGGCTATGCCGTAACATTCCTTGGTTTCCGTCGTATGACCTCCTTGCCGGATTTTACGGATGAGATGCTCGAACTCTTCTTCACCTACTGTTCGCTGAATGTAGTAATGATGACCATCCCCGTGTTTATGCTTTGCAAGCGGGCCAATTTCCGTTCGGAGCGCATCAAGAAAGCATTGGCAAACTTGACGCTCTGTGGTTTTGGAGTCTATATGATACACTATTTCTTTACCGGACCGAGCGTAGTCCTGATGCGTGCTATCCATGTTCCTATCTATCTTCAGATACCTTGTGCCGCAGTCGTCGCTTTCTGTACTTCCTGGTTTCTGGTGGCAATGGCATACCGTTGTTTCGGGAAGCGGACCAAGTGGGTGCTGGGGTAGTTTGGATGAAAGATTGTTTATCTTTAAAGGAGGAGATTTAGGGCTTATTATCTCCTCCAGATTCTCCACATATAGTAAGCGCAGTGCGTGAATGCGAAAACAAACGAGATAATCAGCAGCACTTTGCTTTCTCCCCATCCCACAGTCTGTTGGTGCCACAGTCCGGTGATGACACAAAGAACGGCAAGGATAAGTCCAATCATGTTCAAGGTCACCTGCCCGTGGCGGG
>ENA-OOQG01000284-OOQG01000284.1-human-gut-metagenome-genome-assembly--contig:-NODE-284-length-20293-cov-2.280858_pt1 | contig 20293 bp, 17 predicted proteins | sample MGYA00241085_ERZ501155 | MGnify/ENA primary metagenome ERZ501155 (study PRJEB25962, sample SAMEA2042438) | human gut metagenome | biome: human gut; feature: human-associated habitat; material: faeces...
AATAATTGTCCGCTCTCCAATGACACGCACCTTGCTGATTGCTCCAGTCACACTGGCAACACCGCATGAAATATTTCCACCTTCTAATGCCGGTCCTGCCGGTGCAGAGGTGGCAATCATCTTATCCTCTAATGCCAGCACCATTTCTCCATTGGTTCCCAAATCCAAAAGCAGGGAAGGTCTTTCTTCTTCATCCATCCCGCACGCCAGCATGCCAGCTGCAATATCTGCACCACCGATATTTGATGTCATGATAATGATCGTATTCTTGAAGTCCACAGTTCTGCCCTGAGAATCCGTGATACGTCCATCATCAAGCACCTGAAGGAGCACATTGAACACATCCGGATGTGCCTTCTCTATCTCATCAAAGAGGACAACCGAATATGGCTTTTTACGAAAAACCTCTGTCAGCTGACCGCCTTCATCATAACCTACATATCCCGGAGGCGCTCCTATAAGTCTTGACACACTGTGCTTTTCCATGTATTCACTCATATCGATACGGACCATGTTCTGCTCATTGTCAAACAGCGCCGCAGCAAGACTCTTTGCAAGCTCTGTCTTACCTACACCGGTTGGTCCAAGGAATATAAATGAACCGATTGGCTTGCTAGGATCCTTTATTCCTGCTTTTGATCTGATGATCGCATCGCTGACATACTCAACAGCCTCATCCTGACCTACAACTCTCTTCTTAAGTTCACTGGCAAGATTAAGAGTTTTACTCTTTTCACTCTCCGTAAGTTTTGCAACAGGTATTCCCGTCCACTTGGATACGATCTTGGATATCTCGTCCTCTGAAACCACCTCATGTACGAGCTCCCTCTCCTTATCTGAAGCTGTAGACTCAGCCTCTGCAAGTTCCTTCTGGATAGCAGGAAGCTTACCATACTGAAGCTCTGCTGCCTTGTTCAGGTCATAGTTTCTCTGAGCAGCCTGTATATCGGCCTTGACCTGCTCCATCTCTTCCTTGAGTGTTCTTATCTTCTCAACTGCAGCCTTTTCATTCTCCCACTTTGCTTTCAGGGAATTTGCCTGATCCTTGAGTTCTGCCAGTTCAGCCTGAAGGTCTGCCAGTCTCTGCTTTGACAGATTATCCTCCTCCTTCTTAAGGGCTGTCTCCTCAATCTCCAGCTGCATTATCTTACGTGTGATCTCATCCACTTCAACAGGCATTGAATCAAGCTCTGTCTTGATCATGGCACACGCCTCGTCAACAAGATCTATTGCCTTATCCGGCAGGAATCTGTCTGTTATATATCTGTTGGAAAGAACCGCTGCACTTACAAGGGCACCATCTGATATCTTAACTCCATGGAACACCTCGTACCTCTCCTTGATTCCTCGAAGGATAGATATTGTATCTTCAACGGTTGGCTCATCCACCATAACCGGCTGGAAACGTCTCTCAAGAGCCGCATCCTTCTCTATATACTGTCTGTACTCGTTCAGTGTTGTAGCACCTATACAGTGCAGCTCACCTCTGGCGAGCATAGGCTTAAGCATGTTTCCCGCATCCATTGCACCATCAGTCTTGCCTGCTCCGACGATAGTGTGAAGCTCATCGATGAACATAATCACTTCACCCTCAGACTTCTTAACCTCATCAAGGACATTCTTAAGTCTCTCTTCAAATTCACCTCTGTACTTGGCACCGGCCACAAGAGCTCCCATATCAAGTGCAAATATCTTCTTGTTCTTAAGTCCCTCTGGCACATCACCTCTGAGTATCCTCTGTGCAAGTCCCTCTACAACCGCAGTCTTACCTACACCAGGCTCACCGATAAGCACCGGATTGTTCTTTGTCTTCCTTGACAGGATCCTGATCACATTTCGTATCTCAGCGTCACGTCCTATTACCGGGTCAAGTTTCTGCTGTCTTGCCCTCTCGACCAGATCATATCCGAACTTCTCCATAGCCTCATATGAGCTCTCCGGATCATCGCTGTCCACCTTGTGGTTACCTCTGATTTCTGCTAGCTCCTTGAGGAATGCATTCCTGCTAACTCCCCAGCCTTTAAGAAACTCCTTGATATCCGAATCAGCCTTATCCACCATGCCGAGGAACAAATGCTCAACAGACACATATGTGTCGCCCATCTGCTTTGCTTCCTTCTCTGCCTGGATGAGAGCCTTTGAGAAGTTATTTCCGGCATACATATTGCCACCGCTGACCTTCGGCAACCTTGCCAGCTTATCCTCCACCGCATTCACGGCACCAGTAACATTCACGCCCATCTTCTCAAATATCTTGGCTATCAAACTGTCATCTATCTCAAGCAAGCCAGCCAAAAGGTGCATCTGCGTAAGTTCCTGATTGTCGTACTCCAGAGCTTTTTCTTTTGCTTTCTCTACAACTTCCAACGATTTACGTGTGTATTTATCCATCTCCATAGCTGTTTACCTCCTAAACTAAACTTTCAGGGAACTGATACCTTAATATCACTTCCCTGTCTGATGATAATATAACACACTTGTTAGCACTCGTCAACACTGAGTGCTAACATTTTTTTTATTATTTTAAATTATTTCTCTCTATGGTAAACTGCCACCCCGGCAGCCCCTAATAAACATGCCATCATGACTATTAGCATCAATGCCACATTTCCGTCATCTCCGGTATTTGGTACACCTGCCCCCTTTTTTGAGTCTGCTACAGTTGTATTCTCTGTTGAGGTCACGTTAGTTTTCTCATCGGTTGTCTGTCTCTCTGTTGTTACCTTCTCTGTCGTCTGCTCACTTGACGTTGGTTTTTCAGTTGAAGGTTCATTTGTAGTCGATTCATTTGTTGCTGGTACATTCCCCTTCTTTACCACTACCTTTGCAGCAGGAGATGCATAATAATTTTTGGTCTCCTTATATCTCACATAATAATTTCCATCTGCAAGTTTCTTAAGTACCGTGCTTTCACAATCCAACCATTTTTTCTTGTCGACACTATATTCCATTGACGTCTTCAGATTTGATATCTGACCATCATTTTTCCCATCCACAGTCTCTGCCGTTGCGACCAAACCTGTAGGTGCCTTCTGCTTTGCCTTATCTATTGTGAACTCTTCCACGATCTGTCCATGCATGGTATTCTCACCCTTGATAGTAACTGTAGCTGTTCCCGCATCAATATTATCCGCATATACACATGAGTAACTTTTTCCCTCTGTCAGAGTCTTTCCGCCATAAGAAACCGTAACCGCAGGTTTCTTTTCTTTTCCATCGTACACATATGTTTTTGGATCAATGCTGACAGCGACATCTGCATCATCCGACAAGCTGCGGTAACGGAGAATAAAATCCTTAGCCTTGGCTCCTGTCTCATCATCAATGATTGTCGTTCCTTCTACAGAAAGTCCCTCTGGTACAAACTCCTTCACACCGTCAAATCCATCTGCAATATGCCCAAAGTTGCTAAGTCCGTCACTGTTCTGTACCGTAAATACACAGTCTGTATCCATCTCAAGTTTTTCAAACCAACACTGTGAACCGTTGAGCGTCACATTTGAGCCATTATTCAGACAGATTCCATCTTTTGTCATCCAGTTGATACTATCCGTAATGAATTTGACATTTGACAAAGTCAGCATAGCATTAGTAAATCCAACACTTCCATTTGTGATACCGCAATTTAATGTTCCGTTTTTCACGTATAACGAATAATCAAAATTCATCATCTGCAAAGTGACACTTTTACCGTTGAGATCTATAATGATATGTTTATTATGTTCACCATCATTGTATCCTATAGAAGCCGAAGGATCATATATATCACTAATTATACATATTGTATAGCCATTCTGTGCGGCTACAAATGCATCAGCCAGTGTAGCATATGATCCGATCTCATCGCCATTGCCATCCGTCACAATTGCCACATCCCCATCCGCGGCCTGCACCTTCACAGAGTTCTTTCCCGCAATAATCACTACAGCAAATATACATGCCATAATCAACCCAGTTACCAATTTCTTTGATTCCATAATTATCCCTTTCCTCCTGTCTTTAATCCCTGGCAGTTACTGCCAGATATTGCCATCAACATAACAAATAATTATAATACACTGAGTTTTTTAGTAAACTAGCCAAACGGCTAGTTTTTAAAATTAAATGACTAAATGCATAACTTTAGTACGAAAAAGAACCAGCACTCAAATGCCGGTTCTCCCTGTTATGATATTATTCTATTATCACAGCTCCTCACCATTGGTCTCTATAACATGTTTGTACCAATAATAAGAATCCTTCTTGTATCTGTTCAAAGTTCCACTGTTCTCGTCCTCTTCTCTGTCCACATACACAAATCCGTATCTCTTCTGATATCCGTTGAGCCAGCTGAGAAGATCTGTGTAAGACCATGTGCAGTATGCCAGGACACGGCAGCCATCATCACACGCTTTCTTGAGCTCCTCTATGTGATGTTTCAGGTAATCTATCCTGTACGGATCATGGATCTCCCCATCCTCGAACTTGTCAAATGCACCAAGACCATTCTCAGATATTACGATCGGAAGGTCGTATCTTGAAGTGATCTGTCTGCAGCACATGCGAAGTCCCATCGGATCGATGGTCCAATCCCAGTCTGTCGTAGGAAGGAATTCATTTGCAGGATTCTTGTAAAGTCCCGGAACACCCTGAACCTTTGCCGTGCCCTTCTTGCCGGTCGTGTTCATCTCGTGAGTCGTTCCCACTCCGTCTATCGGGTTGTGCTCGACAACGCATGACTGATAATAGTTTACACCCATGAAATCTATGAGACCTGCAGCCTTCCTGAGGATATCCTCGTCACCGTCCTCCATAACCGGAGTTAGATCCTTGCTCTTGAGGTAAGCAGCGGCAGCCCTTGGATAACGGCCATAGGCATACATATCCATCCAGTAGAAGTTGTTCAGATCATCATAATCCATCTTCGCCATCGCATTTTCAGGCTTTCTGTCAAATGCGTATGACGGTGTGTATGCGAATGATGAACCGACCTTAGCATCCGGGCAGATCTCCTTGAGTGCAATAACACTCTTGGCGTGTGCCATAAATGCATGATGGTTTACCTGATAGAACATCTTCTGGTCATCAACCTTTCCTGGTGGGTGCATTCCTGCATTCCAGCCAAGACCTGTAAATACATTCTGCTCATTCATGATTATCCAGTGCTTTACCCTGTCACTATATCTCTCAAACAGAACCTTTGCGTATCTGACGAAATCATCGACTATTCGTCTGCTCTCCCATCCGTGATACTGCTCCTCAAGTGCCTGTGGCATATCCCAGTGGTACACTGTTACCATAGGAACAATTCCATACTTAACCAGTTCATTGATCAGGTCATCATAGAACTGTAAGCCCTTTTCATTTATCTCGCCATTGCCATCAGGTATGATCCTTGGCCAGGATATTGAGAACCTGTAAGTCTTAAGTCCCATCTCCGCCATAAGTGCCACATCTTCCTTGTATCTGTGGTAATGGTCAACCGCCTTATCACCTGTCGTAGCCTTAAATGTTTTTCCCGGGATCCTTACGAACTGATCCCAGTTGGATGGACCTTTGCCATCCTCATTCCACGCTCCCTCTATCTGATATGCAGCAGACGCACTGCCCCACAGGAAATCTTTCGGGAAGCCATTTGATCTGTCAAAATACATAAACCGTCCTCCATACTATATAGAATCTGTATAGCATGCCTTCAACATGCCTTTGTCGTCATATGCTACAGACTGCCCAGCACATCTCCTATCTTATCCGCTATCAGAAGATCTGCATTGCTGTCCGACTGTGTCGGGGACATATTTATAACCACCAGTTTCCGCCCCCTGAAATATCTGATAAGTCCTGCTGCCGGATACACAACAAGCGATGTACCACCGATTATCAGCGTATCCGCCTCGGATATATACTGGAGTGCCCTCGACATATTGTCCTCATCAAGTGCCTCCTCATACAGCACCACATCCGGTTTTACAGTGCCTCCGCACTTTTCACACTTAGGCACACCATCCGAATTGACTATATAATCCAGGTCATAGAAAGCATGGCATTTCTCACAGTAATTTCTGTGAACAGAACCATGGAGCTCTATGACATTCCTGCTACCTGCCATCTGGTGAAGTCCGTCGATATTCTGCGTTATCACCGCCTTGAGCTTTCCCTGTTTCTCAAGCTCCGCCAGCTTTATATGAGCCTTGTTCGGCTTTGCATCAGCAAATATCATCTTGTCCTTATAGAATCTGTAAAATTCCTCCGGGTTACGTCTGTAAAAGCTGTGGCTGATTATAGTTTCCGGCGGATACTTATACTTCTGATTATACAGTCCATCCACACTTCTAAAATCTGGTATACCGCTCTCCGTCGATACTCCTGCACCGCCAAAGAAAACGATATTATCCGAATCTTCTATGATCTGTCTCAGCTCATTCAACTTTTCTGTATCCATATACATACACCTCCAGACAATGACTACTGTGTCTCAGTAACCTTTACCATAACTGTACACGTATTTACCACGGTGTACTTATCTCCATCAGGGACACTGAGCGTGATCGTATTATCGCCATATGAGAGCTTGGAAGCATCTATGGACAGCTTCAGGCTCTTGGCCGATACCTTGGACACCGCACTTGAGATTCCACTCACGGTTATCGTATTGCTATCACCCATGCTCATCTCATAGCTGTATCCACTCTGCTTGCCCCTCAGGATGATATCCCCTGTGGTCACCGTTATATTTCTTGTAACTGATTTCTCGATCGCTATCTTCACATTGATGTATGCGCTCTCCTTTGTCACGACCACACCCTCTGGAAGATACTTTGATACATCAAGTGTCGTCTCAACATCTGCTGTACATCCGCTCACATCAACATCCGTTATATCAAGGCTTGTTATATCCTTTATTATCGATGCGTCTCCACCTATATCAACGGTCTCCGGTACATATGTTATATCTGATACAAGATATCCATCCGCAGGATCTCCTGTGACATCCACATGAACAGGTATATTCTTAGTCTTGTATACCGGAACTGTGACTGCTATCGATATCTCATCGTAGGATATCGACTTGTCTGATATCTTCTCACCATCAGCGGTTACAAATACAGGCGTACAGTTTGTCGTTATATCATCCTTTGCACTGGTCACATCAACTGTCACCTCTGCACGATCTATGCTCGAAACTATACTTGCAGCACCCTTTATCGTTATGAGGTTTGGAGCTGCCACACTGTTACCAACCGTATATCCGGAAGCAACCTCGCCTGTTGTCACCACGGACACAGGAACTGACACTGACTTCTCGTCCTCAAGTTCAACTGACAGCACGTTGTCCACAACAGTTATGCTGACCTTTTTAGCTATGTTGGTGCTGTTCGCAGTTACAGTGATAGGCACCGCATTTGTTATGGATATCTTTGACATATCCGCTACAGCCTTGAAATCCGACGCATCAAGATCGCTTATAAGTGATTTACGTCCTTTGACGACTATATCCACGGTATCACCTGAAGTTATCGTGTACAACTGATTCTGACTTGTTATGGCGTCAGTATTTACCAGATTGACCGGAATGTCCCTTATGGTCCTTGTCACGGCTGAATCATCGATGTTCAGTACAAGAAGCCACACCAGAAATCCAAGCACAACCGACAGAAGCTTAAGACCTATATTGCTGTATATCTTATTTGCCTTTTTCTTAGGCTCTGCGCTGTTATTTTTCATTCTCATCAGCCTCCTTTCTGGAAGCTTTATTCTTATTCTCCACAACGACTCTCTTTCTCCGCTTAACCGGACGGGCACCTGAAGACCTGTGGCTCTTTCTTCCATTATACTCCTTGCACAGCGTCTGAAGATGCCTTCTCACGCCCTCGCTGTCCAGATTCCTGAAGAGCTCGCCTCCCTGTGCAATGGATATTGAACCTGTCTCCTCAGATACGATAAGAGTCATACTGTCTGACACCTCACTGATACCTATACCGGCTCTGTGTCGTGTTCCAAGCTCCTTGTTGATGGAGTCATTTGCAGACAGTGGCAGATAACATGTGGCAGAAACCACCCTGTTCTTTCTTATGATCACCGCACCATCATGAAGCGGTGTGTTGTGCTCAAATATATTGAGAAGTAACTGGTTAGTCACGACCGCATCGATCGGTATTCCCGTATCAATATACTCGCCCAGTGCAACTTCATTCTCAATGACTATGAGTGCACCGGTACGGTTTGCAGACAGGACCTGGGCCGTCTTCACAAGCTCATATATCGTTTTCTCCGATATAACACCATCATCCTCGCCATCTCGTATAATGTAATTGATCAGCTTCTTTCTTCCAAGCTGTTCAAGTCCTCGTCTTAACTCCGGCTGGAACAGGATCACCACCGCTATTATTCCCACACTGAATGCATTCTTAAGCAGATATAAGATCGTATTGAACTGGAACACCGCCGCAATGGCAGTGAAGAGCACGATCATAACTATACCCTTCAGAAGAGTCCATGCTCTGCTCTGCTTGAACCACAACATGATCCTGTATATAAAGAATGACAAAATAAGTATCTCTATTATATCTACTGTGCCTGGAACTGTTATATAAAACCAATCAAAATACGTTGATATAAACGTTGATATCTTATCCATTTCATCCTCCTTTCGGTATATAAATACTCCGTATAATTAATGTGACCTGACAAAAGTCAGGTCACTCACATGTAAGCTCTTTTCAATGTATCTATCTTGTTGATCCTGTAACAGAATCTTCCTTTGCCGCTGACCGGCTTCTCTGTGCGCCTGATCCGGACGAAGTCGTCCTCTTCTGCTGTGGTCTTGGCGATGGCTGCTCTCTTCTGGCTGCCTTTCTCTGGGCACCACCCATGACCTTTGGCACAGCCTTTACATAGTAGTAGTAGTCATCGTCCTCAAACTGTGTATTCTCAACACTTGAGTAGTCCACAACTATCTTGAAGAACTGAACCACTATGGTCACCAGTATCGCCAGTATGCATCCAAGCAGAGCCCCCGCAAGGGATACCTCAACTTCCATGGACAAAGTTCCAACCAGGAACAGTATGATCTCTACCACACCGCCTGTGATGATGGCAACGTACCATGAATATGCAAATGACATTCTATATATTATGTATGTAAGAACTATAACAACTGCAAACACTATTATGGTGAGCAGAAGTGTCTTATCCTGCACCAGATGCTGGAAAATATACTTGTATCCCTCTATCAGATCACCCTCTGCTGAACTTGAGCTTAAAGCAACGTAATCAGCAGTATGCTTCAGGAAGAAGTAGAATATACAGCCAAATGCTGCAGGAACCATTCCTGTGAATCCAGCTGTCATTCCAGCCAGGATTGGCATGAAATACTGGAACTTTATAATGTAAAAGAATGGCATAAACAGAATGATCCATGATGCCTTAGGGAAAAATCTTATATATACACAATACATTATCACAAATATGACAACAAATGAGATTCCAAGCTCCAGACTTGCGCTGGCAACCTGGGCACATGCGTACAGTCCTGCAATGGCAAGTGTGAGCTGGCCTGAAAGGAACGCACACACAAAAGCTGCTGCCAGGACCACTACGATACTGCTTATCGTGCTGTTATATCCTGTGAGATGGTTTATTGACCAGAACACAACAAGTGCCAGTATAAACTTACACAGTGGTGAAACAAATTTATCATACTTACTACAAAAATTCTTTACTCCATCGCGGAAATCCAGAAGTGTTGACATTATCAGTTAGCCCTCCTCTTTTTTTTGACAGAACGGCATGTTCCGTCCTCGTTCTCATAAAATTCTATCAGTTTCTTAAGATTCTGGTTATACTTTATGAGTTTTGGCTTTGCCTTCATATATCTGTATGTATATAAGACCCACGCGAAAAGCGCAAATGCAATACACACCACTGCATAGCCGCCCACAATGCTGCTCGCCACCTTCACATAGTCAAGCTCTGTGAGCTTCTCAACTATATCTGCAAGATTATAGTATATGTAAGCTGCGGCAAAAACTACAAACAGCACCGTAGATGAAACAATTGTCTTAAGACAGTTAAGCTTCACATAGTCACTTTGAAAATATTTACCCTTTTCGAGATCCTCACGTCCAAGCGACTCCTTGTACATGGCGATCTTCGTCATTAGAATGACCTTTTCTTCATTTACCATTGCTCGATTCTATCTCCTTATTCTGGTCACTTTTCCACAAATGACCATAACTAGCAGTATTATACCCCGCGTCTTAATATTGCGCAAGTTTTATATTTAGAATTTAATGTCTATTAATGTATGATCACCAAGTGCGTCCGCCGTAGTAATCATGTTCATTTTTGTATGTCTCGTATGCATCCATCTCCTGATTTCGTTGCTCAAGACTGTCTCCCTGGATGGCATCGAGCTGCTTTCGTATCTCCGATTCTTTATCAGAAGACTGAGGCTCCTGTGTATCCTCTTCGTTTTCATCGTCACAGCCCTGACTCTTCTGGTCATTTGGATCCTGATCACCTTTCTGATCCTGTTCCTCCGTCTGCTTCCTGAGCTGCTCCTCAAAGGCATCTATCTCATCCTTCAGAGTCTGTGCATCCTCGTAATGTCCATCCTCATCATCCCTGTGGGCGCAGTCATTCTCTATGAGAATGTCCTTTGCCCCCTCAAGTATGTCTATCACCTCATCCAGATTCTCTTTGGTAACACCATCAGGATCTATCTGCTTCACTATGGACAGCGCGAGGTTGACCCTTGTCTTACAGTCGGACTCACCACCCGGCTTCTTTTCAAGTGCCTTACGAAACTCCTGCTCGGCGCCCTCGTAATCTCCCTGACTGTAATATACATCACCAAGATTATAATGGTATATATGTGGCTGAGTAAAGCCAAGCACGGCGTTCACTGTGCTGTCCACATATTGTCCCTTTTTGTATTCACTTATAAAATGCTCATTGCACAGATAATTCACCAGAAGCACCGCCATACACAGCAGGCTGACAGCTCCGGTCACTGCAGCAACGATCTTTATTATTCCTGATCTGTTTTTCATTTTATGACTTTCTTTCTCATATCAAAAAATTCATATACAACAAGTCCTGCAAATAATGCTGCAAACAGATAATATATATCCACATATCCTATAGTCTTACCCTTATCCGTTGACTCAGCGGTTCCCCGTGACTTCTCCACAACCTTATCCAGCGCAGAACCATCGTTCATATTTATATAGTCGACGCCCAGATCATCGGCAATCTTTTTCAGATTATCCTCATCGATCTTCGACACCGCTGGTTTATACGGGTAGTCCGATGTGTCCTCAAGCAGCTCCTTCCGGTCATCGTAATATGATTTCACATACATGTTACCGCCTTCCTTTGTGCCGTACCCCAACACTGCGCCTCCATCAATATATTTTTTCGCCCCGTCAAATGACTTGAGTCTGTCGTCGTTGGTTATTTCACCATCGCTTATAAAGAACACGACCACATTTCCATCATTTTTCTCCTTTGCACGCTTAAGGGTATCCGTCATCACATCTATGCAGACATTCATGGACGACCCCCTGGCATATAGCGAATCCAGCGGATATATTGAATCCAGAACACTTTTTGCAAAATTTGAATCATCCGAATATGGCGATATCAGATTTGCACTATTATTGAAAGTTATGACTGCAAATTTAGCACCGTCCATCTCATCAACTATGTGCTCGCAGTCTTTCTTCACCGCCGTCAGCCTCTCTGTATCCCCAGCATAATCCTGAGCCAGCATGCTTATGGTGTCATCCACAACGAACAGCACATATGTGTCAAGCTTCCGGACACTTGTCTCCACGTTGCTGCTTGGGACCATGATCCTCAGATTGATGAGAAATATCAGTATGATGGCAGCTATCTGCCTTATATATGCGCTTCTCTTCCGCCTTTTCAGGAACGCCATGCCAACGCACAATATGAGCATAAGCCAGATTGGTATAATTGGATCTATTCTCATAATTCTCTCCTGTAACGTCTTATAATTTGAGCCAGCGGCCAAGTCCTAGCATTCCTGCAAACAGAACCAGCATCAATACAAATGGATATAACAGCTCAGGTGTCTCAACATCCACCATCCTCACCTTGACCAGATTCTTACTCAGCTTTTCTATCGATGATACTATCTCTCCAAATGATCCGGATTCCTCCTCAAGATAGAATTTACCACCGGTCTTCTCCACCGCATTCTTCATGGACTCCTTGTTTTCCGGTGTCATCTCCTTTGTTCCAACTCCATACACCGTGACATTGTTTGAAACACATATATCGGCCGCCTCATCCAGAGTTGCCACCGGTGTTCCCTGTATATCATTGTCAGTGGAGAATATTACCACCTTTGTCCTCTCCTTGTCAGCATCCGAAAAATCGATTGCCGCAGCAGCAAGGCCGTCCCCTATAAGTGAGCTTCCCCTCTGCTCATTTCCGATCAGAGTTCCAGATGATATATATGCCTGATAATATATCCAGTCGTACCCCGATGAAAATGCATCGTCCAGATTCACTTCATTTCTGCTCTTCAGACACTGTGCGATCAGATCAAGCTGATCCTTCACATACTCATAATCATCCGTGAGCGGAGTAAGCAGCACCGGACTTGTGTTAAATATCACGATTCCAAAACGTTCGCCCTGAAGCTCATCAACTGTTTTCTTCAGCTTGTCCAGCAGATTCTCGTTGAGATAATCCACGGATGTTGATATGTCGATACACAGAATGATGTCCCTGCAATACTTTTCATCCTGCATACGCCTGCTCGTGTATGGTTTTGCCATGAGCAGGAATGCCGATACGACAACCAGTACGCAGCATATGAGCGTGGCTGTAAGCCCGGTCTTATATAATATTTTTCTTTTCCTGAAATATGCCTCATCTTCCTGGAATATGAGCCCTGCGATCTTTTTTCCTCCGGCATATTCCTTTGTCTTTTTGTATTTCACAAACACAAATACCAGCATAAACAGCGCAATAGCCAGGCCTGCATATAGAACAATATGATATTTTATTGCCATCTCTCAATCAAACTCCTTGTCTTCTCAAGGGAAGCCCTCACATCACCATCGGACTTTCTTGCAAATTCCGGCGCATAATACTCAGCCACAAGGTAGTACAGCTCCGGCATGTTTAATCTTTCTATATCATACAGAGTATAATTCTGAACCCTTATGCCGGTTGCAGCATGAACAAATCCCCTGATACAACGGCTCATACGCTGATATGCACCTCTTACATCAAGTTTTCCCTGATCATACTGTCCCGCAATATCCGCCAGTTCTGACAGATATCTGGCCTTCACTCTACCCATATCCATAGGCGCAGGCTTCACCACCTTCGGCAGCTCCGCCGCCATTTTTCTACGTCTTCCCAGATACCAGCAGACACCAAAGAACAACAGCACTGCGGCTGTTATCGCTCCGGTCAGCACGATCGGCCATACCACATACGAAAGCGGCTCCTGCAAATTCACTGAACTTTCCATATCTTATATCTTCTTCCTCTTATCTCCGGGCATCAGCCCATTTAACTACTTTCCAGAGCTCTCAGTCTTGTGCTTGTTGAGCAGCTCTACTATCTTTTCATCCATGCTGTCAGAAGACCTGACCGTCAGGTACGAAATACCAAGTTTCTTAAGCTTGTCGTCACAGGCACTTGAAAGCTCCTGCCTTTTCCTCTCTTCTTTCTTTGCCAGCTTCATGTCCCTGGTAAAAAATTCAGGAATATATGTGTCACCGGATATGTCATATACATTCTTACCGTTCATCCCGGCATCCTCAACATTTATAAGCAGTATATCATGCAGTACCTTTAACTGCTTTACAGTTGCCTCCGACATATTCAGGATACCTCTGGTGTCCGTCACCACAAGTATGATCATTCTCCTCCTGAAATTCCTCGCAATGAAGCTCAGCGCATCCCCCGTATCCGAGTCATTAGTCATGGTAACGTTCCTGTGGTAACCCGCAAGAATATTTTCGACATTTGCAAAGCCTGTCTTAAACGGATAGTGCTCCACGCCCCTGTCTGAAACATAAGTAGCGCTCACATAATCACCATTGTCACACACCATATATGCCAGGGTTCCTGCCGCCATAAGTGCAACGTCACTCTTCTCCTGAACATCATTGGCATATCCAAGCATACGTTTTCCGGCATCCATCACCAGCATTATATTATGCTTCTTCTCGGCGATATACTGTCTGACCAGAAGCTTCTGGCTCCTGGCAGATGCTTTCCAGTCCATGTCCTTGATATCATCGCCAACGACATACTCCCTGAGCTCATCAAAGTTCATACTCCTGCCCTTATAGATGGAATTGTACGAACCATCGATTATCCTCGACGTTGCCTTGGTAGTATATATGGTCTTATATCCCTTCATATTTCCCTGTATTCTGGATATATATGTCATCTTCATAATTAACTGTCTTCCCCTACGGCGTCTTAACCGAACCTATTATGGCATCTATAATCTTCTCAATCTTCACGTCTTCCGCAACAGCGGCAAATGTAAGCATGATCCTGTGTCTCAGGACTGAATATCTGAGTGCTTTCACATCATCAGGAACACAATATCTTCTCCCATTTATAAGTGCGATCGCCTTTGCTACCTCCATGAACGCAATAGCCGCTCTTGTGCTCGCACCCATGGCAACATACTGTGCAAGCTCAGGTGCAAGTATCTTATCCGTCATTCTGGTTGCCTGAACTATATCAACTATATATTTCTTTATCGCCGGATCTATATAAATCCTCTTGCACAGCTTCTGAAGATACACCACATCGTCAACGCTGGCAACGCACTTCACGTCTGAAAAAACTCCTGCCTCCACTCTGTTGAGTATCTCCATCTCATCCCTTGCGCTTGGATATGTCACAGTCTCCTTGAGAAGGAATCTGTCAAGCTGTGCCTCTGACAGCACATACGTACCCTCAGATTCGATCGGATTCTGGGTCGCTATTACCACGAACACCTCCGGCAGCTTATATGTCTTTCCTCCTATACTGACTTCTCTCTCCTGCATCGCCTCCAGCATGGCACTCTGTGTCTTCGCACTGGACCTGTTTATCTCATCGAGTAGTACAAAGTTCGAATAAACCGGACCTATCTTATCCTCAAATGTATTGGTCGCCATGTTGTACATCTGGGTTCCAATTATGTCGCTCGGTATAAGATCCGGTGTACACTGGATCCTTGAAAATGATCCATTAACCGCCTCTGTCATAACCCTGGCAGCAGTGGTCTTGGCAAGTCCTGGAACGGATTCCAGAAGCACATGACCGTTTGTCATCATTGCAACCAGAAGTGAATATCCCAGATAAGGCTGTCCCACAACCTTACTGTTATAGTAACTCAGCAAATTGTTGATTATCTCCGAAGCCTTCTGGACTTCTTCATTTGTTATCTCTCTGTTATCCTGCATAACTACTCTCTTTCCTTTATTTATTATGATGTCTGTCTCCCCGGCATCTATGGTATATAGAATATACCTTTACATGTGATTGCTCAAGTTAACAAATATAAAGTGCCCATGCTATATTTTGTCCATATAAACAAAAAAGTGACCAGGGGGTACCTGGTCACCATAATGAGGGGAGAGAGGATTCAAATAAATGAAAACTCTACTCTCACATATTAACTTATGTTACATCATAAGTCAACTATTTTTTTCGTTAAATATACCTTTTATTTACAATTTAATCTGCCTACTCCGCATCCGCTACTCTAGTATCCGCATTCACATAACTTGCAGGATTCCTGCGCTTGATGACCCTGAGTACAAATATCAGAAGAACCATCATTGCTATGAATATCGGAAGCATGATAAACCACTTAACATGCAGATGGTATGTAAGCGGTCCAACTATAGCATATGACACGAATGACATGATAGCAGCTGTTATCGCATATGGAAGCTGTGTTGCCACATGATTTACATGGTTACACTGCGCTCCTGCTGATGCCATGATAGTGGTATCTGATATAGGTGAGCAGTGATCTCCACACACAGCTCCAGCCATACATGCTGATATCGCTATGATCATAAGCTCATTATTCTTACCCTCAAATACTGCACACACAATAGGGATAAGTATTCCAAATGTTCCCCATGATGTTCCTGTTGCAAACGCCATGAGACATCCAACTATAAATATAACCGCAGGAAGGAAACTAAACAGACTTCCCGATGCAGATGTCATTGCTGTCTGTACAAAATCCTTTGCACCCATCATATCGGTAGTTCCCTTGAGCGTCCATGCGAATGTAAGGATCAGTATAGCCGGTACCATTGCCTTAAAGCCCTCTGGTATAGCCTCCATACATTTACCAAAATCCAGGACTCCTCTTATCACATACAGAAGAATTGTAATAAGCAGTCCGAACAAGCTTCCAATTGCAAGTCCAACAGATGCATCACTGTTTGAGAATGCCTCTACAAAGCTTACACCGCTGAAGAATCCACCTGTGTAGATCATTCCTATAATGCAGCAGATAACAAGACATATGATAGGTATTATAAGATCAACTACCTTGCCGTTGCTGTTGACCACATCAGTCTCCTCTGCTGTGACAGTCTTCTTGCCATCTCCCATTGAGAGAAGATCTCCCTTCAGGGCATTGAGCTCATGCTTCTCCATGGAACCAAACTCAACCTTCATAACGATCATTGCGATCATCATCGCAAGTGTGAGGAATGAATAATAGTTATATGGTATGGCTTTTATAAACAGACCAAAGCCATCCTCACCCTTTACAAATCCACTGACGGCTGCAGCCCATGATGATACAGGGGCTATGATACATATAGGTGCCGCTGTTGCATCTATAACATATGCAAACTTCGCCCTTGATATCCTGTGCTTATCAGTTACAGGCTTCATAACGCTGCCGACTGTGAGGCAGTTAAAATAGTCATCGATAAATATCAGAACTCCCAGAAGAACTGTGCAGAGCTGCGCGCCCTGTCTGGTCTTGATATGGGTAGCTGCCCAGTCACCAAATGCCTTGGATCCACCTGCCTTGTTCATAAGTGCAACTATGGTTCCAAGAATGACAAGGAATATCAGTATACCTACATTATATGAATCTGAAAGCTGTGCGATCAGTCCATCCTGCAGTACATTCGATATACTGCCCGTAAAACTGAATCCGGAGGCAAACACACTTCCTATTACAATTCCTATAAACAGTGAACTGTAAACCTCCTTCGTTATAAGTGCCAGCGTGATAGCGACAACCGATGGTACAAGTGCCCAGAATGTCGCATATGTCGATGGCGATGGAATCTTATCTACATATATAGACAGAATTCCGAGAACCGCAATAATGAGAATTACCACGGCGATGGCAATAAGATTTTTCTTGCTACTCTTCATCTTGATCCTCCCTGATCTTTTTTCGTATGCATATTATCTGTGATAATTCATCTGTGGAATAATGTATTATCACGTCATATAAGTAAAGTTATATCACATAAGCATGCCATTTGAATAGTGCAAATGTCTGATTTATTCCTTTTCAGTCAAAAACAGTCAAAATTTATTATGAATATGTGAATATGACGGAAAACAATCAAATGCTATTGCATAAATAACATTTATGTCATATTATCAGCTTGTAAGCAAGAGATACAAGAACAGCAGAAACATCTTCAGCTTACACTGGAATTTGACAATTTACTATTTTTTGTTATTTACTCCCTTTTTTGTAGTCAGAAATGACTACACCCCCCAATCCCTTAATTGGCGCAGTCGTCAAGCGGCTGCGCTCCTCCCTTAAAGAGAGTAAAGCTAATATATGAGTTATACTCAATCGGCTCACAAAAAACTTTATATAAAAAAAGAAGCAGAATCATAATCGCCTAATCATGATCCTGCTTCTTTTTTATTCTTCAATAAATCCCTTGAAGTTCTTCTCCACCAATTTTCTGGGCACCATGACCTGATGATCACAGCCAGTACATCTGAGTCTGAAATCCATTCCTACTCTGAGTATCTCCCAGGAATTCGTTCCACAAGGATGCGCCTTCTTCATCTTTATAACCTGTCCAACCTCAAATACCATTCTGATATCTCCTCCTTCGGAATCCTATAAATATACATACTGTACGTTTTGGAGGGCTTTGCCCGCATAAACAAATAAAAGCTGAAACTCATAAAAGTTTCAGCTTTTCATCTAGTGCCCAAAGCTGGAATCGAACCAGCGACACGAGGATTTTCAGTCCTCTGCTCTACCAACTGAGCTAACTAGGCATTGCAGTGGATTTCTTAATTGAAAATCTCACGCGGAACATTTAGTATTATATCCGAGTGAGATCTTCTTGTCAAGAAAAAAATCATTATTTTTGATTTTTTTGAATATCCTGTGTGTAGCAGCGCAGAATTTCTCCAACGCTCCATGCCTGGGCATAGCAACCACGGCAGGTATGCGGGGCATCACCGTCAAAAATTTCGGAAATAGAACCAATGCAGCCCTCTTCCAAAAGGTGGGTCTGTACCGGTGCAAGATATGCCATTGCCTGTTTTTTTGCTTCCGGAGAGTGGTGGTGGACTTTCATGTAAGCGGTCAGAAAGCCGCCCATCAGAAATCCCCATGCGGTTCCCTGATGGTAAGCGGCATCTCTTTTCGGAAGAGAGCCACAGTAGATCCCGTGATAGTCTTTGTGTTCCGGAGAGAGGGAGCGTATGCCGGGAATACCGTTGATGTTCTGCTCCAGAGGCTCCGTTATCTGGTTCTCGATGACATCGGCGTTGGCACCCGGATAGGAGCAGGATACTGATATGATAGGATTGTCTACAGACGGGTACTCGCGTACACCCAGATAATTGTAGCCGATGAAGCCAAACAGCAGGATTATCAGGGTAAGTACTGTCGAGAGTACCGGTCGCCGTATACTTAATTCGGATATATTCATTCTTTACAATTGATAATTAACGGTTGATAATTGACAGTTGTCAATTGATATTGTCCAGTGTTACCGGTAGTCCGGTACGGAGTTGCAGGGTTCCCGAGGTGATGATGGTATCTCCTGCCTGCAAGCCTTGCAATACTTGTACTTCCGCTTCCGTACGGATTCCCGTAGTAATCTCTACCGGCTGGGCTTTTCCCGACTTATAGAGGAATATCTTGTCTTTTCCCATTTCCGGTACAATGGCTTCGGACGGTACGGCAAGGGCGTCCTGAATTTCATCCTTGTTCAGCTTGATGCTGGCATAGCGGCCCGGAAGCACAGCTCCGTTGGCATTGGGATAAAGTGCACGGATTGTCAGGGTATGGGTAGTAGGGTCTATCTTTGATTCGCGTGCATAAACCGTGGCGTGGAAGGTATTTAGCTTTCCTTCGAGAGTGAAGTCCAGTCCGGCGCCGGTCTTTACGTCATTGGCATACCGCTCGGGTACGGCAAATTCCACCTTCAACGGCGAAATCTTGGTGAGTTTGGCTACAATGGTTGTAGGGGAAGCGTAAGTACCCACACTGACTTGGCGCAGACCGATGACACCGTCGAAAGGAGCACGCAGCTCAGTTTGTGCGATGTTCGATTCTATCAGGTCAATGTCGGCATTCAGGGTGGCCAGCTCGGTCTTTACTTGTTCGTAGGCTTCTTTACTGACCGCATCCCTTTCCAGCAGGGCGTTCTGGCGAAACACGCGGTCTTCTGCCAACTTTAATTGGGAGACGAGGCGTTGCAATTGTGCTTGCAGCGGCCGGTCATTAACTTTGGCAAGTAATTGTCCTTTCTTGACGAAGCTGCCTTCTTCAAAATTTATCTCTATGATTTTGCCGGATGTCTCGAAAGAAAGGTCCACTTCCTCATCCGGCAGCAGGCTGCCGCTGATTTGTATTTCATCCTTCAGCAGTTGCGGTTTGATTATTTTTGCGTTTACGTTTAGAATTTTCTTACCGCTACGTTGACCGGTCATCACCTTGTCTGCAGCGGCTAATTCTTCATTCTCTTTAGGTAATTGGGAGTAGATTCCTCCTCCAATCAGTCCGGCACCAATCACGATAATGATGCCCCATTTAACTCTCTTATTCATGTTGTAGTATTAGTAGTAATAAAATCAGCCTTAGATTAGACTACGGGAAAAGAGAATAGTTTAAAAGATAAAGAGTTAAAAAGTGTAAGAATATGGATTGGAAAGGTGATAAAATGACAAATCAGTAAGCAGCCCGGTATTTTCCCTCCTCCTTGTCCTCCAGCATGTTCAGATAAGAAGCGTAACGGGATTCGCTGATATAGTGCTTCTCGACAGCCTCGCGTACAGCGCATCCGGGTTC
>ENA-OOQG01000290-OOQG01000290.1-human-gut-metagenome-genome-assembly--contig:-NODE-290-length-20175-cov-2.654920_pt1 | contig 20175 bp, 22 predicted proteins | sample MGYA00241085_ERZ501155 | MGnify/ENA primary metagenome ERZ501155 (study PRJEB25962, sample SAMEA2042438) | human gut metagenome | biome: human gut; feature: human-associated habitat; material: faeces...
TTATTTTTTTGCGTTAAAGCTGTCTCTAAGCTGCACCGTGCGGTTGAAAATCAGGTTTTCGGGGCCTGAGAATTTGTCGGCGCAGAAATAACCCGTTCTCATAAATTGGAATTTGTCTCCCGGTTTGCAGCTTGCAAGGCTCTTTTCGCAGTATGCCTCAATCGTTTTCAGTGAATCGGGGTTAAGATTGTCCTCAAAGGATTCAACGCCTGTTTCGTCGCTTGGATTCGGCACATTGAAAAGCCTTTCGTAAAGGCGAACCTCGGCTTTAACATTGTCTGCCGCTGAAACCCAGTGAATAGTGCCTTTAACTTTTCTGCGGTCGGGGCTGTCGCCGTGTTTCGGGGTCGTATGTGCAGTGCACGCAGGTAACATTGCCGTTTTCATCCGTGTCATATCCTGTGCAGGTAACGAAATAAGCCTTGAAAAGGCGAACCTCATTGCCCGGGAATAAACGGAAATATTTTTTAATCGGCTCTGCCATAAAGTCGCTTCTTTCAATATAAAGCTCTTTTGAAAACGGCATTTTCCTTGTTCCGTATTCGGGGTGATCGGGGTGGTATTCCGCCTCAATTTCCTCTGTTATATCATCGGGATAATTGTCTATCACAAGCTTGAGCGGATCAAGCACTGCCATGGCTCTTGGCGATGTGGTGTTTAAATGGCTTCGAACGCAGCTTTCAAGCAGTGCAAAATCAATAACGCTGTATGCCTTTGAAACACCTATTCTTTCGCAGAAATCTCTGATTGCCTCGGCGGGGTATCCTCTGCGGCGCATACCGCTGATTGTTGCCATTCTGGGATCATCCCATCCGTCAACAATTCCATCTTCTACAAGCTTCTTAATATATCTCTTACCTGTTACAACATTAGTAAGATATAACTTTGCAAATTCAATCTGCTTAGGATTCTCCTCTGGAGATGTCTTATAACCGGTCTCAATTACAACCCAGTCATAAAGAGGTCTGTGATCCTCAAATTCAAGTGTACATATAGAATGTGTAATTCCCTCTACTGCATCCTCAATAGGATGTGCAAAATCATACATCGGATATATGCACCACTGATCTCCTGTTCTGTGGTGTGTCATATGTGCAACTCTGTAAATAACAGGATCTCTCATATTAATATTAGGAGATGCCATATCTATCTTAGCTCGTAAAACCTTAGTTCCGTCTGCATATTTTCCTTCCTTCATCTCCTCAAAAAGCTGAAGATTCTCTTCTACAGAACGGTTTCTGTAAGGACTTTCCTTACCTGGTTCAGTAAGAGTTCCTCTGTACTGTCTAATCTCCTCAGCAGATAAATCATCTACATAAGCTTTTCCCTTCTTGATAAGCTTTACAGCTGCTTCATACATCTGTGGAAAATAATCTGATGCAAACAGAACATCTCCGTTCCACTCTGCTCCAAGCCATTCAACATCTGCCTTAATAGAGTCTACGAATTCAACCTTTTCCTTAGTAGGATTAGTATCATCAAATCTCATATTAAACTGTCCGCCATATTCCTTTGCAAGTCCATAATTTAATAATATAGACTTGGCATGTCCAATATGAAGATATCCATTAGGTTCTGGTGGAAATCTTGTAATGACCTTCTTGCAATGGCCACTCTCAATATCCTTATCTATAATCTGCTCAATAAAGTTCTTAGAAAGAGCTTCGTTTTCCATGGTATTCCTCCTTGTTTTCGTATTTAAAAGGTAAAGATTATTGTACCCTAAATTCTTACATAGTTCAACCAGTTGTTTAATTATACTGGTCTTTATTCATTATAATATCATACAGCATCTCCACAGTTTCTCTTATCTGCTTTCCCTGCTCATTAAGCGTAATGTCTGCATATTTCTTATAAAGTGCGGCCCTGTCAGCATATATCTCTTCCACAGTTGTCTTTCCATTAGACACAACCCCACGTTCTTTAAGACTTCCAAGTCTCTCCTCAAGTGATTCTGGTGGAAGTTCAAGATAAACCACAGTACCAATATCCTTAAAATGTTCCATTGCCTCTTTTCCATATACAGCACTCCCACCTGTTGCAATAACCGTGTGGTGTGGACTGATGGAACAATTCACTTCATTTTCAATCTGTATGAATCCTGCATCTCCGTGCTTTTCAATTATCCTTTCAAGAGTCATTCCCTCTCTTTGCTGAATAACAAGATCTGAATCAATGAATCCAAATCCTATCTTCTTGGCAAGCACTACTCCAAGTGAACTTTTTCCGCTTCCCGGCATGCCTATAAGTATAATATTATTCATGTGTACCTCCATACGCCTGAGATTTATCTTGTACAGCAGTCATACATTTCCTTAAGCTCATCAACTGTAAATGTATAATGTGAATTACAGAAGTGACAATTAACCTCAATTGGCTCTCCATCATCAATCATCTTCTGTATTTCTTCTTTTCCTACACTGATAACAGCTTTGCTCACTCTGTCCTTAGAACAGTTACAGTAAAACTTTGTTGGAATAGTGTCAAGAACCTCAAGCTCCATATCCCCAAGAATATGTTCCAGAATCTGTTCAGGAGTCATTCCTTCCTCCAGCATGGCTGTAACAGACTTAATCTCCTTAATTCTAGCCTCAAGCTTATCTATAAATTCATCCGTTGCTCCCGGCATAAGCTGGATAATAAATCCTCCAGCCTGCTCAACAGTATTATCCTTATTCATAAGAACGCCAAGTCCTACAGAAGATGGAACCTGCTCACTGTTAGCAAAATAATAAGTAAGGTCATCTGCAATCTCACTTGTGATAAGAATAGTATCACCAACATATGGCTCTTTAAGTCCAATATCCTTAATTACACTTAATACACCAATTCCTACCGCATCCGCAATATCAAGCTTTCCATCCTTAAGTGGAAGCATAACCTGTGGATTGCCAACAAATCCCTTAACCTCCCCCTTAGGATTAGCTGTAACTGTCATACTTCCGATTGGACCATTGCCCTTAATCTGTACAGTAAGAATATCCGCATCATTCTTCATCATTGCGCCCATCATCGCACCACCTGTAAGAAGTCTTCCAAGTGCAACAGTTGCGATAGGACTCATGTTATGTCTTTCTTTTGCTTCTTCAACAAGCCCTTTCGTTGTAGTGGCAAATGCTCTTACCTGGCCACCTGCTGCTGTGGCTCTAACAATATAATCACCCATAATTATCTCCTTATTATTTCTCAATCACAAAATATAATCTTTCCGACTTATCGTCAGGCATATCCTTAGTAAATGCATTATACACATTTTTCACGGTAAGTCCAGCCTTATTAACTGCACCTGTAACCTCATCTATAGTAAAGCCATGCTGATAGTGCTGTTCTTCAAATCTGTCAAATGTACCATCCTCATTCTTAACAAACACAGCAAGCTCATATTCATTATTGCGTTCTTTCTCATCATAATAGTTGTCCCATATAAATGCAGAATCTTCCCTGTTCTCAGCATATGTATTCTCAGCAAGTATATCCCTGAAGAAATGTATTGTCTTTAAATCAAATATAAATACACCGCCTTTTTTAAGGTTCTCACTAACACATGCAAATACACTTTCAAGGTCAGGAACAGATGTAATATAATTCATGGAATCCCCTATACTTATCATACCGTCTACTTCATAAGGCACTTCAAAATCCCTCATATCCTGACATGTATATATAACCTGCGAACCCTCTTCAAATGTTTTCTCAGAAGCTATAGACAGCATATCCTCAGACATATCAAGTCCAACACAGTCATAGCCTTCCTTAGCAAGCATTCTTGTAACAGTTCCTGTTCCACAGCCCAATTCAAGCACTGATGAATCACCTGACACACCATTTTCCTTAAGGAGAGCAATCATGTACTGTCCCCATTCCTCATATGGAATATTATCCATATACTCATCATAAACATATGCAAAGCCTGTATATGCATCCATTATAATTACCTCTTATCATTCCTGTACTTAACATTAAAATGACCTGCCATTATCTGGCAGGTCTTAGTGTTTAAAAGCTATGCATTCTTTCCACAGCACTGCTTATATTTCTTTCCGCTTCCGCATGGACATGGATCATTTCTTCCGATTTTCTTGCCCTTAACAACAGTTCCAGAAAGCTTCTGCTTCTTGTAAAGGTCTTTTCTTGTCTGCTCATCAAGAAGGTTATCCCACTGTGGCAATTCATAAAGCCAGTCAGCCTTGCAGCCTACCATGTTGTAATAAAGTTTTTCCTTGTCATAATCGAGACTAACTTCTGTATTCTCATCCATAGTTTCAATTGGATTAGGAGTCTTTAAGCTGTCATTGATACCATCGAGGAATCCTGTCATAAGAAGCACCTCAACGCCAAACTTCTCTGCTAATTCCTTAACAGTTCCTTTAACTACTGTATCGGGATTGGCAAGAATCTGTTCATAAATTGCCTTCTCCTGATTAAAATATGAACCCCAGAATTCTGAAGCGTTCTTCTGATCCATCTCTGTCTCGTATGCGAGTTTTCTCCATGTTTCTAATAATGCCATGTCTGATTGTTACCTTTCAAAATATTTATTAATTATGTGTACTGGTTATATGTATAACCAGATGAGTATGAATACAGTCCATTAGATGTATAAGAATTCTTAGTAGATAATTCTGATAACTGTGATACTGCATTACCATATATAGTTGAAGCCTTGGCAGATATTGTCTGTCCAAATGAGCCGGAATCCTTGAATACCGACTTAACCACAGCCATATCTGAAGCCTTTAACTTATCCTCGTCTACCGTCAGCTTATTATCTGAGCCGACAGATATACCAATCTTCTTAAGAAGATCAGCATTAGCCCTTGTATAGTTCACCATATTAGATGCACTGTTAAGCACATACCTGCTAGAAGAATCTGCTGTAGATGATACTAAAGAATTATAATCCTTAACAAATGAAGATACTGCCTTTGCAATCTTATCAGTATCATATTCTTTAGCTGTATTGCCATCTTTATCTGTCTTATCAACTTTAGACCACAGAGAATACTTCTTAAGTTCTGATGCTGAATCCACAAGTGATGCTGCGTTGTCTCTATTTACCGTCGCATTATTCTTCTGTATATCAATACTGTGTACCTTACCGGTATTCTTATTGGCAGTCGCACCATTCGTTGATTCAGAAGCCTGATTGCTGTAATACTTCCTCATCAGTTTGCTATAAGAGCCATTCTTTATTGAATTATAAGTTGTAAAATCAATGCCATATGACAATGATGTTCCACTAGACGAATTATTAAGTCCTGCGAACAATGCTGATATTGTACTGGCATTATAAGCATTAATTGACATATGCATACCTCCTTGTCTATTGATTCTGTTTTCTAATAGTTACATCGGCCTCCATGCCTCATTTAATTATAACATTTTTTATCTGTTACGCAACATTTTTATAAATAACTTGAGCGGCATGCCAATGTAATGTATATTATTAAGTATCTGACATTGGAGGTCTTATTCATGAAACGATTAAAACGATTTGCTGCATTAACTGCAGTCATACTCTGGGGCATAATGATAATCGCCACTTTAATACTTGCATTCATAGACAATGAGGCATGTCATAAAGTATTTACAGGTCTGCTCTTCACAGACATTGTATTTCCTGTTGTAATATATGCAATGACACTTGTATACAAGATTCTTTCAGGAAGGAATAAGCAGTAATTTTACTGCCTTCCTTCCATGATCTTAATTGTAGCGCTTGTTCCAAGCCTGTCAGCTCCGGCATCTATCATGGCAGCTGCTGTGTTGTAATCTCTTATTCCGCCTGCCGCTTTAACCTTACACTTTCCTTCCACATGGGCTTTCATAAGTGCAACATCACTTATTGTTGCACCACCTGTAGAGAATCCTGTTGAAGTCTTGACGTAATCAGCTCCTGCCTTAACAGACAGTTCGCACGCCTTAATCTTCTCCTCATCAGTCAGAAGACAGTTCTCGAATATAACCTTTAAAACTTTTCCTTCACATGCATCCCTTACTGCCTTAATATCCTCATACGCAGCATCATATTCACCTGCTTTAAGAAGTCCTACAGGAATAACCATGTCAATCTCATCCGCACCATCTTTTACTGCTTTCTTAGTCTCATAAGCCTTAACGTCTGTATTCATAGCTCCCAGCGGAAATCCAACAACAACACATGTCTTAACATTACTTCCAGAAAGACATTCCTTTGCAAATGCTGTATACATTCCATTAACACATACTGATGCAAAATCATACTTTTTTGCTTCTTCACATAATGTACGGATATCATCCTTAGTCGCTTCCGGCTTTAAGTTAGTGTGGTCAAAATATTTATTAAACTTCATATATCCCTCCTTGTTTTGCGAAGCAAAATCCATGTGCTTATTGTAAGCACATTCCCCTCAGGTGAGGAGAGGGATTTACCTCCAATTACCTATAAAAAGACCGTATCTGCAAAACTGTTGTACTGCAGATACGGTAATGTTAAATGTTATTATTTAGAAAATTTACTCTTTCTGTGGATAATCTCATGTCTTCCAGGACCATTAGATACCATTGTGATAGGGGCTTCAATTTCCTGCTCAATAGCCTCAATATAGTTACGGCACTCGACAGGAAGCTCTTCATAGTTAGTAATTCCTCTGATATCTGACTTCCAGCCTGGCATAGTCTTTAATACCGGCTTAGCCTTCTCAAGCTGTGGAGTAGTTGGGAAATCCTTAGTAATCTTTCCATCTATCTCATATCCAACGCACATTGGAATCTCATCAAGATATCCAAGTACATCAAGAACTGTAAGAGCAACCTCTGTTGTTCCCTGCATTCTTACACCATAACGTGTAGCAACTGCATCGAACCATCCCATTCTTCTAGGACGTCCTGTAGTAGCTCCGAATTCTCCACCGTCTCCACCTCTGCGTCTGAGTTCATCTGCCTCATCTCCAAAGATTTCGCTTACAAATGCTCCGGCACCAACTGCTGAAGAATACGCCTTAACAACTGTAACAACATCAGTAATTGATGCAGCCGGAATACCAGCGCCAATAGCACCATAAGGAGCTAATGTTGATGATGAAGTAACCATTGGATATATACCATGATCTGTATCCTTAAGAGAACCTAACTGGCCTTCAAGTAAAATCTTCTTTCCGTCTTTAAGTGCCTGATGTAAAAATGCTGATGTATCACATACATATGGTTCAACCATCTCTTTATATTCCATAAGAGTATTAAATATCTCTTCTTCGTTAAGAAGTGGCTGATGATAGAGATGCTCAAGCATAACATTCTTTAATGTGCATACATTGGCAATCTTTTCCTTAAGTTCCTGCTCGTCTCCAAATAATTCATTAACCTGGAAACCAATCTTAGCATACTTATCTGAATAGAATGGAGCAATACCTGACTTGGTAGAACCAAATGATTTACCAGCAAGTCTTGCTTCTTCATATGTATCAAATGCAACATGATATGGCATAAGAATCTGTGCCCTGTCTGATACAAGAATCTTAGGCATTGGTACATTACGGTCTGTAAGGCTCTTTAATTCCTTAACAAGATATGGAATATTAAGAGCTACGCCGTTGCCAATGACACTTGTTGTATGGTTATAGAAAACTCCCGAAGGTAAAAGATGAAGCGCGAACTTTCCATAATCATTAATAATAGTATGTCCCGCATTAGCTCCTCCCTGGAATCTTACGATGATGTCTGATTCTTCGGCAAGCATATCAGTAATCTTACCCTTTCCTTCATCACCCCAGTTAGCACCTACAATAGCTTTTACCATAGCGTCCTCCAATCTGTTTTAAAAAACACAAACATTAAATTAAGCTATTGACGGGAATTGAACCCGTGACCTCTTCATTACCAATGAAGTGCTCTACCCCTGAGCTACAATAGCATGTGTCTTAACACACCTATTCATAATATTATAGGTTGGTTATTTTGTCAACTTTATTCCTTATCCTTTGTATAGCATTATCTATAGATTTTGGCGGCTTATCGAGCATCTGCGCAATAGCTATATAATCTTTGCCAGACATATATAATTCCAGCACATTTTTTTCAAAATCACTTAACACACTGTATAATTTATCTTCTAAACTTTCAGCATTTTCCTGATCAATAAAAAGTCTTTCCGGATTCTGTTCCTTATCAGACTTTAGTACATCCACCAGCTTTACCTGAGAATCATCTTCTGGATTGACCGGCTCATCAAAAGAAACATATGTATTAAGTGGTGTATTCTTCTTTCTGTTAGAAGCTGTAACCGCATTAAGAATCTGCCTGTTTATGCACATTCCTGCAAATGTCATGAAAGAAGCATCCTTTTGCTTATCATAGTCACGGACAGCCTTATAAAGGCCTATCATTCCCTCCTGAATTAAATCATCACTGTCTCCTCCGGCAAGAAACATAGCCTTTGCTTTCTTTCGCACTATATACTTATATCTTTCAAATATGTACTCAATTGCCTGCTCATCACCTGCCCTGTACATATCAATAAGCTCTTCATCAGGATACTCTTCCAAATGTTTCATAAAAAACTCCCTAATTAAGTCTCTGACGGACTATTTCGTATGCAAGAACACCTGCTGCAACTGAGGCATTTAAGGAATCAATGTCACCCTTCATAGGAATTGATGCGATGAAATCACATTTATCCTTAACAAGACGGCTTACCCCATTGCCCTCATTACCTATAACAAGGCCGATAGGACCTTTGAGATTAAGATTATACATTGTCTCCCCACCCATATCAGCACATACAAACCAGAGTCCCTGCTTCTTAAGTTCCTCGATTGTCTGTGAAATATTAGTAACCTTAGCTACAGGTGTGTAATTAATCGCGCCTGCTGATGTCTTGGCTACAGTTGCTGTAAGTCCGACAGCTCTTCTCTTAGGAATAATAACTCCATGTGCACCTGCAAGGTTGGCAGTTCTTATAATAGCACCAAGATTGTGAGGATCCTCTATCTCATCAAGAATGAATATAAATGGATCTTCTCCCTTTTCCTTAGCTGCTGCAAGTATATCCTCAACCTCTGCATATTCATAAGCTGCGCCAATGGCAACAACTCCCTGATGATGTCCTGTTCCTGCAAGTCTGTCGAGTCTTTCCTTATCAACATAATTGATAATTGCATCTGTTTTCTTTGCTTCTCTGACAATACTCTTTATTGGTCCATCCTGACAGCCGTCAAGAATAAAAAGCTTATCAATAGTTTTACCAGAGCGGAATGCCTCTAATACAGCATTTCTTCCCTGAAATGTTAATTCATTGTATCTCATATATTTCTCCTTAATATTAACAAAGCAGAATCCAGTTATCCATTACAGATATGGATTCTGCTTTGCCGGCTCTACTTTAACTCAAGGCTTTCCAGTCCTGCTTTAACCAGTTCCATCATCCGCTCATACTGCCCGCTAAGATACAGATATCCCATAAGAGCCTCAAAACCCGTTGCTCTTCTGTAATCTCCAATGCTTGCATTCTTGGCAGATGTGTATGACTTTGCATTACGTCCTCTCTTATACACAGCTTCCTCATGTTCACTGAGCATTGGCTCTATTACACCTATCATGGCAGATTGGGATTCAGCCTTAACAATACTGCTCGTTTTCTTGTTAAGCTTATTAACCTGCATATTCCCCTGTTCTATAACCCATGTCTTAATGACAAGGTCATATATGCTGTCCCCGATATATGCAAGAACAAGAGGTGATAACTGCGAAGGCTCTGTATGCTTCATATCCAGGCCTTCATATATGCATTTTACAAGGTCTTTATCTAGGCTCTGCTCCATCTTACGCCCTCTCTTGTATCCTTAAGAACAATTCCCTTTGCTAATAACTCATCTCGAATTTCATCAGCTCTTGCAAAATTCTTATCTTTTCTTGCCTGCTGTCTCTCGGCAATAAGTGCCTCTATATCCTCATCAAGCATTTCTTCCTTCTTGTCTGTCTTAAGTCCAAGAATATCTGTGAGAGTTGTAATCTTCTTCATAAGAGTATCGATGTATTCCTTGGAATTGTCTGAGCTTGAATTAGAGTTAGCAAGCTTTACAAGTTCAAATATAGCTGATATTGCGTCTGCTGTATTGAAATCATCATCCATTGAATCTTCGAATTTCTTATAAATGTCATCTATAGAAGCTATTATCTTCTTCTCATCCTCTGTCATTGGAACATCTTTGGCATTCTCTGACAGATGTCTTAAATTATCAACTGCAGTTAAGATTCTGTCTAATCCGTTCTTTGCTGATTCCATAAGGTCATGGCTGAAATTAACAGGATTGCGGTAATGTGCGCTTAACATGAAGAATCTTAACACTTCAAGGTCATATTCCCTGCTTATATCTCTTACTGTAAAGAAATTGCCTAAAGACTTAGACATCTTCTTGTTATCAATATTAAGAAATGCATTGTGCATCCAGTACTTAGAGAATGGTACTCCATTAGCTGCCTCTGACTGTGCAATCTCATTCTCATGGTGAGGGAATATTAAATCCTCTCCACCTGCATGGATATCGATTTCGTCAGCAAGGTACTTCTTAGACATAACAGAGCATTCAATATGCCAACCCGGTCTTCCATCGCTCCAAGGTGATGGCCAAGATGGCTCTCCTTCTTTCTTAGGCTTCCAGAGAACGAAATCAAGTGGGTCTTCCTTCTCATCCTCACCTGTAACCTTAAGGCTGTGTGCCTCATCTCTGTGTCCTGCCTCCAAGTCGTCAATATTTTTCTTAGACAGCTTTCCATATTCTGCGAACTTTCTTGTTCTGTAGTATACAGTTCCATTGACTTCATAAGCATAACCCTTGTCAATAAGAGTCTGTATCATATCAATCATTCCGCCGATTTCCTGAGTTGCAAGAGGATGTGTTGTTGCAGGCTTAATATTCATGCCCTCCATATCCTTCTTACATTCAGCAATGTATCTTGTTGAAATCTCCTCAGCAGATACACCTTCTTCATTAGCTTTCTTAATAATCTTGTCATCTACATCTGTAAAGTTAGATACATAATTAACATCATATCCCTTATACTCAAGATATCTTCTTACTGTATCAAATACAATCATAGGTCTTGCGTTACCAATATGAATAAGGTTGTATACAGTAGGTCCGCAGACATACATTTTAACCTTACCTTCTTCTAATGGCTTAAACTCTTCTTTTCTTCTGGATAAAGTATTATAAATCCTCATGTCAGATTTCCTTTCATAATCACACTTTAGTTATCATCATACGAGCTGCGGCTTTCATTGACGCTGTTCTCAAGGTGTGCAAGTCTCTTCTTAAGTCTTGCGTTCTCCTGCTTTAAGTTCTCGATATCCTGCATAACAGGATCTGGAAGATGTATCTGGTCTAAATCATCAAACAGTCTTACGCTGTCCTGAATAACAACTCTTCCTGGAACACCAACCACTGTAGAATTCGCTGGCACATCCTTTAATACAACAGAACCCGCACCAATCTTGCAGTTATCACCTATGGTAACTGAGCCAAGAATCTTTGCTCCTGCTCCTACCATAATATTATCTCCCAGAGTAGGATGTCTCTTCCCCTGTTCCTTGCCTGTTCCTCCAAGTGTAACGCCCTGATAAAGTGTTACATTGTTACCGATAATAGCTGTCTCTCCGATAACAACTCCATGTCCATGGTCAATAAAAAGTCCTTCGCCAATCTGCGCTCCCGGATGTATCTCAATTCCAGTCTGTCTTGCAGTTTTCTGTGAAATCTTTCTTGCCTTGTAATATTCGCCCTTAAGATATAACTTATGGGCTTTTCTATATTTAAGTATTGCCTTAAAACTAGGATAAAGATATACCTCTTTATCCGACTTAATAGCAGGGTCTCTATCCTTTATTACCGCTATTTCCTGCTTTACATAATCTCTATATTTCATAATCTGTTAATCCTGACTTTTCTATTCTTAATTATATTATATGAATTAAAGCTGCGAATGTATTGTCAGTTCTATTTGTTCTGACAGCCCATGCAGCCACCACAGTCAGATCTACAGTTTGTCATATCAGCCGCACCGTATATATAATTAGAAACAGAATTAAGTGAGCATATTGCCTGTGAAGAAATACCCTCTCCACTTCCGGTAAATCCAAGTCCTTCTTCTGTAGTAGCCTTAACATTGACTCTGTCAACATCAATCTTTAAAGCATCTGCAATATTCTTTCTCATATCATCAATATATGGGCGCATCTTAGGTTTTTGTGCAATAATAGTAGCATCTATATTTTCTATAATATAATTAGCCTCATCTATCTTCTTTCCAACCTCTTCCAGAAGCTTGATACTTGATATTCCCTTGTATCTGTCATCTGTATCCGGGAAATGCTTTCCTATATCCCCAAGTGCAGCTGCACCCAGTAATGCATCCATAATGGCATGAAGAAGCACATCTGCATCAGAGTGTCCAAGCAGACCTAATTCATATGGAATCTCAACTCCGCCCATGATAAGCTTACGGTCTTTAACCAGTTTATGAACATCATATCCCATTCCAACTCTCATATAGCTCCTCCTTAATCTTGATTGCAACATTAATTGTTTACCTAGTCCATATAAGTAAAGCACATTTTAGCTGGATTATCAAGTGAAATTGACACCAGCTCACTTTACCTTCTTATATCCACCAGCCGCCTCAATATCCACCACTTCAAACACAGTCAGCACATCCCCATGCACCTTGAATCTGATATCAAAGCCTGAAAATGTTACCCCATAAGCCCTTGTCTCGTCTGTATCATAAGCTGGTCTTGGGTCCTGCTCTAATATTTTAACCGCTGCTGTCTGTTTGTTTTCCGGCATTATTGCAAGCAGGTCTGATGGAAATATCACTTTAAGATTTCTGTTATAAGTGGCTGCCGTAAATCCTTCTTTTGCCTCTGGGTGTGAGTCTGTGAATTTTACATACGGCTTGATATCGTATATCGGCGTGCCATCAACCATATCCACCCCTGAAACGAATAGTACCGGTCCTTTATCTGCCGTATATTCTATGTACTCTAATTTCACACATGACATCCCAATATCATTCGGTCTGAACGGTGACCTTGTTGCAAACACTCCCATTCGTACTTTCCCTCCAAGTCTTGGAGGAGTTACCGTTGACGCTATAGTTTTCTTCTGCGACTTGGAAAACTGCCATAAAACCCATATATGTGAAAAATCCTCCAATCCCATGAAAGCCTCTGGTTGTCTGTATTCTGGTTCAAATGTTATGACACCTTTTAATTCCTCTATCAATCCACTCTGTCTTGGAATCCCAAATTTTGTTGGAAAATCTGTTGAAATGTGACCTATTATGTTCATTTTACCCCTCCGGATTATCACTTTTTTTATTGACCTGCCCCATAAAAAGAACTAATATTAATTTATTATAGAAAAATATGAGGTCTTTAGTCACAATGAAAACCAATAATCTTATTGTTAAAATATTTTTAGGTATATATCTTGTAATAATTATAACCGGAATTGTCATCTTTGAAAACATCGGTTTTGGCGGTGGCGGTCTTGAAAAAAACATTCACACTGCCAGCAATTCTGAAACCCAGCCAGTTACTGTTAAAGATATAAGTTCAGAAACTGTGTCTAAGACAACGCCTGCTGTAACAGTTAAAGAAACTGCTTCTTCTCAGGATGTAACAAAACAGGAATCCACCGTCGTGACTGAAACTCAGACAGAAACTGTAGAATCTGAAACATCCTGTGAATCCTCCGAGCCAGAAACCGTTCAGACTGAAGTCCAAAACACACAGCCTGAAACAGCCGCCCAGCCATCGTATACATTTGCAAATGGACGCATAACCAATACATCTGCTCTTAAAAGTTACCGTGTGACAGGTGCTTCCTATGTCAATATGCATAAAGACAAAAACGGCAGCCACTCCTTTGCAGTTGTGCCAGGAGGGACTACCGGTTCTATATCATCTGTTGGTGCTTATTACACCCTTATTGATTATAATGGTACAAGCGGTTATGTATACAATTCATACCTTGAAGTGTATTAGAATTAAAACAATACAAAGCTGAGTGCAATAACTGCTATACCAAGAATTATTCTGTACACACCGAACACCTTGAAATCATGCTTCTTGATGTATCCCATAAGGAACTTGATTACGAATACTGATACAAAGAACGCAACAAGGCAACCTACAATGAGGACAACCCACTCTGTTCCTGTCATAGCCATTCCCACAGCAGCATATTTAGCAATCTTTAAAAGACTTGCTCCGAACATTACAGGTACTGCAAGGAAAAATGTAAATTCAGCCGCAACGCTTCTTGATACTCCGATTATGAGTGCTCCGATAATTGTTGCACCTGATCTTGATGTACCTGGAAATACTGCTGCTATAAGCTGGAACAGACCTATTATTATTGCTGCCTTATAAGTTATCTCACCTATACTTCTGATTGCTGGCCTGCTGCCTTTCTTTGCATTCTCCACAACTATAAAAACTATACCTACAACGATAAGTGCAATAGCAACAGGGATTGGATGATAGAATAATTCATCTATCTTATCATCGAAAATCAATCCGACAATTGCTGCCGGAATACATGCTATTATAATCTTAATCCACATTGCAAGTGCGCCATCTTTCCAGGCTGCTTTCTTACCACTCTTAGTCTTCTTCATATAGAAAGGCCACAATTTATTCCAGAATAATATAACTACGGCCATTATTGCTCCAAGCTGGATAACTATCTGAAACATCTTATAAAAATCTGCGGATACATTAAGTTTGACTACCTGGTCAAGCAGAATCATATGCCCTGTACTGCTTATAGGCAGCCATTCTGTAATTCCTTCGACTATACCGAAAAGAATTGCCTTTAAAATCTCTAGTAACATGACTTTCTCCTTAATATTTAATTATTATGCTTCATTCTTACCAGTAGCCTCTGCAAGTTCTCTCTTATATCTTGCAAGCTGCCCCTCTGTATTCATTATTCTTCTGCTCTGTTCAGATATTGTCTGGTTAAGCTGTTCTATTGTTTCTGTCTGGTCATCTTTTTTCCTGCAACAGCAACCATTCCAAGACACACAATAACAAAAAGCCCTACACCTGCCATGGTACATATACTCTGTCCTATGAATATAAATATTCCGGTTCCAATAAGAATAAGTAATCCAATTATTCCAAGAACAACTATCTTTAATCTGTCTGATTTCTTCAAAGCATTTCCCTTCTTTCCTGAAGCATTTGCTTTGTATTATATACCACTTATGCCTTTCTGCCAAGACTAATGCCTAAGCTTTCAGCCTGTCTTATAAGTTCATTATCTACGTTAACCATCTTTGTTTTACCTGCAACCTCTTCAAGTGGTATCTTAGAGAATTTTCCATCTTTGATGCATACCATATTGCCATAATCTTTTCTTAATATAAGTCCTGCAGCCTCAACTCCGATTCTTGTTGCAAGTGTTCTGTCTGATGCACTTGGAATTCCGCCGCGCTGTACATGTCCCGGTATTGTAACTCTTACTTCCTGACCGGCTTTTTTCTGCAGCTCATCACTCAACTGATATGCTACTGATGGAAATGTATATGTCTTTCTCTTTTCTTTCAGCTCTTTCTTTGACAGCTTTGCATCCTCATCTGATATTGCACCCTCAGCCATTGCAATTATAGTAAATTTCTTGCCCTGCTTTTCACGCTTTCTGATTGTATTCAACACCTCATCAACATTATATGGAATTTCAGGTATAAGTATGATATCTGCCCCTCCTGCAATTCCTGAATGAAGTGTAAGCCAGCCTGTTTTATGTCCCATAATCTCGACAATAAACACTCTGCTGTGTGAGGCTGCCGTTGTGTGGATCTCATCAATAGTTCTTGTCGCAACATCTATAGCTGACTGAAATCCAAAACTCATCTCAGTTCCTTCTATATCATTATCAATAGTCTTAGGAAGAGTAACGACATTTAACCCCTTCTGCGATAAAAGAGCCGCAGTCTTATGCGAGCCGTTTCCACCAAGCATTACCAGGCAATCGAGTTTTAAATCCTTATAAGTCTTAATCATGCCTGCAACCTTATCGCGTCCTTCCTCATCAGGCTCATTGATATATTTAAAAGGTGTTCTGGAAGTTCCAAGAATTGTTCCTCCCTCTGTGAGAATCCCACTAAAATCCTCTTCTTTCATCAGTTTGTAATTCTTAGTAATCATTCCTTTATAACCATCAAGAAATCCGTATATTTCAACATCATTTGAATTATTATACAAAGTTTTGGCAACACCTCTCATTGCCGCATTAAGAGACTGGCAGTCTCCACCACTTGTAAGCATACCTATCTTCATACCTGTTAGCCTCCATTTTCTTAATTATTCTGCACTGGCTGCCGCTTCATAGCTTTCTTCGTATAAAGTTTCCTGTGAATCAATCTTAGGATTATTGATATGTCTGTCACAGTATACTCCATCACTATTCTGCTCTTTGCCTTTCTCGTCATCCTGCATAATAAGATCAAATATATGAATTATGCGTTCCTGACAATGCTTATCAAGCACAGGTGCAGCAACCTCCACACGCCTTGTAGTATTTCTTGTCATAAAATCTGCCGATGCAATATATATCTTCTGGTCATCTCCTCTTCCAAAACGATATATTCTTGAATGCTCAAGGAAGCGGCCAACAACACTTACCACGCGGATATTATCTGTATAGCCTTTAACTCCCGGCTTTATACAGCATATTCCTCTTACTTCAAGATCTATTTTAACACCTGCCTGTGAAGCTTCAATTAACTTCTCAATAATAAGCTTGTCTGTAAGGGAATTAATCTTAACTCCAACATATCCCTCTTCACCGTTCTTTACCTTATCAATCTGCTCATCTATCATTGAAAGAATTCTGTTCTGCAGGCAGTTTGGTGCAACAAGAAGCTGGTTAGAACTATCCACCGTTTCTCCCTTCTGCAAAGCAGCAAATACTGCAGCCGCATCCGCACCTATCTCCTGATTAGCTGTAATAAGTGACAGATCGGTATATAATCTGGAAGTCTTTTCATTATAATTGCCTGTTCCTATCTGTGTTATATATAAAAATGTATTATTAACCGAACGTGTTATAAGGCATAACTTTGAGTGTACCTTGTAATCACCCAGACCATATAAAAGCTGGCATCCGGCTTCTTCTAATCTCTTAGACATTTCAATATTATTAGCCTCATCAAATCTGGCTCTCAGCTCCACAAGAACAATAACCTCTTTACCATTTTCAGCCGCTTCAATAAGAGTCTCAACTATCTTACTTCTGTCAGCAACTCTGTAAAGAGTCATCTTTATTGATACAACAGTCGGGTCACTAGCTGCTTCCTCCAGCATAGATATGAATGGTCTCATACTCTCAAATGGATATGAAAGAACAACATCTTTCTTCTCAATCTGTGGAATTATCTTTTCATTCATACTGATTTCTTTACCTGGCTGTGGAACTCTTTTCTTATAAAATAGCTCAGGCTTATTCTTTAACACGTTCTGCAGCTGGAATACAAATGACATATCCAGTGGAGTTCTCTCTTCAATCAGGTGTTTTGCACCTATTTCCAGATAATCTGTAAGCTTTTTCTTTGCTTTGTCGTTTATTTCTCTATTTAACTGTACACATACCGGATTAAGCCTGTTTCTCTGCTTAACCATATGTTCCATCATATTTCTGTAATCAAGGTCCTCGTCATCAAATGAACCAGCATCTATATCTGCATTTCTAATAACTCTCATAACTGATTTTTCCTGTATTTCATACTTCTCATACAGCTTTGATACAAAATGCAGAATCAATTCTTCAGAAAGCATAAATGTTCCCGGTCTTGTAGGAATTTCTATAAGTCTCTTAAATACACTGTTTGAACAAGGTACTATTCCTATTTTATTCTTACCCTTCTTAGTCTTCATAAGCACGATTGCATATAACTGCTTATTTGCAAGAAAAGGAAATGGCTGCTGCTGTCCTATTATCATAGGTGAAAGAAATGGTGCTATATGCATATCAAAATATTCCTCCAGCATTGCACCTTCATCATTAGACAGCTTATTAAAATTAATTATTCTTATCCCGGCTGTCTCAAGTTCTCCCATAAGCTGTTCATACACTCTGCCCTTTTTCTTCTCAAGCTCACTCACCTTATCAAGAATAGCTTTTACCTGCTCTTCACTTGTCATTCCTGTTTTATTGTCTCTTTCCTTTTCCTGAAGCTGCATCTGCATCATAAGCGTTCCCACGCGCACCATAAAGAATTCATCCAGATTAGTCTGGTATATCGATGCAAATGTAAGTCTTTCCGCAAGTGGAACTTTAGGATTAGCTGCTTCATTTAATACTCTCTCATTAAATGCAAGCCATGATAACTCCCTGTTTGTGTAACATCCTCTCTGTGTTGTTTCTTTAGTGTTTATGCTCATTGCCCCGTTCTCCTTTTCCCGAAAATAGTCCAAAAACTTTTTCTTAATTTCTGTGAATTTCATATCATTCCTCATTTTTCTCTTAACCACATCTTTTCTTTGGCAATAATTTTATTGTCACACTGGTGTGTAAAATCCACTATCGGAGTTATGTAAAATATATGTAAAGCTAAGGTAAATGTAATTGACACATTTTCTACATAAAGGTACAATCAATCAGGCAGTAAGGAATATGGTCAGAATCCATAACAGCTCACTCTACTGTATGCCGACACGTTTTTTATATTATGCCACTGTAATCAGCAGCAGTTTTAGTTTTGAATACGCTATACATTCATCCTTAACTTAAGCATGGCACTGTGCATGGGAAGGCTTAAGAAATGGCTTAAGCGGCAAGTCAGGATATTTACTGCACTATAAATTTTCACATCACCTGGTGAGAGGTGGTCAAGGAGGAAAAACATGAAACAATTAAAAAGAAAGATATTTGCATTTCTGGTTGCTGCATGCTTAATCTGCATGAATATCGTACCAGCTTTCGCAGATACAACAACAGACGCTACAGCTCCTGCTGCAGCCGATGTAAGACAGGAAGCCCAGCTTACTGCTTCTTACCTTATGAACAGTATTGATTTCTCTACATATGCTGATACCGGCGTATTCTATGGAGTTTCAAGAGACCTGTTCCTTGCAATCCGTTCAGGATATGACTGCTCTAACCAGCTTGCTGCATATCTTGAATTCGTTAAGAATAACATTAGCGAAGATGGAACTATAAACATCAATAACGGATACAACGCTAAGAATTATTATATTTCAAGCTATACATATCTTATAATGATTCTTTCTGCATCAGGAATTGATGCTACTGATTTCAACGGAATCAATGTTGTCAGTAAATTTGATAAAATTATCAACACATTTTCAGTTGATGACTTAAGCAATAACAGCATGAATATCTATCACATTGGTTCAGTATATTCAGTAGTTAATGCTTACAAAGACACCATCAGTAACTCAGACAAAGTATTAGCTGATATCAAGTCAGCTCTCCTTGCAGCTTGTACTGCTGATGGCAATGGTATTGACAACTGGGGAAACTCAACTGATAGTAATGGATTTGTATTTCCATTCTTTGCATCATTATATGATACAGATTCTGATGTAAAGAAAGCTATTGACAGTGCTGCAGACTATTCTAAGCAGACTATATTAACAGATGGCACATCAGGATATAGTGTTCAATATCCAACACCTGGCAACACTAATTCGTCTGGTATGAACCTTGCATTCTTTGCTCAGTACAACAATCCGGATGTTAATACTGCTGTTTTATATAATTCAATTGTTAATAAGTTCAAATCAGTTTCAGGTAATGGTGCTTATATTAATACATACACTGGTCAGGAAGACTTCAAATCAGCAACACCTGATGCATTACAGGGTATCATCACTTACCTCTATGCTCTTGAGAGTAAAACTAACCCATTTGATATAACCGCTGATGTTAAGGCTATTGCAGACGCAAAGAACGCTCCTGTAGAAGAGCCTTCTACTGAGCCTTCTACTGAGCCAGCCACAGAACCTTCTACCGACAATGAAGTATCACCTGCAACTGGTGATGTTAATGTTTATATGTACCTGCTCTTAGCTGCTTGTGCTGCTACATTCGCATGTGTAACTGTTTACAATAAAAAAAGTGCCCGCTAATAACTGCAGACACACAGCTCTGCCGCCGGAATCCTCGC
>ENA-OOQG01000306-OOQG01000306.1-human-gut-metagenome-genome-assembly--contig:-NODE-306-length-19499-cov-2.366643_pt1 | contig 19499 bp, 9 predicted proteins | sample MGYA00241085_ERZ501155 | MGnify/ENA primary metagenome ERZ501155 (study PRJEB25962, sample SAMEA2042438) | human gut metagenome | biome: human gut; feature: human-associated habitat; material: faeces...
CCGTTACTGCCTTGATTGACAGTGCGGCACCGCCTCTGGTATCACCATCCAGCTTTGTGAGGATGACACCATCTATACCTATCTTATCATTGAACGTTGTCGCTACATTTACCGCATCCTGACCTGTCATGGAATCCACAGTCAGTATGGTGTAGGCAATGTCCAGATTCTCCTTTATCTCTGCAAGCTCGTTCATCATGTCCTCATCAACATGAAGACGTCCTGCGGTGTCAAGGAACACCAGATTGATATTGTTCTTGGCTGCATGCTGTACTGCCGCCTTCGCAATATCCAGTGGCTTGTTGTTGTCTCCCATCGCAAATACGGGAACTCCAACTTTCTCGCCGTTGACCTGCAGCTGCTTGATAGCCGCCGGTCTGTATACATCACACGCTACAAGGAGCGGTTTCTTACCTTTGTTCTTGAACTGATATGCAAGCTTTGCCGCTGTGGTGGTCTTACCTGCACCCTGAAGTCCACACATCATGATGATCGTGATCTCATTGGATGGTCTGAGCTTGATCTCTGTCATCTCAGAGCCCATGAGCTTATCCATCTCTTCCTTAACGATCTTGATGACCATGTGTCCAGGATTCAGACCCTTGAGAACTTCCTCTCCTACAGCTCTGTCACTCACCGACTTGACAAATGACTTTACGACCTTGAAGTTGACATCCGCCTCGAGAAGTGCTCTCTTGACTTCCTTCATAGCCTCCTTGACATCATCCTCAGTAAGTACGCCCTTGCTTCTCAGCTTCTTAAAAACGTTCTGCAGTTTATCTGATAAACTGTCAAATGCCATAGACATTCTCCCTTCTGATATTATCTATCATCAGAAATCTTCGAGTATCTTATCTGAATAATTCACTATATCTTCAATTCTGCCCGCAAGCCGTTCATCCGAGTTCATCGCCTTGAGCTCATCCGCACATTCCTTGATCTTCTGAACCTGTTCCTGTGCCTTCATGAACTTATGTACCAGCATAAGCTTCTCCTCATACTCCTCGAGGATCTTGTCACAGCGCCTTACCATATCATATACGCCCTGTCTGCTTATGTTGTTGAGTCTCGCTATCTCTGAGTAAGACATGTCATTGTTCACGACATCCTCGTACACGCTCTTCTGATGCTCTGTGAGCAGCTCACCATAAAAATCATATAACATAGACTGTCTGACTATCTTCTCCATAACGCACCTGCCTGTAAAGTATTTTTGCTTTACCATGGGCTATTCTAATACAGGCGGGGTGGGTTGTCAAGTGTTTTTTCTTGACAAGATAAAATTGTTTTTTTCATTACTCTATACATCGTGTACACAAACTATTCAATATTGAATAGTTTGGAGCAAGAAAGGTGTCAAACTATTCAAAACTGAGTAGTTTGACACCCTGTACTCTCTTATATCTATATCTGTAGCAAATCCTCCGTTTTACAACACAAAACCCTGCATAACCTCACAACATCTATTGCCTTTGTCTTGTTGATATCCCTTTGTCGTTGCTCAAACAATTGTATCTGACGAAGTGGCACTCCCGAAAGCTCAGCAAGCTCACTCTGGGATAAGCCAGAGAGTTTTCTGATCCTTTTGAGGTTTGTTTCTTTATAATATTCGTCCCATAGCTCATTTATCCGTTCAACGAATTTCATAATATCCATCTCATGATACACATTGTACATAGTAAGGATCTGCTGAAGTGACACCGCCCTGTGGATCTTGCCAAATGGTCTGCATGTATACCACTGATAAAATGCAAGTGCCCAGCCAGTCCAGTATTCAGGAGATTTGTCAAGGTACATCTGATCCGCTTCCATGACCTTTGATAGCCCAGAACCTTCCACAACTTCTTTTGCAAGCTCACACCCTGTCTTTCCCGCCACGTAAGTCGGATTGCCATGTTCAAACTGAGTTGACACATCAGATACAACAAATAAATCAAAGAATCTATCTATATTCATCTCACAGGTATTGACAGCAAAATCCAGCATATCTCCTAGAATACGCTGTGCCGATGAAAGATAATCATCTGGATAAGCGCGCATCACCATTTGTCATCTCCTCCCTCATGATATCAATAATATAAAGCTCATGAATATCTGCTTTCTCTCTTTTACGCTTTCTGTACTCTCTCCTAGCATCCCGTTCACGTTCCATTTTCCTTGTATAGTATATGTCAGAATCAACATTCTCGCATCCAATAAATTCAATATGTTCAAATGCCTTAGGGCTTTTTAGGACTATCTGTTCGCCAAGCTTTCCCAATCTCATAGCCTCCGAAAGCTTCTCCAGTGATATAACTCCTGCAACAAAATCCTGTGCAAATGAAAAGTACGAGTCATCAGCTCTGTACCCAATGATCACATCATATCCTGATATATCCAGAAGAAAATGTGTCTTTATATAGTCCTTGGCATCTTCTGATATACTTCCGTTCTGCCAGTAAGTCCTGTTGTCCGCAAGTATTGCAAGCCAGTTCAAAATATTGTACTGCGGATCATTGAGATTAAGCACTCTGAGCCCTGTAATATCCAAATCATAGATATTCACATAACCATTTTTCTGTTTTGCACAAGCCCATTCTCTGGCAAGTTCCGGATTCTTTGTACAATAGAAGCCTTTGCCATAATCATTATGCCTTGCACCTTTGCCAAACTCAGGCTTTTCAACTATAACCTCTGAGCCATGATATAATCTCACAGACATTGCACACCTCCATTTCTATGTATATATCTATTATATCGCTACAGCGATAGTTTTACAACAAATAAAATGAATGGCTATGCATATATCGATATACATAGCCACTCAAATTTTTTCTTTTTGAGACTAGAACTTTTTATACACCGCTTTCTTAGGTGCACCTGCCTTCTTTATCATTTTACTATAGCTGTTATAGTACTTCTTTGGCAGTGCAAATGTTGCATTTGCCTTGATGCCATTAAAAGCTGATTTACCTGCCTTGGTAAGCTGTGTCGTCAGAAGCTTCACTCTCTTAAGATTATTACATCCAGCAAATGACTTGGCACCTATAGTCTTGACGCTCTTGCCAACTGTTACTGCTGTAAGCTTTCCGCAGCCATAGAACGCTGTGTCCCCAATGCTTGTGACATTTGAACCTATAGTTACTGTACTCAGATATTTGTAGCCTCTGAACGAGTTCTTCTCAATCTTTGTGATCTTGAACTTTACGCCACCTATAGTCACTGTATCTGCTATCTTAAGAGTAGTAAACTTTCTGTCCCCACTCTTGTATGCCGAACCGACAACTGAAACTGTTCCCTTACCATCAACTCTTGCATTTGTCACCTTGTACTTAAGACTTGTTGTGTATACCTTACCTACCTGTGTCTTGATGGCAAATGTCTTTCTGACAGTACCTGTATAACCATTTTTACCTGTTATTGTAAGGGTAGCTGTTCCTATCTTCTTGTTGTTTTTGTAGGTCACCTTATAGTCCGTATCCTTCTTCAGCTTCTTGCCTGCCACTGTTACCACAAGGGCACTCTGCGTCTGACTCTTGCCATTATAGATCTTGGCTGAAATTCCAGATACCTTTACCTTACTGGTCGCTTTACTTATATCGATCCTGCTCAGCTTTGGAATCGACTCGGTCCTTGTCTCACCACATATCTCACAAGTGAACGTCTTAACTCCAACTGTTGTATAAGTTGGGGCTGTTGTTACTTCTCCGGCATTCCATGTGTGTCCAAGTGCTGGTATCTCTTCCTGTACCTGAAGCACTTCATTACATACACTACAATGACTTCCTGCTGTAAGTCCTGGCTTCGTACAGGTTGGTGCTACTGCTTCTTCATCGACTGCTGTATGGCCTGTTGCCTTGATCTCTTCTGTTCTTGTCTCTCCACAAGTCTTACAGGTAAATGTCTTAACTCCTGCCTCTGTACAGGTTGGTGCTGTTATTACTTCTCCATCATCCCATGTATGGCCAAGGGCTGGTATTTCCTCCTGTGCCTGAAGCACTTCGTTACATACAGAGCAATGACTTCCTTCGGTAAGTCCTGGCTTTGTACATGTTGGAGAGACCTTATTATCTTCTATCTTTGTATGATCCTTTTTATCTATAATAACATAAGATCTCTTTCCACAATCTTCACAAATATATTCTACTAGTCCAGTATTTGAACATGAAGATTCAGCTAAAACATTTTCTGTATTTCTATGTTGTGTAGAAATAAATGGTATACCATGATCCTCTGCATACTTCTGACTGTAACTATTCTCAAAGCCATGTATTTTTAAAGACTCACATCCGTCAAATGCCAAATCATCTATATCTTCTATATCTTCAGGCAAAAAGATATCCCCTAATTCCTTACAATATAAAAAGGCATATTTATCAATACGTTTTATACCATACTTCAGCTTAATTGTATTCAATTTATAGCATCTAAAAAATGCACCATATCCAATTGTTTTTATACTATCTGGCAATTCAACATACTGAAGATTATCACATTGGCAGCACATATCTGTAGGAATATATGTAACACCATTTGGGATTTTTAAACTTTGCAAGTTTGAACAATTCATGAACGCTGAATTACCTATTTCATTAACACTATCTGGAATTTCTACAGATAGTATCTTTTCGTTATTATAAAATACACTACCTGATATTTTATTAACATTTTGTGGAATGATAATATTTTCCTGATCCCCCTGATATAACACTAAAATACCATTTATAGTAACGAAATCATTCTTGTTACAATTCAACCACATTGTATGATTAAATGCTCGATTTCCAATACTAGAAATATTACAGGAAAATACAATATTGTCTAACAAAAGACAAAATGAAAATGTCCCTTCTCCTATATCCGTAACTGTATCTGGCATTACAATTTGTTTTAATTGATAGCAATTTGAAAATAAATATGGTGATAATGTATCTAATCCATACGGCAAATTTATTGTCTGCAAATTAATACAATCAGAAAATGCTCCCCACCCTAAACTAATTACACTATTAGACAATTCAACTTTTGTTAGAGATTCACAATTTGAGAATGCATTACTTCCTATACCAGTTATACCTTCTTTTATAATAAGATTATCAAAACCATAATTTTTCCATGGTGGAAGTGTCGAATTTTCAAGTTTTTCATAATTAGGTATATTACCATTACCACTTAGAGTCAGTACTCCTTTTGAGATTTCCCATTCTATACCATCTTCTATAGTTCCCTTAATATCAAAATCATAGTCAACCTTTGAACATACACTGCATTTTCCATTCACAAAATTATGCTTGATAATATTCTGCATTTCTAACTCATCTTGATTTATAAATGTGGGAAAATATCCATCTTTTATATTCCAAGTATCTGTCCCAAACTCTCTGTCACTTACAAATACATCTGCTAAAGAAACGTCATTGACCCTCTCATATTTTAAATATATCTGTCCATAATCATCAACATCTATCTGCTTGTAGAATATATCATGTTCAAAATATCCAGAGTTTTTTAATACTATATGTGATTTATCGCCTCCAATACTTTGATTTATATCCTCATTTCTACCTGATGCAGATTCATACATTTGAAAATATTCAGTTCCTGATACAGTAAGTTTTGACTCACAATACACCTTGTTTGCATACAATTCATCACCTTCACTAGGTATATTCACCTTGCCCAACACTCCACCAACAACCGGCAATGTTTTAGTCAGCGAATCTACCGCTATATTTGATATATCATACGCATTATTTAAATACAATTTTCCCCCATATTGACCGCCAAATAATCCTCCGTAATTCTCCGCCCATGACACATCTTCGTCTGAACTGTCATTCATTGATCCATCACTAAGCGCCACTATGTTTCCTATATAGGAAACCATATTCATACTTACTTCTTCACCATTTATTTCCCCTGCAAAACCTCCACATTGTGTTCCTCCAACACAATATATATCTATATTTCCACTTACATAACATTTTTCTAATGCACCTATTCCAGTAATACTACCTGCAAAGCCGCCTACATCAATGCCGCCAGGATTAGAATTAACAACAATGTCACATAATACTGTACAATTACTTATAGTTCCTCCATTCATAATTCCACACACTGAACCAATCGAATTTGTATAAATAGAAGTATCATTTATTGTTGATTTAATCTTTATGTTCTCAAATTCCACATTTCTTATTACCGCATTATTCAACAATGCAAATATCCCCATTCGCTTATTCCGTTCCACTTCTATATTTGCATTTGATATAGTAAAACCATTACCTTCAAAAGTACCGCAAAACTCCTCTATCGGATACCATTTGTACTCTTTTAAATCAATATTATTCATAAGAGAAAAATAGCAATCCTTATAGTTTTCTATCAAAGCTAATTGAGATGGTAAAGTAATTAAATATGGGGTTTTCTCACTTCCATCTCCCCCTGAAAACGAATCTGCTCTATGAATATACCATGTATTTGCAATACAATAATCTATATCACTTATTCTATATTCAGAATCAAGTTCCCCATTAATACAATCATTACCATTGAAAAACTCCGCCTTATGATCATCAAAAGATTGTTTACCCTTTAAGAAATAACTATAACTATTTTTTTCACTGTCCCATGTTGTATCCAAAAAATAAAACATTTCATCAACCTCTACAATATTCCAACTATGAGGTTCATTATTTGCTTTTCCTGCTACAATCCTCGCCTGGAGACCAGCTTCTAACGCCATCCTGTAAAATAGGTTTGAATACCCCTGACAAACAGCCGTGCCATTAATCATTGCCGCATATGCTGTGTATTTTAAAATATAATCATCATTTTCTAAATTATTATAATCATAACTAACATTCCTACAGATATATGAGTATATTTCATATATTTTTTCATACTGTGTTTTTCCATCTAATGCTAATTCTGTTAACACTGCATCGATTTTTTTATCCAACTCATCCTCTTGTTGTTTAGTTGTATAATAGTTAATATGCAATTCTATTGTATACAAAAAGTCGTCATTTTCCTGAATTCCTGTCATAGTGTATGTATATCCACTATATTGAAACATCAAATAATCTCCATCTTTACTTTTACCTGTATACTTTAGCGCTTCTCTCATTATGTCAGCCACAAGCTTATCTGTTTCTTCTGAACTACTTCTATATTTGAAACATACTTCTTCTACACGTAATTCCATGCTATCTCTAATATACTGTCCAGCTTCAATTATTGTATTATATACACATATATTTTCATCACTAGAATTTATTTTATCAACTGTTTCATCATTTTCTACTTGTACAATACTGATACCATTCTGAACTACACCATTTGCCGAATACGTTGTATCTTGGTTATCTCTTTCTTCTGCATGTATGTTATAGCAATTACAAATCATCATAAATATTATCATAGCTATACAAACATTAAATATTTTTAAATTCTTTTTCATATTTAAATCCCTCTTTTCATCATATAACTCTTTATTCTACTTACCCTTTTAATTTCATTTTCTGAGTTTTCTCTGACTCCATAACGCACAAAAGCGCCACTTAAAGTGACGCTTTTGTAAAAATCTATACACTGATATCGTAAAAATATCTTATATACCACATAATTATGTATATCTCATGTGTAGATGCAACTGGCTGCCGTCTGATCGTCTCCCCTGATGTAAAAATCTCTTAGGCCCTATAGCTTTGCGTCACAAAATTTCTCTTGTTTTGCCGAGTATTCAATTGTACGTGACGAATCACGCAAATTCCCCTCAGATATGTTTATTTTATCATATGGCTGGCAGCTATACAATAACAATATGTCAATATCCCTACAACTGTATTTAATATATCTTCTTCACATCATCCACCCGGTAAAGCCTCTTAAACCCCTCAAGATCCTTCTCCGACTGTATCACCATCACACCCACAAAGCTGCCGTCCTCTCTGCTCCTGAATCCGGCAACCTGTTCCCCAGTGCATATGGAACATCTGATGACGGCCTCGTGCTTTGCCTCGTCATATGGGAACAGTTCCGCGTTCCCCTTGTGTTTTGACTTTAATTTTGAAATAAAACTCTTTCCAGTCACTATATCCACCTCTATACATACCATGTAAACAACTGACAATATACATTCTGAACCATCATCTTATCATTGTGCCGACACTACGCCTCGATCTGGCCCAGTATATACGGATCCTTGATCTTATTGTCCTCGGCAAAGAACAGTATCTTCGTGAGCACCTCCGATGTCTTTGGATCGTCATCCACAAATGGCAGGAATATTCTGCCCCGCCTCTGGCAGTGTACAGGGAGTACATTTATCATAGGGCCTGCCTCCTGATGCACCACTCCGCTTCCAAGGTGGACTGTGTAATTGGCACGCTTGCCCTCTATCACTGCATGATTCTTTGTAAATGTGACATTTGTCAGTCTGAAAAGTGGCATGGTGAATTCTGCTATCGCCTTTCGCATCTCAACAGTTGAGTGTGAAGTCTCAGGATCCACGCCTCCGGCATGTGCCACGGAAACCGCCATGTCCACATCCCTCATGACCTCAGAGAATATGATATCCGGGATGTCCTTGATCCGCATCTCCTTGCCAGTCTTTCTATCAGAGAACACCACCCATTCGAGGGTCGGTGACTCTATATCCGCAGGTGAGAACCAGTCTGCAAGAGCGTAGATCTGCGCTACTATATTCTCCTTGTAGTACACTTTCTGAAGACCGTCCTCTATATCAGCTACCCAGTGTCTTGACTTCAGGCAGCCGAGTGTCTTCTTCGGCTGGATCTGATTGCCCGCGTATCTGAGAGAATGCTCCATGTTCATCTCCTCTTCGGTCTTCACGTAGAGTTCTCTGAACACCTGCTTGAACGGCTGAACGATCTTGTTGTCAAATACATACTTCTGTATATCGTGCCACTTGCCAACCATGTACATGTGAAATGGATGTGCTACTGTGAGTCTGGTGTCGTCTGACAGCTCTATGTGCCTTACAGTCTGAGCACAATTCTCTGATGGCTGTACAATATCGCCGTCAGTAGATTTCTGCCCACCCGATGTCTGATCACATTCATCACCAATAGACGTTGCCACAAATGTATTGAATCCATCCTCAGCAGCAAATCCCAGCACAACATTCTTGCTATCATCAAGTTCATTTATCCCTGACATAATACTGTCAGCCGCATTATCAAGCTCTGCCTTCACGCCATCCGGCTCCGACACCTTGAACACCAGCGCAGCTACCATGTCATGTATAACAGGATTCTCCAGCATGCCCCTGATCTCAGCCCAGGTGTATTCCTCCTGACTCTCCATCGCATCCTCAAGCATCGCCTTTGTACGCCTTGACTGCTCCGCCATCTGCTTCTTGGCATCCATCAGAGCCAATACATACTCATCCTTCTTGATCTTTGCCGGAACGGACTTTAACTGTTTGCCGTTCTTCTCACAGATGACAGCGCATTTGCCGCCGTCATCCATCTCAAGCCATACGGTCACTTCTCCGACCTCATGCGGCTGAAAATATTCTGTCATGCCCTGAACTACAAGGCTTTCCATACGTAGGGTAAGTCTCGTCACGTCCTGATATCCGGCATTGATCGCCATATTGCGCATAGCTGTAGAAACTGCTGCCGCCTCGCTGGCTCTCCTCTGTGCTCCGAACTGCCTGCTCTCCTTCTTGAACTTCTGAAGGAACATGTACCTGTCCTTTATCTGCTCCTCATTCTCTATCGGCAGGATTCCCACCGCCATGAGCAGATCTTTGTTTCTCTTTGCCTCGATCTCAGCCATCAGCTCGGGCTCATCATATTTGCCAAGCGCCGCATCCGCATATTTTCTCGCTCTGGTGTGCTTTGCACCGTCTGAAATGTATTTCGCCGCCTTGTATATAAGCTGGAAACGCTTGTCACCCAATCTGTCATAGACCTCGGTGAACCACGTCCTGTCAAATGCCCCGTCGTTCAGCTCATCCACCTCAAGCGGTGTAAATCTCGCTATCATAGCCTTTCTCTTGTCATCAAATGACTCGTTCATGTGCGCCATGAAGTAATAGCATCCCGCAGTAAATCCATCCCATCCAAGATACTCTCCAACTATATCTATCCACTCCGGAGAATACATAGCCGCCTCTATAAGCCTGGCATCACTTATATCCGTACCTGTAAGATAGGCCTTCAAAGTCTCCGCACTGTCATTTGCATCAGGCACACACGCCTGAAGAAGATGAGACATACTGTTCTTCTTGCTGACCTTCTGACGATTATAGTAATAACCGGTATTGAAATACGTTGATCTCTCCAACGTCTCCTTGCCTAGGGCTGACAGTATCCTGACAAAATACTCCGCTCCGAATATTCTTGTAAGCCCGTATATATATGGAGAGAATTCTGTCTCCGTGTCTCCCCTTGTGAGCTCTGCAGAAAGCACAAGCTCTGACATATCAGTGTACAGCTTCTTAGCTATATCCAGCCTTTTCTCGTCCGTCTCTGAGAACTCTCCTTCCGGACTGTGAAGAAGTATCTGCCGCACACTTCTCAGCCTTTCACGCTCCGTATATCCCCACTCATAGCCTCTGGTCTGCACCTTCCTGTTACGCTCCGTTATAAAACGCATCACGTCAGATACACATTTGAGGCCCCTATCCAGGGAATTCCCCTCAAATGCCATCTTGTACATATAATCCCTGGATATAATACCACGGCTGTATGCGGCAATATAGTTCAGGAGACCAGGAACCGACATTACACTTCCTGTGTGTACCCAGTAATATGAATTTCTATCATTTACAACGTCTGAAGGTATATTAAAGTTATGACACTTTGCAAGGGCATAGTTGTATGGGAACAAATGCCTGAAATCCTCTTCATTCTGCCTTGCCTCGTCAGAATCCTCTTTTACGTCCAATATATCGCTGTCACCATCGATTGCAAGCCACCTTGTTATTATCATGATCTGCTCATTTGTGAGCACACTTCTGTGATATACCTTTGAATCATCACCAGATATACTGCTGCCACCTTTATTCCCGCCAAATGTATATATGAGCTCATCACTTCTTCCCAGCAGATAGTCTGCTGCCACAACGGCAAGTCTCATCTTGTCACTATCCATCACATATCTTCTATACAGGAATCCAATTACAGCTCTGACAATGGCAAGATATCCGAATGCTGGACATTCTTCTCTATATATATTTCCAAACATATCCGCCATAAAGGTCTCGCAGTACTTCTTGAAATCCTGTTTGTCACTGTTGTAGCCATTCAGATACACGTAGAGCTGCATGCACATATACGGAGTCTGAATATTTTTCTCGTAGAAATCTACCCACAATTCCTCACATGCCACCTTGTCACGGCTCACATATATGTTCCCACCTGACTCACCAAGCAGACCGATCTCTCCGTCAGCCATCTCATACTCATCATTTTTGTGCTCATCCACAAATGCATCAAATTTTCTTAATATATTTATAACTTCTGAATCAGATGTCGTGTCTTTCTTTTTAGGCACAATCTTTGATTTGAGTTTTGCAAATGCACCCTCGCTCTTGGCAGTCTTGCACAGATTATCATTTGCAATCCCGCTTTCAGGGAAATACTTTTTGTACAGCTCAAGGCACTCAGCCAGATAACTCTTGTCAAATATTGGCTCATAGTACGCATTTACATCATAAAGTCCATATCCCTCATCTGCACCAGCCCGGTCTGTGCCAACATTTTTAATCTCACGTATAAGAATCTGCTCCTTAGTTGTAACACTGGATCTTCCATTCGCAGACTCCCTCTGCATAGCGTCTATATGACCAACACAATCTGCAAAAAGTTTCTGCCTGTTCTCATCATTTTTGAGCTGGAGCAGCAGGTCAAGTCCCGCTGTTCTCTTCTCCTCCTTGGCATCTGTGAGAAGTCTTCCGATGAGATCATCCATGTCATCACCATCAAGCTTATATAATATAGACAGTACAGTCTCCCTTATGTCTGACTTCTTGTACTTGAGCATATTCTCAAGCTGTACATAATTCTCCGGCGAAAGCTTCATATCCTTAACGATCATCGCCGCCTTGTTTCTGGTATATGTCTCCTTGTCGGCAACCGCATCCACCAGTATGGCACGCTGTCTGTCATTTGCCGGCTGCCTTACAAGCAGAAGCAGAAGCGCATCTCTGCTGTACCTTGCGGAATCTATCTCAGGAACCATCTCCGCTATGTAAGTGATCTTGTCCTCATCCCTGAGAGCACTTGCACAGACCGCAAGTCTCATGATGATTGCGGATCTGTCCAGATATTCGGCATTCCATGGAAATACACACGGATCAAACTCAAGCCTCTTCTTTGGCATGCGCTCAAGTATGCCCATGAGGATATCGTACATCTCCTGACATTCTTTCCTACTGTCAAAATATTTGTCCACCTCGGCAAATGTCATTTTCTTAAGTTCATTGTTGTACGATCTGCCGTCTTTATATATGAGACTATTCATATAAGGCTGGTAATCCGACATAAAGCTTGGCATGATGACCGCCATGGTGTCCATCTCGTCTGGGAATCTCTTGATAAATTCCTTTGCAACGCTGTGTGTGTACACCTTTCCCAGACTCATTGCCCTGATATATGTGCCAAATACCAGTCTTTGGTGTCTGCTGCCATCAAGCGCCAGCTTGTTCATCACATGGCATGCCTCGTCCACATCAAAGAAACCATAGCTCCACAGCGCAAGATAGATCTGCATGGCATCCTCGCCGGATAAAGCTTCACGCCTTGCATTTTCATCATTCAGATATGTATCTATAAGAAGCAGCTGTTTCTTCTGTATACGGTCAAGCTTGCTCTCCTCGTCAGCCACAAGTCCTGTCCAGGTGGCTACAGCCCTCATGACAGATGAGAATCTCAGAAGATCATTCTCCTTTATCACATGGAACAGGGTCATAAATGCACCTGCCGTTCCATAATCCATATTCTCACATATCGCCTGCCTAAGCCCCTCCTGAAGCTTTGCCGCAACGAGCAGCTTGCCTACAGCCTCATGGAGTCTTGTGTTGGAGCTCATATATATTCCCCTGAGGATATTGGTCGTGAGCCTTGTCTGCGCACTCTCACCGAACATGATGTCCATGAGCACTTTCTCAAGCTCTGCATTCCCCCTGTCGAGCTCCGCCTGTATCCAATATTCTGATATTATTCTATATCCGTTGCTGCTGCCATCCCTGTAATAGCACAATATATCCTGCGGCAATTTCTCCTTGTAGAGAGATACTATGTCGCATCCGTATATCCCCATAGAGTGATATTCATTCATGATACTGAAATATCTGTCAAGAAATGCCCCATATCTCTTCGTACGCATGGTTCTTCTGTAATAATACTGGCTTGTCTGCCACTTGATTATGCTGTCTATAGAAGTGTAGAAATCCTCCATCAGATGATCCGGCACCCACCCCGGCAAATGCTTCAGCTCGTTCCTGAAGAATTCCGAAGGAACATTCTTTTCATTCTCAAGAAATGTCTCAAGTCTCTTGCCGATCGTTGACTCTTTTACATCTCCATAGTAATTATCCATCTCCTTAAGAAGCTTCTGCGCATCCGCACTGTAGCTCTTTCTGAGCTTCGTGGAATTCTCGTCAAATGCCTCTCTCACTTCATCTGCGATCTTCTTCTGCTCCTCAAGCTCAAACCTTGTCTTCTTGTCCACCGCCATTGTAACCCCTTTCTTTATGTTCTACCACATTCTGCCCGCCAGCATTGTGAGGCGGATAAATGTGATCTCATCCCCTTCGTTAAACTTCTCTTCCCTGTCCAGCTCCGTTAATTCATCCATACCGCGGAACACTCTGAACAGCCCATCCTCAAATCCTTGAATGGCTGTCTTCACTGCTTCATCCACATCCGGTTTCTTCTCCCCATAGACGATCCCGAACGCTATCTTTCCTATTCTTCCCATATCATCGATCTGTTCATCTGTCAACACTGCATCGCCGCGATCCATGCGGGATATGTACTGTGCTACGCAGATCTTTACTGTCTCTGTTATGAGTTCCCGCAGCGTGCTCGGTGCTGTGTCATATTCAAATGGGACCTTGTGCACTGTGTCCTTCCGCTTGCCAAGCTGTTTTATGTTCATGTATAAAGTCATGTGATTCCCCCGAATTTTATTATCTTTGTACATTTTTCTCATTCTGCTTGAGCATTATAAGATTGCTCTATGATTTCCATAACCGTGTCGAGCTCATCATTATGTTCCATGAACAACTCAACATCTCCATTTCCCCATCTTCCCAGTCCAGTAACATCCTTACAAATTCCTTCTGGATCTACTATATCTGAGAATTTCATATTTATACTTATACGAAGTCGTTGTTTCTGAAATACAATGTCTACAAAATTTGTATCAAGTTTATACGCTACATACAATTTCTTATACTCTCTTTTTACCTCTGGAGAAAGATTCATTATTCTTTTATCTAAAGCTGTAAACAATATCTTAGTGAATGCATTTGTATCGTATGTATCTAAACTATATTTCTGAGGAACTTTTTCCTCTATCTCATATGGAGCGAGCTCATGTTCATTCATTGAAGGATACGGCCATATCTTCTCCGCTTTTTCAGCCAACAACCTTGCCCTTTCCTGGATATGAGATTCGTTCCATTCCGTTAACCCTAAAATATATTTATTTAATCTAAGTGCGCTTTCTTTAAAACCACCCTCCATATTCATTTTTTCTATGAACGATTTATCACTCATTTCTGAATTGTAAGCAGTTAATGTTAAGTTTCCAATTGTGTGAAGATATCTTTTTTGAATACTCTCCCAATTATCTCCTAAATCACGCTGCCACTCTGTAGAAAGTTTCTTATTCTGTGGCATAATATGCTCTATAGTATAGTTCTCAATAACAATCGGTGCCTTATTGTCATAATTCTCAAGTCTGGTTAGAATATAGTTTCTAACACGCATATTATATATATCTCTACTAACAAACGCAGCTCCAAACTTGCCATCATCTGGAAATTCTTTATATGTGTCCTGCAAAATAAAATGAGCCTTGACGGAATTAAGATAATCATCCTGTCTAATGAAATTTTTGAATGTTGCAAAAGTCTTATTCATAGAATTTGTTGGTATGTCACAAATTCCTCTTCTAAGAACATAACTTATACACAGTCTCAAAATTTCTTTAAGTTCATCTTTTGATATAACTTTTTCACAACAATCATGATGTAATTTTAATAAGAATGGATAAGATACTTCCATCCTCAAATCAACAATATCTCCATATAGCTTTCTTAACTCTACGTCATCGTTTCTCTTAAATACTATATCTGTATAATATTTCGCATAATCCAACAAATCATGACACAATTCCGAAATAGTACCAAATTCGCAATTTAAGTGATATAATTTAAACTCTTCATACACTCTCCCTTGTTTCGGTATACGGGTTATCTTCATCGTTAAATAATGTCTGAAAAAAGCATCCATGACAGTCTCTTGTGTATCATATATAAACAAATTCTCCATAGGTCTCCACAAATGTTCATATACATATGTCTGTTCTGAAGGTTCTAACCCCATAAGAACATAATTTCGTATAAGATCAGATTCTGACAATTCTTTTCCTGTAGAGTTTAGACTTTCAAATATTGCCTGAGCATCATCAATTGCACGATCCAATGTAATATTCACAATCTGCAATTTACCAATAGAGTCCCATATTTCATCAAGCATTAGAATTTTTTCCGAAACCTTGTCCTTAAAATACATATAGTTATCTAATATACGTGATTTAACATTTGAATTAATTGGCTTATTTTCTACAAGACTGATTAATATTTCTCTATCATTTTCTGTAAGCAGTAACTTGTATTGATCTATGCCACTCTCATATTCATTTTTTAAAAGCATACCATCAATACGTTTCGCATTTATTGAATTATCATCTGGATGCATCAGGACATAATTTCTAAGCGCTATAAGCAACAAAGTTAATGTCGTCATACGCTGTTGTCCATCTATAATCATATATTTTTGAACGCCTGTTGGCATTGCCTGTTCAGCAATATTAACTATTGAACCAACAAAATGTCCAGGCTTGCCATTTTTCTGCATATTTACAATATCATCCCATAATCTTTTACACTGCTCTTCTCCCCAGCTATAATATCTCTGATATACAGGTATTATAAATTGCTTATTGCCATTCAAAATTTCAAAAATATTACCCTTTCGTGCATCCATTAACAATCCCCTCCTAACTATTTTTACTTATTGTGTACATTGTTTTCCCCTCAGCAACATTAGCAAATTTTGCCTCTTCACTATATCTAAACATACTATCATGCTCTTCCACATAAGGCGCATCGCTATTATCCGTCCACAGCTCGCACTGGCTTATTACTGTATTTATGGCAAAATCATAATCCTCTGGTGGGTAATCATGTTTCTTAAGCAGTCTCTTAACCATCTTTCGCATAGTTGCCCTTGCAGTTTCCTTCTTCTGCCAGTCTATGGTTCTATTCTTTCTGAGCATTTCCGTCAGTTCCTTGGTAAGCGCAATCAATTCATCATTTTTATAAAAATCTTTTATATGTTCCGGCTTTGTCAGCGCATCATAGAATGCCAATTCCTCCTGGGAAAGTCCAAGCTTCTGTCCATTCTTATACAGATTTGCAATCTCTTCAGCAGTCTCAAGAAGCTCTTTTATTACTTCCTCATTTGTTATAAGTCCGTTGTAATACGAATTCATAAGCTGCGCTATCTTCTCTGAAAACTTCTGTGACTGAACAACATTTGTTCTTTTGTATAAAGATACCTGCTCTGCCATGAGTTTTTTCAATATTTCCACAGCAATGTTCTTTTCTTTCATTTTGGATATTTCATCCAATACAGCCGGATCAAATAAGCTGAAGTTCTCTCCACCAGTCTTGCTACTGTCAAACAGATTGATTACACCCTCACTTTGAACTGCTGCCTTGAGCAGATCATTTATCTGGTTGTTTATCTCCTTAAGTGATAGTGTCTTTCCATCTGCACCGCCATATGTAATCTTGATAACTGTTGAACGAACCGCCTCCATATAGGCTGCCTCATGGCGTTCTTTCTCAGTAGTCATACTTGAACAGAGAGACTGAGACTGTCTTAACAGCATAGCCTCCTTCAAGAACAAATCTTTTCTGTCAGGTACCCTCGCATCAAGAACAAAATTCACTCCCTTGGTTATAAGTTTTGCCATAACAAGCGGCGAACCATCTATAAATCCACTGAAATCAAATCCATGAAGCAGATCCTTGCACACCTGTAGTTTTTCCTGGAACTTAGGATATGCCACTTTAGCAATATTCATATCCCCATATGTGTTTTTATCCCTCTCAGTATATTCCTTCATGGCAGCCTTAAGCGCAGAAGCTATACCTACATAGTCAACAATAAGACCACCTTCTTTGTCCTTAAACACACGATTAACACGCGCTATCGCTTGCATAAGATTATACCCATGCATAGGCTTATATACATACATAGTCGCAAGTGACGGAACATCAAACCCTGTCAGCCACATATCCACTACTATTGCAATCTTCATTGGATCGTCATTATCTTTGAATTTTCTTGCAAGTTCTTCCTTATGTGCCTTGGTACCAATTATCTCCTTCCAATCCTCTGGATCATTGTTGCCACCAGTCATTACTACTCCAACCTTCTCTTTCCAATCAGGTCGTATCTCAAGAATTCTTCTGTATATCTTCATGGCTATTGTACGAGAATAGGCAACTATCATAGCCTTACCTGTAAGCAGATTAGCCCTGTACTTCTCGTAATGTTCCACAATATCATCGCATAATGACGCAATAGTTGAATCAGCGCCGAGGACACTCTCCATTTGTCCCAGCATCTTCTTGCTCTTCTCTATCGTTGCTTTATCGGATTGCTGCTCAAGAATATCATAAGTCGAATCAATAAGTGCAAGCGTATTCTCATCAAGTTTCAGGTGAACAACTCTGCTCTCATAATACACAGGTCTGGTCGCCCCATCTTCAACCGCCTGCGTCATATCATAAATATCTATATAATCGCCAAATACCTCCCTGGTATTTCTATCTTTCGCTGATATTGGAGTTCCGGTAAATCCTATAAACGTAGCGTTCGGCAGGGCATCATGTATGACTCTTGCATTTCCTACAACAGTATGTGCCTCTTTCTCTCCTGCCTGATTCTCGGATACTACAATCTTCTCCTCAAATCCATACTGACCACGATGGGCCTCATCCGCCATAACCACAATGTTTCTGCGTTCTGAAAGAGGTTTCTCACCTCGCTCAAACTTGAACATAGTTGTGAAAATAATACCATTTGCACTTCTGCCATCAAGGAGTGACTTAAGATGTTCCTTACTCTCCGCCTGAACAGGAGTCTGTCTGAGGAAATCTGCACACTGAGAAAACTGTGCATAGAGCTGATCGTCCAGATCAATACGATCTGTCATTACGACTATGGTAGGGCTATCAAGTGCCTCCTGCAGCAAATGCGCATAAAATACCATAGAGAGTGACTTACCTGAACCCTGTGTATGCCAGAACACACCACCTTTTCCGTCCGTTCTTGTTGCAATCTTTGCCCTCTCTATAGCTTTTCTAACTGCGAAATACTGATGATATCCCGCAAGCACCTTAAATCTACCAGTACCCGTTCCTGAAAAAAGTATAAAGTTCTTCAGTATATCAAGCAGTCTTTTCTTCTGAAACATTCCCTCATAGAATGTCTCAAATTCCGCAAACCCGCTCTCTTCCTTACTTCCATCCTTGCATTTCCAATCCATAAATCTATCAAGCCCGGATGTTATAGTTCCAGCTTTATTCGATGAAAGATCACTGATTACACATATTGCATTGTAATAAAACAGAGATGGTATGTCCTTGATGTAATTACGAATCTGCTTATATGCATTCTCTACTCCTACCTCATCCTTAGAAGGACTCTTAAGCTCCATCAACACAAGTGGCATGCCATTTATAAACAGAATAATATCCGGCCGCCTGTTATTGCCATTCTCAACAAATGTATACTGATTTACCACATAGAACGTATTGTTGTCTATCTTCTCATAGTCAACCAATTTCACTATAGTTGCCTGTTCCTCGCCATTCACAAAGAACTTCACTGTAATTCCATTCTGCAGATAGTCCATAAATGTCATATTTTTCTGCAACAAGCTTCCAGTATCAAATGTCCTAAGCTTATTAATAGCTTCTTCTATGGCATCTACAGGCAATCCCCGATTGACACGCACCAAACTATCCCTAAGTACCGAATCCATCAACGGGCTGGTGTAATCCCTGTCAAAATCCGGCGCATAGATATGGTCATATCCCATATTCTCGAACAGCTCTATTATCGCTTGTTCATATGTATCTTCTGTAAATAAACCCGGCATTTATTCCCCTCCCCTTTGTGTTGTGTTTTGTAGAGCAAATAAAAATTTATCTTTTCAATTCAGTCTTTTTATAGCCA
>ENA-OOQG01000311-OOQG01000311.1-human-gut-metagenome-genome-assembly--contig:-NODE-311-length-19407-cov-2.446310_pt1 | contig 19407 bp, 16 predicted proteins | sample MGYA00241085_ERZ501155 | MGnify/ENA primary metagenome ERZ501155 (study PRJEB25962, sample SAMEA2042438) | human gut metagenome | biome: human gut; feature: human-associated habitat; material: faeces...
TACGGAAAAGGGTACTCTTTTCCTATGCTTGCTAAGAAAGTTTTTTCCTCACTTATCACTACAACGGAACTCCAAGTATGCCAAAAAGCGCAAAAGAAAAACGCCGCAATTCTGCGGCGCTTCATTCACTTTATGCAGACAAAAACGAGGGAACTTTATTCCCCCGTCCTGTCATTGTTGGCTTCCTCTATGCCTTTTGCAGTAGCAGACATGATTTTTAAGTCTGTTTCGCTCATTGTGTCAAGCATGGTATCGAGCTGACGGCGGCGTGTGGACTTCTCTTGTTCCCGTTCCGGGAAAAAGAACTGGTCTACTGATACGTCAAGCAGGGTTACAAGCTCATATAAAATCTGTAAACTTGGGTGCTGCCCGCTGTTTTCAATGGACGCGATATACCGGGGCGCAATATTCAGTGTGTCGGCTAACTGATTGCGTGATATTCCCTTTGCTTTTCTTGCTGCTTTAATGGCTTGCCCGAAAGCCTTAAAATCATACTTCACTTTATCCTGCTTCATATTTTTCACCCTATTACATTTTACTGTTCCTCTTTTCTTTGAGATATGATTACACATATCATAGTATTGATGGCAATAGAGCATAAAACATGCAGAGTAAGGTTGCTACAACTCATATTGCCATATATAATATCTAATGACATCGAAAATTAAAGAAATTGATTAGAAATAGATTTTTGTTTGATAATCTTAAATCAGATATTCACAATGGAGGCATATTTATGGCGCAGAGTATTTTAATTGTAGACGATGAAAAAGAAATTGTATCAATGCTGTATTGCTATTTCAGCAAACTTGGATATACGGTATATACTGCAACAGCAGGAAATGCTGCATTAAAAGAAGTAGAAAAAAAACCTGACATTATTTTGTTAGACGTTAATATGCCAGATATTGATGGATTTACTGTTTGTGAAAGAATACGGGATTATGTTTCATGCCCTATAATTTTTTTAACAGCACGCATTGAAGATAGTGACAAAATAAAAGGATTTTCTATTGGCGCAGACGACTATGTAATAAAACCATTTTCTGTTGATGAATTAGAAGCTCGCATTGCAGCACATCTTCGCAGAGAAAAAAGACACAATACATCTTCAAAGGTGCAATTTGATGAAGATATGGTTATAGATTATTCCTCACGTATTGTGTTTTATCATAATAAGGATATGGCTTTTACCAAAAAGGAATTTGATATAATATCTTTCCTTTCACAAAACAAAGGAATTGTTTTTGACCGGGAAACTATTTATGAAAAAGTTTGGGGATTAGACGGCATTGGTGATAATACAGTTGTTACAGAACATATCAGACGTATTAGGGCAAAATTTTTATCTTTAGGCGATAGACCTTACATTGAAACTGTTTGGGGGTGCGGATATAAATGGAAAAATTAAAGAGAATCAGATGGTTCAATCGGTTAAATAGCATGAGTATTAGGATGTCCTTTGTTCTTTATGCTTTGTTTTCGTTGTTGATTGGAATAATTATTTGTATACTTTTAATTTCAATGGTTGACAAATACAGAATAAATTTGAACTATAAGTATGAAAATATGTCAACAAGGTATGATATACCGGAAAATGGTTCATTTACCGCCGCTTATAGTAATGACCAAACAAAATACACAATATTTGATACGAAAGGAAACGAGATATGCAAGTTCAATGTTGATTATCAAAAAGAACGCCCAGTACACGAATATGTCTATCCGAACCATGTTTCATATATCGAAGTTTCACCTAATTTTACAAACCGGGATAGGCTTATTGACAGTGTTTTAGGTTCATTAAATGTTGCAATTATTCCTATCGTATTATCTATTAATATGATATGTTGTGTAACATTTTTTTATAAAAAAAAAATATCGAAACCTATTAAGCTATTAACTAATGCGTATCATAAAATTGAAGCAAATGACTTAGATTTTACGTTATCATATCCATTAAATGATGAAATGGGAAAACTCTGTCATGCCTTTGAAAAAATGAAAGACTGTTTGGCGAAAAATAATGAAACTATGTTTCGACAATTTGCTGAACAGCGCCGTCTAAACGCTGCTTTTTCACATGACTTACGCACTCCTTTGACTTTACTAAAGGGTCATGCTACTATGCTGCTTTCCTTTATTCCCAAAGGCTTAGTATCACAAGAAGAAATATTAGATGAAATATCAGTAATGTCAAAAAATGTTTCACGTCTTGAAAAATATGTAAATGCTATGACGAACTTATATAGGTTAGAGGATATTGATATTCCACGGCAACAGATTACATTTCATGCACTTATTGATAATTTTAATAACACAGCAGAAGCACTTTGTTATGACAAACATTTTTCAATTACTACAAGCGGTGATAATATAACCTTGTTTATCAATTTAAATACAGTCATGCAGATTTATGAAAATTTACTCTCTAATAGTATTAGATACGCAAAAAGTGATATTGCTATTAGCGCAGTAATAGAGAATAATAATTTAGTTATATCTGTTTCAGATGATGGTTGCGGGTTTAAAAATATTGATATTGAAAAAGCGACATTACCATTTTATAAATCATCGAAAGATATATCTACTGAACATTTGGGATTAGGGCTGAATATTAGTAAGATTTTAAGTGAAAGACATGGCGGAAATATCCAAATTGCTAATAATGAAGCAGGGGGAGCATGTGTTACAGTAAAAATAAATTGCAATGAAAGTTGATTGAAAATAGACATTTTATTGCTATTATAAATTTAAAAGAAAGGAGATAAGGACAAATGAAAAAAATAATATGTATGTTTCTAAACTTATCGTTATTGGTGTGTATTGTTGGGTGCAGTCAAGCAAAGGACAGTGATAACCATGTAGTACAAGATTATTCCGAAGAATATGAGGTTTCTCCTTATGGAAGTGAAGAAGCACTTGACACTTTGGGTGATTTGAAGATTTCAATGAGTACCGAAAAGGATTTAGATTTGAAGCACCTTTCATTTCTAATAGAAAATACTTCTGATAAAGAATACCGATATTCACCAAATTATTTTGAAATAGAAGCTGAACAATCCGGCACTTGGTATCAACTTAAACAGCTTGATGACCCCTCAAAGAGCAATGAAAAGGATTGTTTTATTAAGCCTAACGAACGATTAACATTAGAAATTGATGTTAAAAGTTTTTATGGAGAATTGCCTGCTGGACACTATCGTTTGATTAAACAATTTGCGTTCTTTGAAAGTGAAAGAGATTGGGATTACGATACATATAATTTATCTTGCGAATTTACGATAAGGTAAAAATTCTCTACTTCATAAGCATGAAATAAAAAAACGCTTATGAAGTAGAAAGTTCGACTCAGAACTTTTGAAAAGATAGCCAAAAATTACTTTGTGATTTCAGAATAAACATCATGGACTTTTCACACATGTTTTCTTTTTTCTACATCCCTTCGTTTATGATAACACTCTTTATACCTGAGACACTGTTAAGTGCGTTCAGTATACCCGTTACCGCCATGTTGCTATTTTCTTCTGATACGCCGCCAAGATCAAGGTATATCATTATCTGGTCTTCGCCCTTATATATATCAATATACCCCATATAGTTTTCTTCATCACCATTTTGCGAAGAATAATCCGCCATCACCTGCTGGATCTCATCTACCTTCTCATCTGTGACACCGCCATCAATATGCACACTATACAAAAAGCTCTCTCCGTCAAATCCTGCAACATGTGCCTCGTATTTCAGGTCAAGCTGATCTATCCCAAATATACTGTCAAAGTCGAATTCTCCGTCTTCTCCAAATCCATATTCTCCATAATTTTCTGCCATAGCATCATCCATATTATCTGCCATTTCACTATTCCCCTCTATCTCATTCTCTTTCTCTGCAACCTCCGTCTCATCCTGTTCTTCCGCTGCAGCATCCTCAGGACTTCTCTCAAACCTCGCATATCCGCTGTCATATTTCAGATAAATGACATTCTTCTCAGTTGTGCTGATATATATTTCCTGTCCAGCTTCAAGATCCACGCCTGCTGCCGCAAAATTCTCTGCAGGATAATCTTTGCTGTCGACCTTTTTTATCGTTCCCGCGATCTCGTATCCTTCCGGCAATTTCTCATCTCTTCCGGTTGCATTGTAATAATAGATGTGTCCATCATACATGACCTGTGGCTGCTCTATTATCCCGCTCTCCACACCGGTCGAGGTCTCCGCACCATTTGTTTCTGAAACATTTCCACCTGAATTTCCACAGGCCGTACACGCCATAATGGAGAGCATCGCAGCACCTATAAATATTCCTTTTCGTATCCCCATATAAATTTCCCTTTTTTAATTCTTATTTATTGATGTAATGTAAACCAACTAACTGTATGTCCATATTAACATGGCTTTTCCAGCTCTGCCACATACATATTATTAAAGTTGTCACCATATGCTTACTTCCGTCCATCCATATTCTCATCCCGAACATATCTCGCATTGAACTCCATATTTATCTCACGAAGCTCTTTCTTCCCGTCAATATAATCCTGGTACATCTCTGTGATACCGCACATGCATCCATCGCAGTAAGCATCTATATTTCCCAAAGAATCGGCAACTATCTGCTCTCGTTCTTCCCTAGTTGTGTCCTTTATAAGAAAACCTGCCATCGTCAAAAGCCTCCTCTTACAATTCTCATAAAAACAATTAAAACCGTTTTTATACACAAGTACATGTCAAAAAAACAGGCACTTGTAGTTCTTGATACATAAGATATGAAACATATATACAAACGATAATGAAAGTGACTGATCTTCAGCGCTTACTGCTGCTGCGAAGACCGCACCGCTCTTATCGCGGTTTTCGCAACATGCAAATGTAAGCAAGCTGAAGTGAAGGTAACTGAATGTGTTTGTATATATGTTTTCATATCCATATCTCGAACTACAAGTGCCGTCCGGCCTTTTTACTGTCTGACCTTAATGTGAACCTCACGGAGCTGCTGCTCTGTAACCTCGCCAGGTGCTCCGCACATAAGATCCTGTGCATTTCCATTCATTGGGAATGGGATGACCTCTCTGATATTCTCCTCGTTTCTGAGAAGCATGATCATTCTGTCCACACCAGGAGCCATACCTGCATGAGGTGGTGCTCCGAACTGGAATGCATTGTAGAGTGCTCCGAACTTCTCCTTCAGATCATCCTCTGTGTATCCTGCAATCTCAAATGCCTTGACCATGATCTTCATGTCGTGGTTTCTTACAGCGCCTGATGAAAGCTCGATACCGTTGCAGACGATGTCGTACTGGTAAGCCAGGATATCAAGTGGATCCTTCTCATTTAACGCCTCAAGTCCGCCCTGTGGCATTGAGAACGGATTGTGAGTGAAGATGATCTTCTTGCTCTCCTTGTCATACTCGTACATTGGGAAGTCATTTATATAACAGAAACGGAATGCGTTCTTCTCGTTGAGGTCAAGTCTGTTGCCAAGCTCAACTCTGATCTGTCCTGCAAATGACGCTGCAAGCTCCTCCACGTCTGCGATGAAGAAAATAGTATCTCCAGGCTGAAGGCCTGCAAGCTCTGCGATCTCACCCTTCATATCATCAGGAATGAACTTGTCGATAGGTCCCTTGTATGACATATCCTCAAGGATCTCTAGGTATCCAAGACCGCCCATGCCGATGCTCTGTGCAAACTTGAGCATCTTCTCATGCTGTCCCTTTGAAAGTTTCTTGTGTACATTGATGGCACGTACTGTCTTGCCGTGGAATGGCTTGAATGTACATCTCTGGAAGAAATCTGTAAGATCTATTATTCTAAGTGGGTTTCTGAGGTCAGGCTTATCCGTACCGAACTCAAGCATAGCCTGCTTGTAGCTGATGATCGGATATGGAGCCTGTGTAACAACTGCGCCCTCAGGTGCAAACTTCTCAAATGTTGCTGAGAGGACTTCCTCTCCAACCTTGAATACATCCTCCTGTGTTGCAAAGCTCATCTCAAAGTCAAGCTGGTAGAACTCACCAGGTGAACGATCTGCTCTCGCATCCTCATCTCTGAAACAAGGAGCAATCTGGAAGTACTTGTCAAATCCTGATACCATGAGGAGCTGCTTGTACTGCTGTGGTGCCTGTGGAAGTGCATAGAACTTGCCCTTGAACTTTCTTGATGGCACGATGTAATCTCTTGCACCCTCAGGTGATGATGCGCAGAGGATAGGTGTCTGGATCTCAAGGAATCCCATCTCAGTCATCTTCTGACGAAGGTAGCTGATGACCTGACTTCTGAATATCATGTTGTCCTTAACCTTCTTGTTTCTGAGATCAAGATATCTGTACTTGAGTCTCACATCCTCACGTGTCTCCTTGGATGTCTGGATCTCAAATGGAATCTGCTTGTATACCTTACCGAGTATCTCTACAGTCTTCGCCTCAAGCTCGATAGTACCTGTAGGGATCTTAGGGTTGTATGTCCCCTCATCTCTGTGTTCAATGATACCCTCAATCGATACACAGTCCTCCTTTGTTATTCCGTCAAGAAGTGATGTGTCTCTCATTACTACCTGGAGCACGCCATACATATCACGAAGATCGATAAATGATACTCCACCATGGTCACGGATATTCTCTACCCATCCGGCAACCTTAAGTGTCTGTCCCACATCGCCCTCAGTGATCTCGTTCATTGTTCTGTTACGATAAATGTTCTCGATTGTCATCTGTTCTCTCCTTTTCTTTACTATTTGCCTGTGGCTTTATGTCCACTTTGGCTTTTTCAGGATTACGCACTGGCTGTTATTTCTCTTGCAAATAGAAAAAGCTTATGTTCATCCTGAATCAGATGCACATATATATATATATGCAAATATTCAGGACGAACATAAGCTCTCTCAAACTACCTGTCGGTTACTTGTCTGCTTTAATGTCCGCGGTACCACCTGATTTACCGTTACACGATCTTCGTATATTCAAAGCATCGCGTCCCAGTCCCTCTCAGTCACCTTGCTCATGACCTCTCTGCGTATCGTGCAGCTACGGCTCCCCTACTCGACATAAAACACGTATCCCGCTATGGGCTATATCTTTCAGCTTGCGGCTGGTAAAGTGTTATTCACATATATTCACTCCGCCGGACTCCCACCACCACCGGCTCTCTGTGGGCGATAATCTATGCTACTTCTCTTCGTCATTGCCTTATATATGGCGTCAGCACATATCTGACGCCACATTATTATATTCTAGTGATTCAAGTTCTGTCAACTATATTTATGTATATTTCCACCATCATCCCACAATCTCTGCACCAAACGGCATGAGCGACAGTTTGGCGATCTTAAAGAACTGAAGCCCAAATGGAATTCCGACTATCGTTATGCAAAGCAGCAGCCCCAGGCAGGCATTCTCTACCGCCATAGGTATTCCGCAGCAGAGCAGCCATATGATATTCGCGATCAGCGAGCCAGCCCCGCCTCCATACACTATCTCTTTTCCAAATGGAAAGAATGCAAGTCCTGCAAACTTAAAGCACTGCATCCCAATCGGAATCCCTATTATCGTTATACAGCACAGCACCCCGCTTGCCACCCACGAAAGTCCGCTCAATATTCCGCCACATAAAAACCATATACAATTTCCAAGACATCCCATGATATCATCTCCTAATCATCAAAACACAACTAACATATAGTAATCCAAGCATACACTCATACAATACACCCCATCATACTAAATTCATTTCATCTGCACAGTGCAGCCAGCATCCTGACTGCCGCCTCATACTCACCATTATCTCTAGTCTTCCGGATCTTCTTAAGAGCCCTCTCAGCTCCCTCCACATCACAAAACAGCCTCGACCAGTAAGCCCACAGCTCCTTCATCTTGAACATCGTGTTGCCCCTGCCCACATCCGACTCACAGTAATTCCTGTAAAGTTCATCGTGAAATATGAAGAATCTGTTCCAGTCATATGTACTGTCGCCACACTCTTCTTTTATCCGCTCCGCCAGACAAGGATCAGCTATTATCCCCCTGCCTATCATAACCTTACTTATATCAGGAAAATCACCCGTGAACCTGTCATAATCCGCCACACTGTTTATATCTCCGTTGTAGCACACTGTGTCTGGTCTTCCATATGAAGCCACACCTTCGGCAAACACTTCCATGTTTGGCGTATTCTTGTAGAAATCCGTCTGTATTCTCGGATGTATGATCAGCTCACTTATCGGATACTTCTTATATATTTCTATGATATCCTCAAACTCCACAGAACTGTCTCTTCCTATTCTGGTCTTTATAGACACATCCATCACGTCGGCGGCAAATACTTCATATAAGAATTTGTAAAGCCTCTCCGTATCGTATATCAAACCCGAGCCTTTATACTTCGTGACAACAGTTTTTGACGGACAGCCGAGATTGATATTCACCTCGTTATATCCAAGCTCCTTCAGGAACTTTGCGGCCTTCACAAATCCCTCGCCGCTGTTGGTCAGAAGCTGCGGCACCACATTTATCCCCTGATTGTTTTCCGGCAGCACATCCCTTAGTTCCCTGTTTCTGAGAGGACGTCCTTTCGCCGGGGCAATGAACGGCATAAAGTATTTGTCAACGCCGCCGAAATATTTGTGATGTGCATTTCTGTATATGTATCCTGTTATCCCCTCCATCGGGGCAAGATATATCAAATCATCCCTGTTGTTCATCCATCATTCTCCCATTAAATCCGTAAACCCGGTATAAATATCCTGCAATGACATTCCTTATGACAAAAATATAGAGGCCTTCATCACTCACATGACAAATGCCTCTACATTATAAACTATATTGTTCTATTTGAACAGATTTGTAACAAACTGTACAAAGTCAATTCCAAATGACTGGAGAAGCAGCAATGCAAGCAGTATTGGTGCCACAAACTTTACCATGACAATATAGAGCTTCTTTCTTCCAAACTTCTCGCCATTTCTTGTAACCTCGTCTATAACCGTCTTAGGCTTCACTACCCAGCCGATAAGTATACATGACAGGATAGCCACAAGCGGCATGAAGATGTTGTTACTCAGGTAATCCATCACATCGAGGATCTGGGCTGTAGCTCCATTTGGAAGCTTGAGCTCAAAGTACCATATGTTGTAACCGAAACATACGACCAACATTCCGACAACCGCATATACAGTTGTTATGACCGCACTCTTCTTTCTCGTGAGATGGAACTTATCCATAAGTCCTGACACTATCGCTTCCATGACCGATACTGAGGATGTGATCGCCGCAAATGTAACCATGATGAAGAACAGGGCTCCGATGACTGTTCCGACCTTACCCATGGCATTGAATACCTTTGGCAGAGATATGAACATAAGTCCAGGGCCCGCTGACATGCCTTCCGTTCCAGAGAACACATACACCGCAGGGACTATCATCAGACCAGCAAGGAAAGCCACTGCCGTGTCAAATATCTCTATCTGATTGATCGACTTCATAAGGTTAACATCCTTCTTAACATATGAGCCATACGCAACCATGATACCCATAGCGACACTTATCGAGAAGAAGAGCTGTCCCATGGCATCCATTACAACCATGAATATATCCCTGAATGTCATTCCCTTAAAATCAGGAATCAAATATACCTTCAGTCCATCAATTCCTGTTCTGATCGTACCATCATCACCGGTATGCTTGATCGTCAGCGAATAGATTGAAATTCCAATTATAAGAATTACCAATATCGGCATGAGCACCTTGCTAAACTTCTCTATTCCCTTTTCAACACCACAGAATACGACAACGCCTGTGGCCGTAAGGAATATAAGTGCAAATACTATAGGCGCAGTCTGGGCTGTTATAAAACCGGTGAAATAACCGTCACCAGTGGCAGCCTCTGTCTGACCTGTAAAATATGCGGTCATATACTTCAGGACCCATCCTCCGATAGTACAGTAATATGGAAGGATTATAACCGGTACGATCCACGCCAGACCGCCAAGCCATTTCCACTTCTTATGTATAAGACCATAAGCTGTGAGCGGTCCCTGCCGAGTCTTTCTTCCTATTGCAATATCTGTTGTGAGCAGTGTGAATCCAAATGTAAGCGCAAGTATTATATACACAAGTATAAACACACCACCGTTGTCCTTTGCCGCAAGATATGGGAACCTCCATATATTTCCAAGTCCTACCGCACTTCCCGCTGCTGCCATAACAAAGCCCAGCGTCCCCGTAAAATTACTTCTTTCCTTCTTATTCATAATCGCCCTTTCTGTTTTTGCTTTTATTTTTTGCTATCCAGTCCCCTGTCTGAACAGTTACTTTTCATTTTTGCCTTCAGTTTTGCCGATGCCGCAAAGTATGCGCGACATCTCGCAGGATAATTTCGGAATGCGCCATATATATTGTATAAATAAAATCCATACGTCAGGAATTTACCGGCAGGTCCTATCTTGTCCTTCAAGGTCTTCGGGTATCTCTTTCCGCCAACCTCGGGATGATTGCCGTCATTTATATAATTTATCAGATCATCCTCCGAATGTATATGATCCGGAAGATATGTACCTGCAAGTCCGACACAGTTCTCCTTATGGGCATCGCTTCCACCGAAAACAGGTATATCATAGTATGACGCAAGCCTTCTGGCCATCTTATTCCTCTTGACTGATTCACAGCAATTATATCCCTCTATGAAGTCAAAATGCTGTGCATATAGTCTGTGCTCTATCATGCCAAGCCTTCTCGTGCTGCCAAAGCTCATGAACTTCTCGCCAAATGGATGAGCTGGGCCAAGTATACCGCCGCACTCGTGCACAAGCCATATCACCCTGATAAGCGCCATGCCCCTGTGTTCAAACAGGTCGTACACCTCCTCAGGTGTATCTGATGGCAATACGATAAGGAAATGTCCATAGTCAAACGTATCATACTCAATACCTCTGAGCACAGTGAAATCCTTCACCTTATCTTTCTGCCTTAAGTACGCTTTGTATCCGGAATATGAATCATGGTCTGTGACCAGCATTCCGTGAAAACCACGCTGCTTTAACAGATCAATATAATCAAGAATCTTTACTTTGGCATCGGGTGATCCCTCAGCCGTATGACAATGCATGTCAAATCTTACTCTGTTCATGTGACCATCTCCTCTGATTATCCATCATGACATACAATCTAATACTCTGCTCCGTTTCCAAGCCATGTTATCTGTGAAAATGGGAAATACACAAATTCTGCTTTGGCAAGTATTTTGTCACGCTTCACATAGGTATTCTCCCAAAGTCTGGCATCCGCTGAGTTTGGTCTGTTGTCTCCCAGCATAAAGTAACAGTCCTCAGGAACCTGATACGGTCCAAACGATCTTACGTCAGTCCTTGCCTCATCACTCAGATAATCCTCCTTGAGCGGAGTATCACTTCCATTTATATATACCTTACCATCTATGATCTCCACGGTCTCACCCGGCAGTCCTATGATTCTCTTGATATATACCTGGGACTCATCGTCCGGCCACTTGAATATGGCTATATCGCCACGCTCAGGATCAGAGAACTTATATGTAAGCCTGCTTCCTATTATATTGTCTCCAAGCTGTATTGTCTCAAGCATGGAACCAGTAGGTACATTACAGTTTAATATCACAAATCGTCCCAGCAGAAATGCCAGTACGGCGGCCACAACTACTATCACTATACAATCAATCACATCCTGCTTATAATCACGTTTTATATCTCTGCGCCTTATCCTCATCTGATGCCAGACGACACCGCCATGCTCAGATTCACTCACGCCCTCATCCACAAAACCAAATTGTTCGTAGAATGGGATCATGTTCTCTTTACATGTGAGGACGACTCCGTCGAGTTTACATTTGACCGTCTCCTGAAGAACCTCATGCATTATCTTCGCCGCATATCCATTGTGCTGATAGTCCGGCAGAGTTGACACGCCGAATATCATAAGCCAGCGACCCTTCTTGTCGTAGAAGTCCTCGCCCGTATACATGGCATCGCTCAAATCCTTCTCATTAGTAGTAATGCCATTTATACCTGCTATTATTCGTCCGTCCTTCTTGAGCACCCAGAAAGTTTCTCTGTGCGCCTTCAGTCTTCGCTCTATAGACTCCCGGCTTGCTGCCTCAGCCTCAGAAAATGTCTCCTGCTCAAGCATCACAAGCTGGTCAAGATCTTTTTTACCTGGATTGTTTACCTTCATAAATATCCAAACACCTCTTTTCTAAGACACCTATTCTCCATTATCTCACATAACAGAACGGTGTCAAGAAAAAAGGATGCATATCTGACAGATATGCATCCTCTTATCTGAAATCATCTATGCAAATTTCTATTACTCTACACTGTAGTTAGGAGCTTCCTTTGTGATATGGATATCATGTGGATGGCTCTCCTTGAGTGAAGCTGCTGAAATCTTGACGAACTCTGCCTTCTCATGAAGCTCTGCAATGTTCTTTGCTCCGCAGTAACCCATACCTGAACGAAGTCCACCGATGAGCTGGAATACTGTATCCTCAAGTGATCCCTTGTATGCCACACGGCCCTCAACGCCCTCTGGAACAAGCTTTCTTGCGTTCTCCTGGAAGTATCTGTCCTTAGAACCATTCTCCATGGCTGCTATAGATCCCATACCTCTGTATACCTTGTACTTACGTCCCTGATAAAGCTCGAAATCACCAGGAGCCTCATCTGTACCTGCGAACAGGCTTCCCATCATACATACGTTGGCACCTGCTGCCAGAGCCTTTGTGATATCTCCTGAATACTTGATACCGCCATCTGCGATAACAGGGATTCCGGCATTCATAGCTGCATCATATGCCTGCATGATAGCTGTGATCTGTGGTACACCGATACCTGCAACAACTCTTGTTGTACAGATAGAACCAGGTCCGATACCGATCTTGACTGCATCTACACCCATGTCGATCATAGCCTGTGCGCCTGATCTTGTTGCAACGTTACCGGCAATAACCTGAAGGTCAGGATACTTCTCCTTAACCATCTTGAAGGTTCTCAGAACGTTGGCTGAATGTCCATGTGCTGTATCTATAACTATCGCATCAACCTTTGCTGATACGAGCTCTGCAACTCTGTCGAGGATGTTGGCTGTACATCCTACTGCTGCTGCACAGAGAAGTCTGCCCTGTGCGTCATGTGCTGAATATGGGTACTTGATCTGCTTCTCAATATCCTTGATCGTGATGAGTCCCTTCAGATGGAAATCGTCATCAACGATAGGAAGCTTCTCCTTACGAGCCTTTCCAAGGATCTCTCTAGCCTCGTCAAGTGTGATTCCTTCCTTTGCTGTAACAAGACCCTCAGATGTCATTGACTCCTTGATCTTCTTGGTGTAGTCCTTCTCAAACTTCAGGTCACGGTTGGTTATGATTCCAACAAGCTTGCCATCCTCTGTGATAGGTACACCTGAGATTCTGAACTTGCTCATAAGCTCGTCAGCATCTGCCAGTGTATGCTCTGGAGATAAGTAAAATGGATCTGATATTACACCGTTCTCTGAACGCTTTACCTTGTCAACTTCCTCTGCCTGCTTCTCTATGGACATGTTCTTGTGGATAACTCCGATACCACCCTGACGAGCCATGGCAATAGCCATTCTGTGCTCTGTAACTGTGTCCATACCGGCACTCATAAGAGGAATGTTCAACTTAATCTTCTGTGTCAGCTTTGTTGTAAGGTCAACGTCATTTGGTAATACCTCAGAATAAGCAGGTACCAATAAAACGTCATCAAATGTAATTCCTTCGCCAATAATCTTACCCATTTTCTTCTCTCTCTTTCTGTAAAATATTTAATAAGAGCATTGTGCTCATTATGTACGTCAATTAGCCTTAATAGAGAAAACACATCACCCAACACTTATCGCGTTGGGTGATGTTACTTTTTAAACATGCTAACAAATTATATAGTTCTTGTCAAGGCAGTTCTTCCGTCTCCGTGGTCACATTTGTCTCTGTGTCCTCCGGATCTTCAGGATCTCCCTTATATACATAAGTGTCTTCCACTCCGAAATCTATACTGTCGTCTCCGACCTGCGCCACGGATATCTCCTTGCCCGCCTCAAACGAGTCCTCATATGGAAGAAACAGCGTATCTCTGTCTATATAGATAGTCTCCTTCAAAAAGGCATCATCTATCCACACAAATGTACATTCATTGAAGTTGCTTCCGTGGATATAATATCCATTCATAGGCTGTGGCTCCTCAGCACTCTCACCGTCCCCGGAACCATCATTTGCCGTGAAATCCGCTTCTTCATCAACCGGTGGCACATACACGCCCTTTGTGATCTCCGAGATCCTGATCTTGCTTATGCCGTATTTCATATTCGTCGGCTCATATGGCCATCCATCAGGATACATGTATCTCTGTCCATAAAGCATATCATACTCAATGTTCTCGAGATCATCATCATAGTTTGCATAGCCCGGCTTGTACTTTGACTGGAACTTCTGCACATAGCTCTTCTCAAATCCCAGCATATCAAACACCTTTGTGCTGAGCTGATATGCCTCTATATCCTCATCCTCAACCGGGAAGTTCTTCATATTGCTCCAGACAAAATACTCTGTCTGGTAAAGGTCTCCGTTGGTTATATCGTCCTCTGTGATCTCAAATCCAGGAAGATGGTCTCCATACATAACGAGAACGACCGGCTCATCGTACGCCTTAAGTCTGTCTATAAGCTTGCCAATGAAATCGTCCATCTCGTGGAGCTGGTTACAGTAATATGTCCACTGTGTATCAAGGCTCTCATCGCCTGTTCCGGCAACCTTTATAGGATAACTGTAATTCTCCTCGTCAAGCTCTGATGGGTATCTTCCATGTCCCTGTACGCTGACGGTGAATATGAAATCCCGTCCATTGGTGGAGTACAGAGTCTTCATGATCTCACCAGTAAGGACATTGTCCTTCTCCCAGTTCTTCTGAGTATGCTCCAGATTGTACATATACTCCATCGGGGTAAATGTATCAAATCCCATGTTTTTATACACCTTGTATCTGTCATAGAATGTACCATCATGATTGTGCATGGCATGTGTTGAATAACCATCAAGCTTCAGCTGTGTCGCCATGCTCTCTATGGTCTGCTTGCCAAGTATGGTCTTATATGGATACTCACCTGCACCGAAATATGCCACGTTAAATCCCGTGAGCACCTCAAATTCCGAGTTGGCTGTACCTGCACCGATCGCCGGCATCGTCAGGAATCCTGATGTACATTCCTCCTTCAGCTTTGTGAAATTCGGAATAGGATTCTCATTGAACGTGAGGCATTTTACATATGACGGATCCATGAATGACTCAAGCTGTACAAATATAACGTTTGGCTTGTCCTTGCCAAGCTTTGAATCCGTTGTGCCAACACTGTCCAAATCGTCCTTTATCTCAAGCATCTTATCCTCGCTGTAATCACTCGGCTGTCCTATACCTACATCGACCACACTGTTTGAGAAACAGTATACAAATCCATAATTGTTGTATGCCGTTGCAAGGTTTGCAAAATTATCTGATATAGTCTGTGCATTGAGCGCGATCTTGGTGAAGAGCATTACACAGAAGAATGTCGCAACTATAAACACAGTCGTTCTCGTTCTATATATATTGCCCGTAACCGTCGGCGATTTTATGAACAGAACTATGATGCCTGCCAGCGCAACGAACAGAAGCGCAGCTATGAGCACGATCTGCCATACATTAAAATATTTGTCTATGATAGTTATCGTATTCCTCGCCATAAGCATATCGATAGCTGAAAATGGCGTTATTCTGAATCCCAGAACTATGCAGTTCGTGATTCCAAGTATCAGCCATGCAAACGATATAACGCAGTATCCGAATATTCTCTTTCTCATGAGCAGCGAAAGTGTCAGCGTAAAGAAAATGATCGAACAGTTATACAGGAATATGAGCGGCTGATTCCACACATACGATATCGCCTTAAACAGCGAATGTCTTCCAAGAGCTTCCAGAACAACGTCCAGAACAATTGCAAGAACCAGACAGATAAAAACTGCTGAATGATGAAAATTCTTAAGTCTCTCTTTCATAATTTAATCATTACCTCGTAAAAATTATACTTTTTCTGATATTCAACGATTGTGATTGATTATATCACTACATGTCATTTATTCAATAGTAAAAATGTTTAAATTTTATTACCAATCGCTTCTGAGGGCAAAAAAAAATCAGGATTGAATCCTGAGTGTGAATTAATATAAAAGAGCGCGAGACGGGAATCGAACCCGCGACCCTCTCCTTGGCAAGGAGATGCTCCACCGCTGAGCCACTCGCGCTTATCTGTTGTGTTTTCAACAACAATATGGATAATACCACATCTTATTCGAATTGCCAACAATTTTTTGAAAATTTTTTACAATTTTTTATTCAAGACTTTATCCTATACCGGTTACTGAGTATCCACACCTCTCTACACAGCTCTTAAGCTCATCATCAGATACTTCTCTTCCGAGCTTAACGACAGCCTGCTTCTTCTTGAGGTCGACTTTTGCGTTCACCTGGCTCAGACTGTTCAGTGCATTCTGTACACGATCTGAACAGTTGCTGCAGTGCATTCCCTCTATGTAAATAGTCTTCACGGCGACAACATCCTTTATCTTGTCACCCCTGACCTTGACGGAACCACCGCCGCCACAGCAGCCTCCTTCTCCTTTAAAGTGCTTTGCAGAACTGATAACTGCACCCACTACTATAAGCACCAGTATGCACACTACCAATATTGTTCCACCCATTGTAGATCATCTCCTTCGTTATTAACAACATGAGCCACAGCCACAAGGCTTTACATTGACACCTGTCACCATCTGATTCTCAATATATCCGCCAGCCATAAGTCCTGCACGGATTATCCTGTTCCACTCTTTGGCCGAAAGCTCAATGCTGGATGAATCATCAAGCTCAATGACACAGGCATCCTCTATACCACAGTTGGCACCACAGGCAACCTTATACATGTTTTTACGGTTGATGGCTCCTATATCCTCCAGTGTATTCACCATTCTGTACACTGTAGCCGAGCCTATACGACTGTCCTGCTTGACCGCCTTATAATAAATCTCCTTGCAGGAAGAACACTCTTCCCCGAGTATTATGTCAAGGAGTATCATTCTCTGTCTGGTTATCCTGCATCCCCTTTCCCTGAGTCTGCTGATAACGATCTCTTTCTGCATCTCTGTACGCTGGATACCTGTATCATCTATACTCTTCTTGTCCGTCTCTAATCTTTCGTTAGTCATCATACACGCCTCCTTCTGATTGTTGATAATATTATCATCAAGGTTAGTATGCCCTAACTCAAATTAGTTGTCAATAACTTTTTTCAATAAATCATGTTAATTTAATTTTATAAAGTACCATTATCTGTAAATATTATGGCCGCTTTGAACAGATCTCCGTCTATGCTTATAGTAAATCTGGCATTCATCAGAGTACACAGACTGTTCGCTATAGATAATCCCAGTCCGCTTCCCTCCGTATTTCTGGAGCTGTCTCCACGGACAAATCTCTCCATGAGCTCATCACTGGACACATTGAGCGGATCTCTGGATATATTCTTAAACTCCATCCTTACCTCGCCATCTCCGCGGATAACCGATGCGTAGACTCTCGTTCCCGGCATCGCATATTTGCTTATATTTGCAAGGAGATTGTCGAATACTCTCCACAGATGCTGTCCATCTGCCATAACCACCGCAGGTGTATCCGATCCCGTAAATACGACCTTAAGCCCTGCCTTGTCCAGTTTGTCTCCATACTCTCCTATTGCCTGTTCCAGAAGCATATTTGCATCTATCTCTGCCCAGTTTATCTGGATATTGCCGGTGGATGCCTTGGATGCCTCGACCAGATCCTCTATGAGTTTTTTCAGTCTCGCGGACTGCCTTGAGAGAACTTCTATATATTCCTGTCTTGTCTTCTCATCCATATCGCCCTTCTGCAGCAGATCAACATAGTTGATTATGGATGTAAGCGGGGTCTTTATATCGTGGGATACATTTGTTATGAGTTCTGTCTTCAAATGCTCGCTCTTTATTCTGGCCTCAACAGCCTTTGACATGCCGTCTCTTATCTGGTTGAGGTGTTCACCATGTGCGCGGAATACCCAGAACATTTTGCTTGTGTCCGCTTTCCTGTCCAGATTGCCCTCCGCCATCTCCTTTGCGCACTTGTATAACTCTTGTGTCTGTATGAGATATGCCACTATTCCGACTATGCACAGCCATTTTAAAATGATATAAATCACCACCCAAAGAAGGCCTCTCATGCTGCCTGCTGCCAGGATTGCCACAAGAATTATCTCTACTATAGTTATACCTATATAAGCCCATACGCCCTTCTGCGTCAGGGACATATGACTTTTCACATACCTGAAACAAGCTTTCGTCTTTCTTGCTATCCACTTCAGTGCGCGGATTATCAGGCAGTCTGCCCAAAATGTTCCCGCCTTCACCTTCGCAACCATATTGTTAAAGAAAAACAACGCCACAGAATATAGACATGCCACCGGCACCAGAAACGCAATGTACTGTATATTTTCTGATACAAATGTGTAGTTCCTATACTGGTTCACACATATGGATGCAATACCGCTTTCAACGCAGATCCCTACTGCTGCAGCAGCAGAGCATACTGCCATAGCCAGCACAAGCTCAGTCGGAGTTCTCTCAAATCTGCCGAGAGTTATCGTCTCCTTCCCTGTCTTTACACCGGCGTTGACCATTGAAAATATTGACATGACGATGCACAGCAACAACATGACTGCAAATCCTGCCAGTATCTCCTTGCTCTTCGTCCTCCATATTCCAATGTATTGGACTATTTCCGGATTTGACGCTTTGGTGTTGTCTACAGCAGCCGTCACATCCACATAGCACTTTCCCGTAACATTTATAAATGAATATGCATCATAGCTTAGCACAAGACAGTAACCATTCCCAGATGAACTGCCAATCTCGTCTGTGTCATCAAAATACAGTTTTTCAACTGAACTCGGGTAATGATCGCCATACATGATATCCTGTGTGGTGATAGACTTGCCATCCGCTGTCAATGCAGAATCTGTATCATCCTCCACAGTATCACTTTCTTCATATTCTTCATTATAAGTGTATTCGTCATAATATGGATCATCATTCCCCATCAGAGCATTGATATACTGCTCGCCCTGTTCCATATCGCTCTGTTTGTCAAACACAATATATCTTTTAACAGGCACTTCTATCGTGCTGTCATAATCATTTGTATATATATTGTCGTCCAGCCGGGCTTCATCATTTATCAGCTTTATATTTCCGGTCGTTACTTTTATCTTTCCAGTATTTGCATTTGCATCATCACTGCAGGCTACCGTCAGCATATAGCCGATATCGACT
>ENA-OOQG01000338-OOQG01000338.1-human-gut-metagenome-genome-assembly--contig:-NODE-338-length-18053-cov-3.046783_pt1 | contig 18053 bp, 10 predicted proteins | sample MGYA00241085_ERZ501155 | MGnify/ENA primary metagenome ERZ501155 (study PRJEB25962, sample SAMEA2042438) | human gut metagenome | biome: human gut; feature: human-associated habitat; material: faeces...
GTCTGGTATGGTTACACAATGAACAAGCTATCACTTCTCCCGAATGGTCTATCCATGCCGCTGCAGGTACCAGCAACTATACCTTTATTTGGGGTATGGGAGGTGAAAACCTGAAATACAGTGACAAGGATGAAATAAAATACACAGATATGAGATAAGTAGAATGGTACACACCATTACTCATTAACTCTTGTCATTCTGAATGTTGCAAGAAATCAACTCGTTTTCAGTTTTTTTGCGACATTCAGAATGATTTTTTTTAGAAATCTTACCATTGTACCGATTTATACAGGCTTTCCACCAATTTTTGCATAGAGAATAGGTACAGAATGGTTATTTTTGCGTCTAATAAGAAAAACATAATTAAATCTATTATCATGAGTACATTTCAAAAAGTAGGTGAGAAGATGACAAACTTCAGATGGATAATCTGTGGTCTGCTATTCTTTGCCACTACAGTCAATTACCTCGACCGTCAGGTGCTTTCACTAACCTGGAAAGACTTCATTGCTCCGGAATTTCACTGGACGGATTCGAATTACGGAGATATCACAGCTATTTTCTCTATAGTGTATGCCATTGCCAACCTGTTCGCCGGTCGTTTCATTGACTGGATGGGAACTAAAAAAGGTTATCTCTGGGCTATCTTTGTCTGGTCCTTAGGAGCTTGTCTTCATGCATTGTGCGGTTGGGCAACCGAAGAAACATTAGGTATTCATAACGCAGAAGAGATGCTTTCTGCAACAGGAGCCGTCGCTTCAACTATCGCTATTACCAGCGTTTATTACTTTATCGCTGCCCGAATCGTATTAGGTGTAGGTGAGGCAGGAAACTTCCCAGCAGCTATTAAGGTAACAGCCGAATATTTTCCGAAAAAGGACCGTGCATATTCCACTTCCATCTTTAATGCAGGTTCTACAGTAGGTGCTTTAGCCGCTCCGATCACTATTCCTCCTTTGGCACGTTATTTCCAAAGTATTGGTGTGGGCAACGGATGGGAAATGGCTTTCATCGTTATCGGTGGTTTAGGATTCATTTGGATGGGACTTTGGATGTTCCTCTATAAGAAACCCAATGTCAACCCTCGCGTGAATGCTGCCGAACTGGAATATATCGAACAAGACAACAACAATCCTGAAGAATCAGCAGAACAACAAGCTGCTGCCAACGACTTCGACAACAAGAAGATTTCATTCTTGCAATGTTTCAAATTTCCCCAAACATGGGCTGTATTTGTCGGTAAGTTCATGACTGATGGCGTATGGTGGTTCTTCCTGTTCTGGACTCCGGCATATATTTCGGATGTATACGGTTTCGCTTCAGATACGGGTACCGCACAAATGTTGATTTTCGTATTATATGCTATTACCATGTTATCTATTTATGGTGGTAAGTTACCTACTATTATCATTAATAAAACAGGTAAGAATCCATATGCAGCCCGTATGCAGGCTATGCTTATCTTTGCCTTGTTCCCACTGCTGGCATTGTTTGCCCAACCTTTAGGCAATTATTCATATTGGTATCCTATCATTATTATCGGTATTGCAGGTGCTGCACACCAATCATGGTCTGCCAATATTTATTCTGTAGTAGGTGATATGTTCCCCAAAAGCACCATCGCTACTATCGTAGGTATTGGTGGTATGGCAGGTGGTATAGGTTCATTCTGTATTAATATGGGATCTGGCAGACTGTTTGACTATGCAGCAGAAACGAATATGACTTTTATGGGATTCGAAGGAAAACCTGCCGGCTACTTCATCATATTCTGTGTATGTGCCGTAGCTTATTTGGTTGGTTGGATTATCATGAAAGCATTGGTCCCCAAATACAAACCGGTTGATGCCTAATTAAAGAATTCACCACAGACTACACACCTAAGTAGCCTGTGGTATTTTTTTCCCTAATAAATAGTTTTCAGAAGATATTGATAGATAGAATTATGACTTAATATTTCAGGGACTCCTGTGATAAAAAGCTGCTTGCGTGCACGCGTTAAAGCGACATTCAGCTTACGGTCAATCTGTACACCGTCCTCTTCTGTCAGGTTGGGCAGAAACCTTAATTGATAGAGGTGATTCACACAAAAAGAATAAATAATGACATCACGTTCGCTGCCCTGATACCGTTCCACAGTGTCAATGGAAATCCTACTCAAAGCAGGAATAGCCAATGCCTGAAGCTCTTTACGTATCAAAGCAATCTGACTTCGATAAGGAGTAATGACCCCTAACGTTCGATTCGGATCAAATTCCTCTTCATGAGCCAGATACACCTCTTTGGCTAAACCGGCGACAATCTGTGCCTCATATCTGTTTGTTTTTCCGGAAACGCTCTCCAAATCTTGCTTCGAAGGGATAAAACGTACCGGAGCCTCTATGTGCTCCAACTGATGAGGTAATCCCAAAGCCTCCAATTTTCCGGCATAAAATGCTTTATTGGGAAAAAAAGCCACTCCCGGATGCATACGCCCCTGACGGCAAAGCATATCTATCGCTTTAGGAGATTCTTCTTTTAAATGAAAACGATAAAGCCGCTCAAACAGAGAATCTTTTAAATTAAAAAGTCCGGCTTCCCTAAGTCCCTCATCATGCACTTCAGAATGTCCGCTATTCTGCAAAATAACGGCAGGCAACTGTTTATGATCACCTATCAGGATAAATTTACCCACTGCATTTCTTTCATCGGCAAACTTGGCACACAGAATACCCAACAATTGGGGTTCTAATATTTGGGTGGCTTCATCCACTATGGCTACATCAAAACGTTTTAATTTAAAAAGTTCAGCTTTAGCCGCAATAGAGGCCACGGTTCCAACATATACTCTGCAATCTGCCATACGGATATTCACCTCTCTCCTACTGTTACATTCCGCCAATATATTCTCCAACAGATGTCCTCTAAAACGTACATCACAGGAAAGCTCACTTCCCACCCGTATATAATCTATACAGGGGGTGATAGAGGACAGTGACTGACAAATTTCATCAACAGCCCGGTTGGTATAAGCCAGTAACAATATCTGCATAGATGATGCTGCATAGAAATGTTCCACCATTCTACGCAACGCCCTCGAAGTCTTTCCTGTTCCGGGAGGTCCCACCAGAAGAAAATAATCACGGGCCGACTCAGCTTTCAACGCCACCCTCTCAAAATCATCACCGGTCAGCGCTATAGCTTCATCAAAAGACGAATCAAAGCGGGGAGGCCGTTGTCCCAGCAATAATTCCCGTCTTTCCGTATTCGCATCCAGAAAAGCGGAGAGTCCCAAATACATACTGCGAAATGTAGTATCCATCGTATCATGTTCTACAGCATAACGACTGTCCGGAGAAAAAACGGAAGCATTACGTTGGGTAGCACGTAAACGAATACGCAATTCTGTATCTGTAATCTGCTCAATATTACCCTTAAAAACCATTTTATTGGTCGCATTATCCAAGTCATTATTACGCTCATACAACACAACCACATCTCCTGTACGGAAATTGGGAAGAAACATTTCATCATATTGCGGAATAGACAAAAGTATATAAGCCTTATGAGCCTGTGATGCCCTATTTTCCATTATCTGCAAATCATATAATATCTCTCCCGCCTCACGTTTCTCATCCAGTGTACTCAGCCAAAGAGCTGAAGCCCCTGCACGTCCTTCATAATCCACATCTCCCGATTTGGAGGTATAAAGTTCTTTTGTAATGAAATTATAAAGCGTATAAAAATAGGCCTGCTCCAAAGGTTCCAACGCCGACAGCTTCTCCCGGAAACGCGAGATAGAGGGCTTCAAATACTGTTCCCAGAATCTGCCGCTCAGTTTTCTTTCATTCACCACCTCCGGATTGATTTGTGCCAACAAGTTGCGTGTAAAATCAGGATGATTATGGAATTGTACCCCATACTCGGCAGCAACAATACGGTTACGCAAATTGATAACCCGCCTTACCTGAGCCCACGATGCTCTGGCAGGGTATAATAAAGGATAACGGGTATAAAGCAAATAGGGATGCATACGCCGCCGGTCCTGTCCCATGCTATATTCCAACACTGCCATATATAGCAGCATCTGAACCTTATTATTTTCCTTGGGTTCCACTTTTCCCTGCATGGAGAATTCATCCGCTTTGCCCGATTTCATTTCTATAAAGCTGCTCATATCCCGCTGCATATAGTCCAGACGTCCCTGAATGCCCAACGCCTCGCAAATATAGGACGGTTCCAGCACAGCCTCCTTTTTATCCAGATTATACCCTGGCTCCAAAAAAGTGTGTTGTACAACGTCCCGTATATGCTCAAAATGCATCCGGCAATCCTTGGCAAACTCTTTCTCTTTGGACGGATCACGAAGTTCGGCACAAGCAGCCAGTTCAATGGGATACTGCCGGAATGCCTTCTTCATACAGTCTATATAGTCCGGCTCCTCCTCACCTGCATGTATCCATTCATCCAGGAACAGATTGGCTATATTTCCCAACAGCAAAGGGCGGGCATTATCAATCGGCACCAGCCGGCTCAAAAAATAGTTTGCCGGATGGCTGCCATAATCCTTGTAACATTCCGCCAGTGAGCTGATATCTATCAAATAATCCGGTTCCAATACGATAAAAGAAGGGGTATAAATTCCATCCCTATCTACAGAAACATCCAGCAGATTAAGCTGGGCATATCGCCAAAGTTCCTTTATGGTTTCTTCAAATTCATGATTTATACCGGGTTTATTATAAACCACCCGTATAGGTTCATCGGCTGTTACATCTACAGGATGTACATACAAATAGGTATCATCGGCATAATCAAAGCATACACGGATGCGGCGGATGTATTCCATCTTTTCTTTTTTCCCTGAAGATGCTATTTCCTGCTTGGGAAGAACTGAGAACAACTTCAATGGAATATCCTGTGCAAACATCTTCCTATATGCGTATGCCACTGCACGCAAATCACACAGGAACTCTTCTTTTACAGGAGACTTACGATGGTTCAAAATATCATTGGAAGTCAGACGAAAGGTATGTAACTGATTCTGTTCTTTCAGATCCAGCCCATATTGAGTGGCTACATAATTAATACGGGCGGCCAAATCAGTGGTCTGCAAACTATTCCCTTGTATCTTTTCACGCACCACACGCTCCAATGATTCACGCAATTGCCTGTAACGGCGTTCCAATGGCTGGTTTTCATCTATATAAAGCCTGTATAACTCTTCGTAATACTCTTCTATCTCTTCATTCATGCCGTAAAGATACACAAATTATTATTTATAGAATACCGGCATAATAATAGGATGGGTTTCCCATTTACGGGTCATCGGATTAAATTCCCTCTCTGCTCCCGCTTCAATTCCGAAACTATCCGATATTTTAAATTCCAAAGTGCCTCCGTATGAATTCTGGTTCATAAAAAGCTGTGAAGCGGGAGTCATACCATATCCGTTATACACCGAGTATGTGCCGAACATATTGATCTTCATTCTGTCATTAATGCGAAAAGACAACTTTCCCTTAGCACCTAAATCATTAAAGCGGACTCCATATACATTGTATTTAGCAGCATATACTCCTCCCGTCACGGTTATAAAATCATTGAGACGCTGTGTGTACATCACTCCGGCATTACGTGCCTCACCTATAGAAGGCAACCCTTGAAAGGAATGATAACCACTCAGAATCCCTGTACTATTAATCTGATAAGCACGTCCATCTATATAATCATGTCCGAAAGGATTTCCGGAAAAAGTATAAGGGGATATCTTAGGCATTTCTTCACGGGAAGTAAAATCAAATTTTGGCATCCGCAATGTATCAGATAAAACGGGAGGTGTCAACGTAGGAGGTTCGTTTATAAAATCCATACTTTTATCAGCCTCATTCATCTCATTGATAAACTCATTGATTTTATCTTGCCGGATGATGAGCGTATCCTTGTCATTTTCAACCTGAGCTATGCCATGCAAGGAAAGAATACAAAAGAATAAGAACAAGCCAATGCGTTTCATTTGTAAATGTGTTTTTTCAAAATTACAATTTCCGCATTGACTTTTCCCGTTTCATTAAGACTTAATAAGACTTTTTGGCTGTATTCCTTAAAAATGCTATTGATTTACCATAGGAAGTTCCAGCCATTCGGTAGAAATATAATTCTTGCTTGAATCTATAGCAATTAATACCTGGTCATTATCCCGATTATAACTGCCGTCATAGGTAAAGGGAGTAATTTTACTATCAAATTCTCCTATAAAAGAAAGTTTTCCATCTTTAGGACTATACCACCATACTTTCTTTTTTGCGCCACTGATTTTAGTCAAGTCAACAGACATCGGATTTCCGGAGTAATTGTATACTAACAAATAATCCTTTCCGCGAGTCGCAATGGCTCTGTCATAACGATTCCCATTCGTACCGGCAATTACACTTTGATCCGGTACACGTTCAAAATAAGGGAAAGTTAACATCAGATTCTTCAGATATTTCATCTGATTGAAGCCGGGATCCTGCATTGCTTTATACCAAGGTTTCTCTATTCCATCAGCTCCATACCCACCAGGTGTACCCGGTTTCAAGAACTGCATGATATTATTATGTCCGTATGTATGTCCGCAAGAGCCCGCAAAAACAGACCAATATCCATAGCGTCTCACATCACAGTCACGCCAGCGTGGCTGGGCAGGATCATGCAATCCCTGAGGAATACCTTCATAACTGGGTTCTGCATCCAGAACAGGCTTCAGTGGAGTCATGGACAAAGCCTCTTCTACATAACGCCAATTGTCTTCCTCCAATCCCGTAACAGAAGTATCACCATCTCCTTTTTTCTGGCCATAACGCCTGTGTCCACTTTGGAACATATTCATATCCATCCACTCCTTATTATTCAGATGGGTAGCACTGGATGTACGACCAAACGGATGAAAGGTCATTATATGATTCTCGTCCACAGCAAGAATACTATTCGCCAACGCCTCCCAAATCTCAGTATTTCGGTCAGCATAAGTATCTCCACCGATTACCCAAATAATATTAGGGGCATCTTTATATCGTTCACCTAAAAATCTACCATACGCTTTGGCCTCTTCAACATTCATCTTTCCGGAGCGCACAAGCCCTCCCCAGATACATACCATCGCTATGTAAATGCCGTTCTGCTCAGCTTTCTGAATAATATAATCCATGTGATCCCAATACCCGTAAACTCCTTTTCTGTCTATATTCTTAAAATTGAAACCATCTATCATGGAATACTGGCCATAGAAATTCATGGCAGGAACTCCATTTATAGTCTGTACCTGCACCACATTGAAACCTGCCTGACGACAATGTTCCAGATAATAAGCAGCCTCATCTCTATTCAGTTTCTCGGGCAACAGCCATCCCGTATCTCCCAACCAGAAAAAGGGAGTTCCGTCCGCATTCATCAGATAACGGTTCTCTTTACTTACTTTCAGTTGTCCATGACTCCAAGGCTTATAAACCGACGATTTGCTCTGTGCTGCTGCCGAAAGCAGCCCTCCTTCCACCATCAGAAGAAGGAATAATAATACTAGATTCTTGTTTTTCATTTGTGCATTCATCTTATAAATTTCAAAAGCCCAAAGTAACTTATTCAAGCAGACAATTCTGGGTAATAACTAGTCTTTTTGAGGGAATCTTTTAGCTTCCTCCGCTTTCAGGTTGAGTAAAACTGATTCGGGAACTTTTATGATAGTACCATGCTTATGTCCTTGTGGAATAGAAATCTGATCGTCAATGGGAGTAAAGTTCTTGAAGTCTTTTGTAGACACGGCTCCAAACCGTCCTTCCCGATAAACATCAAAATAAATCAACCATTCATCACCTACTTTCACGGCACACGGACCTTCAGAGTAAGTCGGTGCAAATTTTACTGACGGATCAGCATAAGGTCCTTCTGCCGATGGCCCGGATACACAGAACAAATCACTGTAACCAGGCTTGCGATTGTCTTTTATAATTAATACATAGTCGTTTTTATCACGCTTTACTATAAATCCGTCAATAGAATTAAATCCCGGATCATAAAACGCCTTTGCAGGAGTAAACGTTTGGAAATCCTTGGTCGTGGTATAATAGGCACGGTGACTTTTATTAGCTCCCAAACTATCGGCTGCCGTATATCTTTCTACAGGAATGGCAGAAGACCAGGCAACGATGAACTGTTCCTTTTCATCATCATAGAAAACTTCCGGTGCCCACACATTGTTAGTCAAAGAGTCTTTCATCACTTTAATTTCGCGTTGTTCACTCCAATGAATCAAGTCTTTAGAACTGGCATAACCAAATCCCTGTTCTCCATTCCAACTGATTGTCCACACTAAATGGAAAGTTCCATCCGGGCCTTGGGTCATGGACGGATCACGCATCATCGAATTGGGAGCATATTTCTGTTCTTCGGTCTGTTTAGTGAAATAATTATAATAAGGAGTCTTATTTCCTATTTCCGGTTTCAACCATGAACCTGCGATACTATCCCAATGATAGCCGTCATAGCTGTAAAGATAATGTAACCCGTCCAATGCCGGCTCACGATGAGAAGTGAAGATATAGACTTCCTTTTCGGGTTTTGTACAAGCTGTAAAAGCCAATAAGGCAAAAACGAAGGAAAAAAACAATTTCATAGCATGCTGTTTTATGATGAATAAACCTTTTCCAACAGGACGAAACAACAAGTATTTTGTACTCTATACTTCTTAAAGTATCAATCCAAATCAATAATAAATATCCATCATATAACAAGATGTATCTCGAGACATAAAATACGAATTATATCCCGAGACAATCCTACATAGAATAATGATGAGAATCAGCCTTTAGTTTCCAAATAAACCAGCTGCGTCTGTAAATACTCTTCCAGCCCATGTTTACCATCCGCGCCACCGATACCAGATTTACGCCATCCGGCATGGAATCCCTGCATCGCCTCAAAATTCTCACGATTCACATAAGTTTCACCAAATTTCAACGCACGAATCAATTTGAATGTCATATCCAGGTTCTGGGTATAAATAGAAGAAGTCAGCCCATATTCACAATCATTAGCCCAGGCAATGGCGTCTTCCACCTCTGTAAACTCAACAACCGGAAGTACCGGTCCAAAAGTTTCTTCCTGAATAATATCCATCTTTTGGGTACAATTAATCAAAATCGTCGGTTCAAAGAAATATCCTTTAGTACCGATACGATGACCACCGCATAGCAACTCAGCTCCCTGCTCAATAGCTTTTTTCACTTTCTCTTCTACTGATTTCAGTGCATTGGCATCAATCAACGGACCCATATTGAGGTCTGTATACTGATTCGGATCACCCACTTTCACCTGCTTGAATCCTGCCAACAGTTTCTCAAGGAAAGCCTCTTTTATACTAGAATGTACATACACGCGCTCACAGCAATTACATACCTGTCCTGTATTAATAACACGCGAAGCAATAATGGATTTTACAGCTAAATCCAAATCTGCATCCGGCATTACAATACCGGGAGCCTTCCCTCCCAATTCCAAAGAAACCTTCGTCACATTGGCAGAAGCGGCTTTGTATTCCAGCCTCCACACTTCCGGTTAGACTAACCATACCTACTTTAGGGTTAGCAGCCAGTTCATGTCCAATCACCGAACCACGACCGTTCACCAGATTGAATACACCTTTAGGCAACCCAACTTCATCTACAATCTGTGCGAAAACATACGCGTTTTCCGGTGTCAGCTGACTCGGCTTTACCACAATTGTATTCCCCGTCAACAGAGCAGGAGCGGCCTTACGGGCAATCAAGAAAAAAGGAAAATTCCAAGGCAGGATGCCTGTTGTCACCCCAATAGGTTTCTTAAAGACAAATATATTTTCGTGAGGACGGTCACTAGGAATGATTTCCCCTTCATAGCGACGGGCCCATCCAGCCATATAATCAAGGTAATCAGCCGTAAATAACACCTCTACATTAGCTAATCCTCTTGTTTTTCCACCCTCCCGGATAATAATATCAGTCAATTCCTGTTCCCGCTTGCGGATACCTTGTGCAATCCGAGTTAAATAGCCGGCACGTTCAATAGAGGTAAGACTCTCCCAAGAAAGCTGTGCCTTCACGGCAGCATTTATAGCAGCACGTGCATCTTCCGGTGTGCCATCAGGCATTTTAGATATCACTTCTTCCGTAGAAGGGTTCAATACATCAATCCACTTATCGGATTGGTTTTCGATGAATCGCCCATCGATGTACATCTTTAGTTCTTTCATGGTCTTAAATGTAAAATGAGTACCTTATTTCTTTCAATCTGAAATATCCAAGCAGCATTTTACAAATATATCATTATTTATAAAGCCCAAAAATGTATTTTTGTTCATTAACATGGAAATTTATACACTTTAATTGAACTTTATGAATCATATTTATAATTATTCCTCTATCAACTGCCACAAAAGCCATCTCCTTCTTATCACTAAAACATCACTTATTATATTGTGTAGGCAACACCCCAAACAGTTTCTTGAATGATTTTGTGAAATAACTAGGCGTATTAAAACCAACCTGATCAGCTATCTCAGCAATGGAAAGCCCTCCTTCTTTCAATAATTCGGCAGCTTTACGAAGACGTACATTCTTCACGAAATCAGAAGGCGAACTTCCGGTGATAGATGTAATCTTCCGGTAAAGAGTAGCACGACTCATGCACATATCCCTACTTAAATCTTCTATGGAATATTCAGGATTACTAAGGTTCTTCTCAACCATATCCAATGCCTTCCTTATTAATTGCTCATCAGATGCTGAAATAGAATTCGCTTCTACTTTTCCTTCTTCCGGCAATGGATCTATCTCTTGCCTTTGCTCCGGATTTTGTTCCAATGGCAGAACAGTCTGTGCAACAATGGACTCCCGTAATTTCATATACATCCGGCCCAATCCCCAAACAACCGATAAAACAACAAGCACATAAAACAAATACGCCCAGCCTGTTTCATACCAAGCAGGCAAACATTGGATCATGACCGTCAATGTACTCTTACTCCACAGCCCATTCTCATCTGTAGCACGGACTTCCAGTTCAAATTCCCCCTTTGACAAATCAGACAAGCCGATACTATTTTCCCCTGCCGGAAAGGCCACCCAATTATCGTTTCTTTGTTTATAACGATAAGCATATCTTACCTTATTCGTATTCAAATGGTCAAAAGTAGAAAAAAACAATTTCACATTTCTCTCATGAGGAGACAGGCTTATTTTCTTTTGATTATCCACCCCGATTTCAGAGGTGTTATTCATTTCGACGGATGTCAAACACACCGTTGGCTCAGGTATCCTCCTCTTTTTTTCATTATAGTGAGGAAAAGTCACAATTCCACCTCGTCCACCCACACTCATTTCTCCCCGAGGACCTTTATACAATGACTGGAAATCTTCCAGATTTATCCAAGAATCAGTACAAGACATCATAGTAAAGATATGTGTTCCGGGATGATAGACCATCACCCGCTGTGATGTAAGAATCCAAAGATTCCCATCGTCATCCGACTTTATATCCAACACAGCATCCCCTGTCAATCCACAATCTTTTGTCCGGGAAATAAAATCATTCGTATCCGGAGAATAACTATACACATTGCCCTGTTTAGTACCCACCCAAAGATTGTTGTCCGGTGCGACAGTCAATACCGAATAATTTTCTCCTGTATCCTTTATTTGCAACCGGCTTTCTCCGGAAACTCTCCACAACCCTCTACTTTCAGTTGCAAAATAAACAACTCCTTCATTAGACGAAACGATAGCATTTATAAAACCAACATCATCACAAACTGTAGTCAATCGGCCATCCTTCATCCTATACCGGAATAAATGGTAAGTGGTACCTATCCAAAGATTCCCACGACGGTCATCATGCAAAGCGCGGATACGCTCACCTTGTTTAATGGGTATGGTACATACGATGGATTCAAAAAGCCGGTCCTCCTTATACCGAATTAATATAACCGAATGATCCCTTACCATATAGATTCCCTCTCTATCCGATGGCTTCTCAAAGAAAAAAGAAAGCTCCCTGTCATTCTTAACAACAGACATACGATCTCTTTGGGGATCATAAGCATACAGCCCCAATTTCTTTTGTCTGATCCAATAATAATTCTTCTCTTGAGAAAACTGCATAGGAGACGCGATTATCCCCAAATTTTGCTTTACCCCTTCCATAGACAAAGGAAGCACTTCATTAGGAAGAAAAGAAATAATGAAAGAAGAAGGATAATAACCTGTCACCCATAAATTTCCGGATTGATCGGAAAAAATCTTTGTGAGGATTTTCCTGTCAGCTGATAATAAACGGGAGAGATCTACCTTATCCAAGGATGCATCGGCCGTTATTTTATAGGCATATAAGTTATCTGCCGCAGTCACCCACAAATATCCCTTAACAGAATCTTGTATAATATGATGAAGCTTTCGGGTATCGGAGTCAGAAGACGCATTATCCACTGTTTGCAATCCAAACATTTTGTCCGTATCCTGTGCCTTGGGGTCAAAACGTACAATACCTTTTCCCCAAGTAGTAACCCAATAATACGGGGTGTTATGATCTTCCGTCATGCTTGTGGGATACTCATCATAGGGCCAAGGATATGAAATAAAAGAGTCCTTTACCTTATCATAGCAAAAAAGCCCGCCTTTTGCTTGAGTTACCCAAACAGTCTGTTTCTTATCCTCATAAATAGAATTGACGGTATTCTCCTGTCCTTTCCATTTAAGAATGTATTTTCCAGTTCTTTCCCCTGACGCATTGTATCGAAACAAGTGCCTGTTAGTCGAAATCCAGACCGTACCATCAGACGTCGCTGTCATTGTAGTTATAGTCCAACCCTTTATCGTTTCATCAGCAAGCGCCCTTATCTCATAATCTGTTTTTGACAAAATATAGGCGCCACGCTTCGTTCCAAACCATATTTTCCCTTCACCGTCTTCAGTAATACACGTCACACTGTTGTTTTCCAAGATTCCCGGGTTCTTGAAATCAGAACGGAATACTTTCACCGTATATCCATCATCACGACACAAGCCTCCCCCTTCAGTGCCATACCACATATATCCTTCCGAATCCTGGAAGATACAAAGCAATTCTTTGGTCGGCAACTGTTCCGAATTAGGAAGGTTTCTTACTATCATATCAAATGCTTTGACCGGAACGGCATTTATCCGCACTGTCAATAACAAAATAATGATTGGTAATACTATCCTTCCTATGTTTTTCATATTCTTCACGCAAGTACTCCTGTTGAAAACAAACGAATACAAAGCTAGGAAGAAATTCAAGAACTTGCAACTTGTCGGTTTAAATAAACACCTTTAAAATAACTTATTTCTCTGATATAGCCTTTATATTCTACAGCCTATTACCTAATAAAATATATCATTTTTAAGTAAACTATTTACCCAAACGCCCTCTCATTTTAAATAGATTATCAATTATTATACTTCAGTCCTTCCAATATAATATTTCTCGCATTTTTTACATACTTCACGCTATCTGTTAATTCTTTTACATAAATATTTTTAACTGATACATTATTAATAGGTAATCGTTCATCACCTTTCAAATCAAGAATGACCTCAGCACGATTAACACAAACACTATCCATATAAAGATCACGGATAGTTGTAACACTATCCTTATAAGTAGGTACTAAATCGCGCCATTGATAGAGCACATCTGTATCTACTTCCATGATTCGCTGCATACGACCAGCCCGAACATTTTTCATCCAAATATTTTCAATAAATCCACCTCTACGATGGTTTGTTTTGGCAAAGAACAAACGAAATACTGAATCTTGAGCCTCACAATGATGCATATAAATATTACGAACCCCTCCTGACATCTCACTTCCAATCCCCAAAAGAGTATGCGCATTAACTATATGACAATCACGAATTACTACATTTTCTGTTGGTGTATTTAATCTCCAAGCATCCTGATTACGTCCCGATTTAATAACCACACCATCATCACCCTGATCAAATTTACACTTTTCAATCAAGATATTACGACTCATTTCCAAATCTATTCCATCATTATTATGTCCATGTGCATAAACATCAAGATTACGGGCAATCCCCCCATCACATAAATAGAAATGAATAGTCCAAAAAGGACTTTGCCGGATTTTAAAACCATCAAGTAATACATTTCTACACCGATTAAACTGAATTAAATGAGGACGTAAATTATTCTCAGATACCGCCATCTGCCGTTGCTGCACAGGAACATCAGTTGATGCCATTGTATAAAGTTTTTTTAAAGCATTCATATGAGCAATCGGGCGCTTAAACCATTTCTTCCATGTTTCCATTTTCGGAGCAAGTGTTCCTTCTCCTGTAATTGCCACATTTTCGCAGTTGTACGCATAGACAAGTGGGGAATAGTTATAACATTCCATACCTTCCCACGTGGTCATCACAGCAGGCAAATAGTCTTTCGGGTTATCAGTAAAACGTACTAACGCATCTTTTTTCAAATGCAAGTTTACATTATTGGCCAAGTGAATAGGACCTGTCACCCACTCACCGGCAGGAATAACCACCCGTCCTCCACCTGCCTTGGAACAAGCCTAAACAGCTTGCTTAATAGCCTCTGTATTTACATACATTGTATCAGCCACAGCACCAAAGTCTGTGATTACATAGTCACGCTCTGGAAAAATATATTCACAAATAGGTTTCATGGGAAAAGGTGCTTCCACTGAAATTATTCGATAGTCAGCCGAACGAGAATCGCACGACATGAACAAAACAACAATGGATAGAACCATTGCAATATTAATCAGATATCCTTTTTTCATGTTCTCTTTTTACTTGATTTTATTTGTCCTTTATTCCCCTATCAGTCTTTCTAACAACAAACAGGGACCCATCAATAAAACATCTATCTATCGTTTTGGGGATGACTCAAAAACAATAGATATCGTCTATTGTTACGAAAGTGTCATCACTCCCATAGATTGTTTTTGTTTTGTCTGTCCATACCGGTCGTACCCCTGTAATTTCAACCTGTAGAGTATAATTTGCCTTCGGCATTTTCGGTGTTATAATTCGAATTGCTTTTTCCGGATACTTGCTGTAGAAATCTACCAATGAAGAATATACAGTATCTTTCTCGGCATTTAATACACTTACTTTGGCATATCCGCCATGAGGGTTTGTTTCTCCAACAATAGCAGCATGAGTTCCTTTGAACGCTATCTCCAACACGTTTCCTTTTTGATTGGACTTCCATGCTCCGTACAACTTTTTCCCTTTGTTCAGAGCGTCTGCCGGTTTTAGCTTCCTGATGTCCCATGCCTGCCAATATTCAGGGATGGATATTTTTGTTCCATCCACTTGTAAAGGCATCCATACATATGTGGCGGCTGAGGCCTGATGCGGATAAGACCAACGATCCCCCATAAACATAGGTATGGTATCATTACCGCATTTCAGCGGGAATACAAATGTACTTTGCGAATTGTAGGTCAGCTTGCCTTTCGGGCAGAACAGTCCTTGTTTCGTCCAAGGGCCTTCTATCTGGGGAGCCGTGAAATAGAAGTTATCATTTTTCTCCCAACTGGTCAGGTTTGAGGTAAGCATGAAATAGACACCGTTCTTTTTGAACATGGCCGGTGATTCGCCCATGCCTTTAATGTGGGCCACTTCAGCCTCTATTGAACGGTAATCATCACTTAACCGATAAACAGGGCCATGATGAATCAGTAAATATCCTTTTCCATCGGTGTCCTGAAAAGTTCCCATATCCCAGCGTTTTACAGGTTGTCCCTTATAGAGCAACGGTCCCTGCAACTGATAGTCACCTGCAATCGTTTTGCAGGTAGCTAAACCGATATAAGGGTCCTTGTATCCCATATCATCGGCATGCATCAGCATGATATACTCGCCCGTTTTAGGGCATTTCATCACTTTTACACGCTCACCTACGCGATTGGGGCCGAGAATGCCTTCGGGTTGGACCTTAAGGACAATGTTCTCGAATTTCCAATTTACAAGGTCATCCGAAGAATAACATGAGAAACCGGGGAAAGCGTTACTTTTGTCCGATTTCCATTCTCCGAAAAGATAATACCTTCCGTTTTCTTCCACAATACAAGCACCATGTGCATTGACAATATTTCCCTTGTCATCAAACCATGGAATACCGTTGACTACTAAATTGTTTTGAGCTGTAGCTGTTCCTGCTTTCAATAAGAGGAACAACAAGAATAGTAAATATTTCATCATGTTCTTTTATTTTTTTGTTGTGCAAATATCTGAATTATAAATAATTTCGAACATGGATTTTAGTCTCAAATCCTGTATTATCGTACAAAAAAACTCGTGAAGTGTTATTGTTCTTTGTTGAAAGTATGGGTGTCAAGTTCTCATAGTAGGCTTTATCTTAAAGGTTTTCACTTGATTTTAATCTTGAGGGGAGGGTTGAAAAAGTATTGCGCTTCTCTTATGTCAACATTTATATTGGCTAATAAGAATCTCATTGATATCAGTGAAAATAGTTTTTTAAGTGTTCAACAGAATTCTATTTAAGAATGGATGTATAAACTAAAATGTTTGTATATACTTTTGCTAATAAAATTATTTGTATTTATATGTAGAACGAGGACTGCATTAGCCCTCGTTCTACATATAAACTTCAGAATTGTTCTCCTGGCTGAGGCCAATTGGGGGTAGGAATATGCATTCTTTGCATTTCTTCATCGAACTCCTTTACTCGTCTAGGGTATTTTTTTGCGAGATTATTTGTCTCTTCTGGATCTTCTTTCAAGTTATACAATTCTAGAGGTTGATTAGGATGGATGGTTACACACTTCCAATCTCCTTTTCTGGCTGCACGTTGTTTCCCTGGGAATTCCCAATATAATAAGCGGTTGTCTGTATCAACTTGTTTTCCATAGAAAAGCGGTAAGATGTTTATACCATTAATTTGTTTTGGCAAATGCTTTGTTCCTTTAGCCAATGCTGCTAATGTGGGCATCATATCTGGAAAGTAGATAAGATTGTCTAGTGTTTGTATAGGTACCATTCCTGGTTGATTGACAATGAAAGGTACTCGGATCCCACCTTCGTAAAGCATTCCTTTTCGACCTTTGAATCCAGCATTGCAATTTAATATTTTAATAGGAGCTTGGATGGCGGCCCCATTGTCTGAGGCAAAAATAATTAATGTATTCTTTCGTAAATTAAGTTGTTCTAGTTCGTTTAATAAACGTCCGATAGCAGCATCCATGTGAGTAATCAATGAAGCATAACGTTTAGTATTAGGTTCCCATGTTTCTTGTCCTTCATACCATGCTGTTTGATCTATATTATAGGGTTCATGAGGGGCGTCAAAAGCTAAATAAAGAAAAAAAGGATTGTCTTTATTCCTTTTTATAAAAGCGATGGCATCGTTTGTGCTCAAGTCGTTGTTATGAATACCATGTTTTCCATTTGCATTTTCCGGGATGTGGATGAGTGAGTCACCGTGGAAACGATAATAGGGATAATAATAAGGAGAGTTACTGTGTACCGTAGAGATAGTCCATCCATAAAATTCGTCAAATCCGCGATGATTAGGAGAGGCTCCTTTATCGTAGCCATCTAAATGCCATTTGTTTACTAAGCAAGTTCGGTAACCCGCTGCGCTTAATACGGTGGCAATGGTTGTATCTTGTGGTAATAGATTAGCTCTCCTGACAATGGTGGAATCACCATTGGGATTTATTTTGATTCCGGCAATACCTCCGGCTGTACACATGTTATCCCGTATACGGGTATTTCCTGTATTTTTACCAGTCAACAATGCGCATCTGGATGGTGAACTAATACCGCTTCCTGCATAACATTGATTGAACCGGGTCCCGGTTTCGGCTAGTTGGTCAATATTAGGTGTTTTTACATATTGATTGCCATAGCAGGATAAATCTCCATATCCCATATCGTCTGCTAAAATAAAAATGATGTTCGGTCTGTCTGGACTTACTTTATCATTTTGAATCTCTGCAAAGGTAATTTGGGGTAGAAGGATACCGGCAGTAC
>ENA-OOQG01000346-OOQG01000346.1-human-gut-metagenome-genome-assembly--contig:-NODE-346-length-17731-cov-3.418081_pt1 | contig 17731 bp, 19 predicted proteins | sample MGYA00241085_ERZ501155 | MGnify/ENA primary metagenome ERZ501155 (study PRJEB25962, sample SAMEA2042438) | human gut metagenome | biome: human gut; feature: human-associated habitat; material: faeces...
ACCCTTTTGTTTTAGGTAGTTACGTTATATTTTATTAACTTGCGAAACTTGAATAGCAATAATAATATTTGTACACTGTGTCCTGGTGCATAAGGGTAGGATGGTATTGGCGAACAATTGTTATCAAGATTTACCAATGTTGATAGTTGGAAGTACTGCTGCTATTTACATTTGGGGATTTATTGGAAGGAAAATTGAAAATAACTTGATAGGAAAATTTCTTGCTCTTATGGGACGTGAATCCCTATATCTGATGGCATTTCATATCATTGGTTTCTTTATTTGTAATAGTATAATGGTAAGATTAGGCTTTTTCTCTGTAAACGATGCAAAAGGTCTGTATACTTTTGATATGGGAAATAATGGTTGTTTTTTACTTGCTTATGTTATATCTGGTGTTGCCTCTTCTTTTGCAATCATATATACATTTAGAGGCATAAAAGAACTAATATTAAAAATGACTAAGAAATGAGTATTTACTTGTACGCACTCAAATTAGTGCTTATTTCAAAAAGGAGCTTCTTCTTTGCGGTTGAACTTAAACGCGAATTTATGTACAGTAGTGGCGTTTTGAGCTTTTTCGAAAAGTGAGAACAATGAAAGTTAAATAAAAAGCTCAGTGTAAATGACGAATAAAGATTTTTACAGAATAGGACGTGTACGTATTTCTGTCACTACAGAGGATCATGCCATTAATATGATAAAAGAGGCTATTCATGCGCGTCAAAAAGGATATGTATGTGTTTCAACTTTGCGTACTGTTCCCATTGCCAATCGAGATGATAGTTATCAGGAGGTGATGGAACATTCGCTGATGAACACACCTGATGGTACGCCTTTGGTGTGGTGTGCGCATTGGTGGGGATTGAAGCAGGTTCAGCGTGCCTGCGGTCCACATATCTTCCCACGTATGTTGAAAGAAAATGATTCCTTATTAAAGCATTTCTTTTTGGGAGATACAGAGGAAACCTTAGAGAAATTGACAAAGAAGGCAACTGAGGAGTTCGGGGCAAACGTGGTAGGTAGCTATTCACCTCCATTCGCTCCACTTGACGAATATGACTATCAAGGAATGGCAAAACAAATAAACGATAGCGGGGCTACAATTGTATGGACGGCATTGCGTGCTCCAAAGCAGGATTTCTTGAATGCAAGACTTGTGCCATACTTGAATGATGGAGTTGTTTGTGTTGGAGTGGGGGCTGCGTTTAGAAGCGTTCTTGGTGAACTAAGGCAACCAGATGGCTTTTTACAAAAGATGGGGTTGGCTGGGCTGCTTTTTAAAAGAAAGGACTCCAGTTGGTGGAATGAAATAAAATGGTATGCTAAGCATGTCAAATATCTGTGTTTTTATTTCTTTGATATAAAATGGAAAAGGTTAATAGGCCGGAAATATTATGAATGTTGAGACATCTCATCAGAGACAAAGTGTCATGATACCCAAGAAGACAATTTTATTGATTAACGCGGAGGGCGTTCAGGCTATCTGCATGGCTCGTTCGTTGCGTAAGCAAGGACATCATGTTATTGGATTCTGCAATCATAAGATGACGAGCGGATATGCTACAAGATGGTTGAGCGAAAAGCAAGTTTCACCCGATGTGACGTTGCATAGAAATGAGTTTGAAGCTTTTTTGTTTACCTACATCAAAGCTCATAAGGTGGATGCCATCATTCCATTGGCAGATGATGGTGCTGAGTTCTTAAGCAAGAACAAAGAACGTATCGAGGCGATGGGGATTGTTTGTGCTGTCCCGTCTTTTGATGTGTTCAATATTGCTAATGACAAGCAAAAACTTATGGAATTATGCGAGCGGAATAATTTGGCACATCCGAAGACTCGTGAACTGAATCCTAAAGATTTAAAATCTTCTGCCGACTATGTTGGTTTCCCGGCAATGATTAAGCCTAATCTTTCACAAGGGGCAAAAGGAATTGTGAGGGTGGATAACATGTCGGAATTGGAAACGAAATTCCATGATATACACAAGCAATTCGGAGCTTGTACATTGCAGCAATATGTGGACCAGCCTGATTATTACTATAATGTGATGATGTATCGGGACAAACAAGAACAAATCGTTGGACAGACAATCATAAAGATTAGAAGATTTTTCCCTTTGAAAGGTGGAACTAGCTGTTATAGTGAAACCGTGGAGCATCCTTTCCTCTTGAAAGAATGTGAGGAGGTTCTTAATAAGCTTGGTTGGGTTGGCTTCGCTGACTTTGACGTATTGGAGGATAAACATAGCGGAGAACTTAAAATAATTGAGATTAATCCTCGTGTTCCTTCAAGTTTACAAGCAGCATTTGCAGCAGGTATGGACTTTGGGCGAATATTCATGGCTGATATATTTAATGAGCCGATGCCAAAATTTGAGTATCAAACTGGCAAACAGGTTAGATGGATGGGATTGGACGTAATGTGGTTCTTGTTCTCTCCAGATAGATTTAAGTTCAAACCGTCATGGTTCAAATTCTTTGGTAAAGATGTTAGCTATCATGATGGGGCTTGGAATGACCCATTACCTATGTTGGCAGGGATGTTCGCTGGCGTAGTTAAGTATTTAAACCCAGAGTTTCGAAAAGCAAAATTGAAAGGATAAATTAGATAAAGGACAAAATACAGAGATGAAGACTTCAAAAATTACCCCCCCCAGAAGTGATTTTAAAAGATTAGATTATATAGACTTTGCAAAAGCACTTGGTATGCTTTTGATAGTCTGGGGACACATCCGATTAGGTGATTGGAGTAACGCTTTTGTTTATGCTTTCCATATACCATTATTTTTCTTTTTGAGTGGAATGGTTTTCTCAAAAAAGAGATACCCTGATTTCAAGTCTTTCCTGTTGAAAAGAGTCAATTCATTGATAAAGCCATACATAGTGTTCTCGGTACTTACATGGATTGTCTGGGCTGCTTTCTCTTATGTCACTCATGCTGATGTGGATAGCTATTGGATGCCTTTGGCAGAGACTTTTATAGCTCAAGGTTCTGGAGGTTTCCTTCTTCACAATGTGCCGTTATGGTTTGTTACCTGTCTGTTTGTGGTTGAAATAATATATTATTTCATGGCTGATTTGAAGGGCCTGTGGGTAATGGTGATTTCAATAGGCTTGGCTACCATCAGCTATTGGGCTATAAACAATCTTGAAAGTTTTGATGTGACCCTGTTGCCTTGGAACATAGAAGTGGCTATGCTTGCTATTCCTTTTTATGCTGCGGGACATAGGACCATCGAAGCTAAATCGCATCAAGGCATTATGAATCTTGTCAATAGCCACAAGACAATATCTATCGTATTGACAGCTATGTTCGCATGCGTTGTGTATGTGGGTAGCCAATACAATGGCAGCATTTCCTTTGGACATGCTGACCTGGGAAAAAATGTGCTTGTGACTTACGGATGTGGACTTGCTGGAACATTGATGTGGTTGATAGGTTGCATTCTTTTGGCTGATACAAAGATTAATAAGGATGGGGTGAAACTGCTGGAGTGGACAAAATGGTTTGGTAGAAACAGCTTTAATGCTATGGCTATTCATAATCCGATCAAGGGTTTTGTTTGTGTGGTTGTGGGCATTGTTTTGCATTGTGGCAGTTCGGCTGTAAGTGCAAACAGCTATTATTCTTTTATAGCTTTCCTTCTCACGCTTGTGGTTACGGTAATTGGAATGATGTTCATTAATTGGTTTAAGATCAAAATGTCAAGGAAAGAAAAATGAAAAAAATATTGATAACGGGTGCCAACAGTTTTGTGGGTACTTCTATAGAGCGGTGGTTGATGCGTGAGCCTGATAGTTACAAGGTGGACACGGTTGATACATTGAATGATGTTTGGAAGCAGGCAGATTTCTCACAGTACGACGTTGTTTTTCATGTGGCTGGCATAGCTCATGTGGATCCTAAGCCGGACATGGCTCCTTTGTATTATAAGGTGAATCGTGATTTGACTATTAAGATAGCGAAGCATGCCAAGGAATGCGGAGTAAAGCAATTTGTGTTTATGTCATCGCGTATAGTGTATCATGCAAGTAAATCATTGAAGGGTGATGTGACTACGCGTGACACGAAGCCTAATCCGAACGACTTTTATGGTGACAGTAAGCTGCAAGCAGAGATTGGGTTGAATCAATTGGCTTGCAACTCATTTAAAGTGGCTAATTTGCGTCCTTGCATGATATATGGGCCTAATTCAAAGGGTAACTTCTTGCGGTTGGGATGGCTTGCTACAAAAACTCCTATATTCCCCGCATGGCACAATAAGCGCTCCATGCTGTTTATAGACAATTTGGCAGAGTTTGTAAAGCAAGTGATCGACCGAGAATTGGGCGGCACGTTCTATCCGCAGAATGCCGAGTTGGCTGATACGGTGGAGATCGTGAGGTATTTTGCCAAGAAATATCATCATAAGATTTGGATCAGTAGTTTGTTTAACCCATTTGTTTGGCTCGGCTCTTTTTGCCTGCCCCAGTTGCCAAAGATGTTTGCAAACAGTTATTATGAGCCCGAGATGAGCAGGTATGACTTCGATTACCAAATAGTTAGTTTTGAGGAGTCGCTTAAAGGTTTGGAGATTTCGGATGCCAACAAGAGAATGAAGTAATGACGCCGTTTCAAGAACTCGTACTGATATCTTTGGGCAAACGTGATCGGTTCTCTCGCCGACTGACGGATGCGGATTGGGCTTTGCTTTATAAGGAGGCTCAGCGGCAGTCGCTTGTTGGTGTTTTGCTTACGGGCGTGGAGAAGGTAGTAGCGTTGGGAGAAACCAAACCAAAGTTCTTGATACAATGGATTGCTCAGGGGATGGCGCTGGAGTCTAGAAATAGACTGCTGGATGTAAGATGTAAAGAGATAACGGATATCTTTAGGGAGTTGGGCCTGCGCAGTTGTGTGCTGAAAGGACAGGGCGTGGCTCGGCTTTATCCAAATCCGTTGCGACGCCAGTGTGGGGACATTGACCTGTGGGTGGAAGGAAACAGGGATGAGATTTATAAGGTGCTGAAAGCAAAATGGAAGGTAGGAGAAACTGTTGTCCACCATGCGGACGTGGAGGTTTTTGCGGATGCGCTGACTGAGATTCATTTTATACCGAGTTTTACATATAGCCCTTTTCTTTTTCGCCGATATAAGTTCTTTTTTAAGAAGTGGGCGGACAGGCAGTTTGCCAATTATGACGAGGCGGCTGGATTTGCCTATCCTACGCCAGACTTCAATGCTGTCTATTCATTGATGCACATCTTCCATCATGTGCTGTATGAGGGAATAGGGCTGCGTCAGTTGCTGGACTACTATTTTATCCTTCGGAGGCTGGACGGGGCACAACGGCGGCAAGTGATTGAGGAATTGAAATATCTGGGTTTGGCGAGGTTTGCTGAGGCTGTGATGTATGTTGAGCAGCAGGTGTTTGGACTGGAGCCGGAATATTGCTTGTGTCAACCAAATGAAAAAACAGGCAAGCGTCTGTTGGAAGAGATTGAACTGGCGGGAAACTTTGGGCAGTTTGACCAGCGCAACCAACAAGTGAACCGCAAAAGCAAACTTGATGTGTATTTGCATAATGTGAAAAGAAATTATGTGTTCTTTGGTTTTGCTCCAAGCGAGGTGTTGTGGGCTCCGATATGGAAACCATGTCATTTTGTCTGGAGAAAGATCAAAGGGTATTCTTAAAAGATAGCTATAATCATGATTTATAAAGCATTCAAACGTGTTTTTGATTTCGTCTGTGCCTTTCTTGGCATTGTGGGCACTTCGCCGATATGGATTCTGTCGATAGTCTTGACGGAGCTAAGTGACCCTGGACCTTTGTTCTACTTTGCCAACAGGGTGGGGAAGGACAATAAGAAGTTTAGGATGTGGAAATTTCGCTCCATGCGTGTGGCAAGAGGGGCGAATGAGGCATCTTTGCGTCCGGACCAAGACCGAATCTTCTGGTGGGGAAAGATCATGCGACGGCTGAAGATCGATGAGTTGCCGCAGCTGATGAATATCCTGAACGGCACGATGTCAATAGTTGGACCTCGTCCTGCTGCTGTGGATCAGGTGGATATAACTCGTGGTGGTGAGAATGCCATCGCTGCCACCGTGCCTTGCGGGTTGACGTCGCAGTCGAGCCTGTGGGACTATATCTATGGGGATCAGTTTCCTGATGAGAAGGAGTATAACGAGAAGGTGTTGCCCATCCGACTAAAACTGGATGTGTATTACGTGAAGAACGCTTCGTTCTTTGGGGACGTCAAATTGATCGTTTGGACTGTCATCGCCATCCTCTACACCGCTTGCGGTAAGTATCCGCAGTGGATGCATGATAAGTTGGTGGGGTATGCGGAGAAATAAAAGCACAAATATGAATCCAGTAGATGAGTGTTGTCAGCAGTTAAGACAAATGGCTGACAATAGCTGTGGTAAACTATACGATAGTATAAGAAATTTTTTGTTTCAAAGGATAGACTATGATGTCATTAATATAGCTCCATTTTGGGTTGTAGATTGTGGTGTATCTCCTGAAGATAGTTGTTCTAAGGACATATATGAGAAGTTTAGAAAACGTGCGACGCATCCTGTATTCGGAAGGTTAATATACTACTACGATTTATGGAGTAAAATATCAGCTATACAAGATAGGCTGCAGGCCGTGATTTATTTTTTGCGGCATTTTTATATGATAGTGCCTTGTGTAGCTAGATATGAAGAGTCTCAGTACACAAGTGCTGCAGTAAGTAACGGCGAATGTGAAACCAATGCTTATGTGTTTTTGAATAGTATTTTTGTTGCGTATGCATCTGTTTTCGATCTCCTGGCAAAGGTTGCAACTGAGCAATATAAATATGGCGACTATAACTTTTCTGAATATAAAAAAATGATGAGTGCAGGCGTTCTTTTCTGTAAGTCTCTAAAAGAGATAGATTCTTCGCTAAAAAAAGAAGGAATGTTGTTCGCAGAGCCCGCAGTTATTCGAAAAATAGAAACATTCAGGAATGAGTATGTTCATAATGGAGCATGGGGGTTAAGGTGTAGTATATATAACACGGCAGTGAATGGTGAACCAGGCGATGTCGTGTTTTATAGTCCGGACATGGATGATAACGGAAACTTTGTGACTTCTGGTTCCCGTAATAAGTTTTATTCGCAGGGAAACCGCATCAACATACAGCTTCCTGAAATAATCATGGAAACAACGAAAATAGTTGATGCGACAATAAATCAGCTTTGTACTCTTTACCAAAACAAAACAACACAAGGTGTTGATGAAACATATACTTCGGAATGTCAAGATGCAATAAGTAATTATTATCAGTTATTAGTTGAGGATTTAAAAAAGAAATAATAATGAAATACTTGTTAGTGGTGGCTCACCCCGATGACGAGGTTCTCGGGGCTGGTGCATCGATGTGGAAATGGAGTCATGAAGGCGACGAGGTAGACGTAGCCATCATGTGTACAGAGGCGAAGGCGCGTGCTTTCCGTCCTTCGGATGCAGAGCTGGAAGGTGACACGGATGCTGCAACGAATTATGTTGGCGTGGGCAAGAAGTATGAGGCGACGTTTCCGAATATCGAGATGAATACTGTGCCGCATTTGAAGTTGGTGCAGTTCATAGAAAGTGCTATTCGGGAGAGTGAGCCGGATATTGTGATAACGCATCATCCTGCTGATACCAACAATGATCACTTGCAGACTTCCATGGCTTGCCAGGAGGCAATACGGTTGTTTCAGCGCCAGCCGACGGTGAAGCCCGTGAAGGAGTTTTGGTATATGGAGGTGCCTTCGTGCTCGGAGTGGGCAATCAACGACGCCATGAATCTGTTTCGTCCGAACTGCTACGTGGAGGTAGGTCAGGACGGTGTGGAGGCGAAATGCAAGGCGTTGTCGATGTATCGTGGGGTAATGCGTCCGTATCCTCATCCTCGCAGTGTGGAGTATATCACGGGCTTGGCGGCAATGCGTGGCAGTCAGTGGGCCTGCAAGTATGCTGAGGCTTTCCAAGTGGTGCTGCGTAGATATTAACGCGATATTGCTATTAGAGTTGTTAGGGCATTCTGCTTCCGCCTTCCTTAACGGGATGGGGAGGCATGTGCCCTTTATTTGATTATATATGGTTATGGAAATAAATAAAGAGTTGATTGATGGGCTTTTTGAACAGGCTCAAGTGAACCCTCGCTTGCGCCAGAATTATGACTTGCGTACGTCTGAGAGGGATCGTTCGCAGCGTATGCTCAATGCGTTGTTGCCAGGGACTGTTGTGCCTATCCACCGTCATCCGCAGAGCACGGAGAATGTTTTCCTCTTGTGTGGGAAGCTGGTGGAGGTAGTCTATGACAATGAGGGCAACGAGACGGGCCGCATCCTGCTTGACCCCACCGCTGGTAGCTATGGTTGTGTGGTGCCGCAGGGGGCGTGGCACACGGTAGAGGTCTTGGAGCCTTCTGTCATCTTCGAGGCGAAGGACGGAAAGTTTGGTGAGGACTGTAGCGAGACGCTGGATGCCTTCAGGGCCAAGGTGGCGGAGAGCAAGAAGCAGGCTTCGCCTACTGCAGCGCCTTTCTCCAACAGCCTCGGTGATCTCAAAAAGAACATCGAGTATCTGATTGGTATGGAGCGCCAGTCGGGAAGCATGGAGGTCATCTCTCCCTTCTATGTCTCGCGTATGCTGAATGTGCCACTGGAAGATGTGGAGAAGGTGATGGGGGAAATGGGATTGTGAAATGTATAAAGGGGAAAACCATGGATAATAAGGTTTTTTACGGTGAATATTCAATAGCTTATTGGCTAGAGTTGATCTTGACAAAGAAAATACTACTTCCAAGTTATCAACGGCATTTTGTTTGGAAAGAAGAGAATTTGTCAAACTTGATTATGACCTTCAAAGAAAAACGTTTTGTGCCCCCAATAACTCTTGGAGCGTTTAAATTTGAAGACGGGCGTAAATGTAATTATATTATTGATGGTCAGCAACGCTTGACAAGTTTGCTTCTTGCATATTTGGGGATATTCCCCGACAAGGAGAAATACAAGGCGCGGTTGAAGGCTTTGGCTAATGGAGACGAGCAACCGATAGACGATGGAGAGGATCCGTTTGATAATGTATTGGAATGGACCTTTACGATGCTTACTGATAAAGGGAAAAGTAAGAGCGAGATAGTCTCTAAAATAGAGCCAGGAAACTATAGGCCGATCGATCTGAAGGTGGATGATGAATTCTTTGAAAACACGTTCCTTGGATTCTCTTATATTGTGCCGTTGGCTGAAGGGGAAGAACAACAGAAGTTTTATACTAAAACATTTCGTGAGATTAATATCCAAGGGGAGAAGTTGTTGGCCATCGAAAGCCGAAGGTCTCTTTATTTCCTCACGGAAAAATTGAAAAACTTTTTTGAGCCTGATTTTGCAAAAGATTACTCTATAAGGGTTGTAGGTGAGACACAACGGTTTGATTTTGTGAGATATTTATGCTTCATGGCAGCATATAGCAAGCAGAAGAATGTGAACAAAGTGGGTCGTGGGTTCGGTGGACGCAAGATAGAAAACTACATTGAGAATTATGTGTATTCTGTTGTTGACAAAAAATACGAAGACCTGTTTGGGTCTTTTGAAAGTGTATTTCCGAGAGGAGAATATGCTGCGGACATGGATGTGTTGAGGGAGATGCTTGAGATATTGGATTTTCCCAAAGAATACCCTTCGATCATTAATATGGATATGTTTTTCTTTGGTCTGATATACGAAGTGTTGTTTTGTCATAAAAAAATTGACGTCTCAAGAAGAGATGATTTATACCTGGAAATAATGCTAGGAATAGATTCTATGCGCAATGAAGATAATCACACGCAAGCGCCTGCTTTGTTCAAATATATGAGAAAGCGCATTACAGAATCTATCAACATTTACAGCCAATACTCTATTGCAAGATGAGAAAGCATGAAAAGTTCATATTGACTCCTATTACTTCTATTCTTGACGAGGGGTGTTGTGCCATGTCCCTTATTGATGATGGATTGGAGACGTATCCTCTAAGTGAATATTTGATGCAGTCCTTGTTTTTGAGAATGACAGGTTTTCAAGAGCAAAAGGTGAAATGCATATTATGGGAGTTGGCTACAGATGATTACGAATTACGATATCGCCGTTTCAAGAAAGAACAAATTGGAGAGGCTTCTTCGTATGAGGATAAAGTAAAGGTCTTTGATGACCTGGCTAAAGCTGTCAAGAGATTGTCTGGGGAAGAAAGCCTAGGGTTGCTATCTGATAACGAACTTGAAGACATTGTGTCAAGCACAAATCTGTGCATGAAGAACTTCTGCGCTCAACGTCTAGTAAAAGGATGGTTGCGGAGGCAGTATAATGAGTATATGCAATTGTTCGGAAACTGTGGCAAGGAGTGTTTGATGTCTCATACAAGAAAAGGATTTGATTTTTTTGCACACTGTGATAATTGTGGCAAGAAAAGGAAGGCGCATGGCAAACAAGTATGTGGTAACTATTCATTAAAGCAAGTGTATGAATCTGTATTCAAACACCGTAACCGTTGTGCCCATAATACTAGGTCGCACGAGCAAAACCTACCATCGTTAGACATACTGCAAAGAAAGGACTACATCTTGGAGAACTATTTTATTCGGTTTGCTATGCTGATAATAATAGACAAGCTGTTTGTTGCCTTATTTGATAAATATTTAACCGTGTCTTTGGATAAGTTTAGATTATGATAGTTCGGAAAGATAACCTTGAACAGTATCTTGTCTCTTTTTTCTTGAATGTCAAAGCTCAAAAGCACTCTGACATGACTATTGGGAGGGTCTTGCACGGCATCAAATCCCGTGCTTATGGTGAGCAGATGGGAAAGGCGAGAGCTTTTTTGGCTCAGGATGAGGAAAACAAGTACAAAGAAATAAAGGGGCAGCTCCCTGCGGTGACTTTTTGTGGAGTGTTTGCTCATGGTCATAAGGCCGAAGAGTGTGTCTCATACAATAATCTGCTGGTGATAGATATTGACAAGCTTTCTGATGGGGAAATGAGTGGAGTTGAGAAAACATTACAAATGGAGCCGTGTGTTGCCTCGTATTGGTTGTCGCCTTCAGGTAGAGGGTATAAGGGTCTTGTCTGCTTGGATTACGATGCTTCCTTTTCCGCAGTTCCCAGCAAAGACAAACATAAAACGGCTTTCAGACAATTGTTTACCTATATGATTTCAACCTATGGGGTGGCCTTGGACGGCAGCGGGTCGGATATCTGTAGATTGTGTTATATGTCATCCGATTCGGAGCTGGTCATAAAGGAGGAGTCAATGGCTTTCTTCGTTCAGAAAGATGACAAAGTAGAGAAGCCGAATAATAATCGAAATACGACTATGAAGGTCACGGAATCCAAAGATTGGAATGAAATATGCGGGAAGACAACAGGGTATGTTTCAAACGGATATAATAGAAGTTTGTTGACATTGATATTAAAAAAGTTGACGAGGAAGAATCTTTCAATAACAGATACATGGGAAAACTGGGTTAAAGTGGCTTTCTCAATAGCTTCAAGCGTACATCCTGATAAGGGTAGAGAGTTGTTTCTTGCCTTGTGTAGGCTGGATGGTGCAAAACACAATGAACAAAAAAGCGAAAAGTTGATATGGGATGCTTACTCACACAACAAGGGAATGTGTAGCATCGATACGATAAAATACTTGGCTAGGAAAAAAGGAATCGTGCTGGACAGATAAGACTGTGGCATTTTTTTATGCTTCGGTAAGTTTTTGCATGAAAAATGAATAGAAGGTGCATTCCTATCATGCAGTTATGATGTGATCATATCTCTTCTGTATTTTTTAAGACAACTCTATGGGTTGTTGAACGTTTGTCTTAGCAATTCCTTTTTCCTATGCCAAGTTCTTTTTTTATTGACAGAGACCAAGTTGTGATGAAACTGATAAAATATCGTTGCAAATTGGCTGAACAACAAGCTGAAAGAGACCAGAAAAACGAGTTTGTCAGTCGTCAATCGTTGCATAATCGGGTTGGTAGAATTAATGATGGATTATACGATTTGTTCCCTCCACGGAAGCGCTGGTGCGGGATAGGAAGGGAGCGTCAGCGTCTTGATACGCTTGCAAGAAACGAAAAGAGGTTAAGATGTACCTATCTGAAGGCGAAAAGAAGAGGATGCAAGGAAGAATGGTATTTGAAGCTATGTGAAAAAGCGGACGAGATAGTACAACGGGTATATAGAAAAAGGCAAGGTATAGCCCCTCCCAAAGTAACGGTAATAGAGAAAAAGAGGCAGAGAAAGAATGATGTTGATTATATAGTGTGTAGGCCTGTGTGTTCTTTTCCTTTGGACTTAAAGATCATTTTTTCATTGCTTAATAAGTATTTGACAGATTTGTTTGACCCTTATTTTCATGATTGTTCGTATGCCTTTAGAAAGCCGTCCCGTCAGAATCATACTCTACAGCATTTGAATGCAGTGGAAGCCATAAGGGAGTATAGAATAAAGCATTCTAACAAGGAATTGTATGTGGCGGAATGTGATATGCAAAAGTTTTATGATACGATTTCGCATAGAATAGTAAAAGAACGATTTAGAGCTTTGCTGGATAAGGCAAAACGAGAAAAGAGAATAGGGCGATTTGCGGCTGCTATGGCAAGGAAGTGGTTCTTTTACTATGTTGATTGTTTCGATTTTATCAGTAATGTCCTTGTACATAATCAGAAACAAGCTGATCATCCGTTTTGGAAGAACATCAAGAACCAGAATGGTTGTCGTTGTAGGATAGAATGGGTGGAGAAAGCCTTGCTTGACAGGAAGCAAGCCAAAAAGAAAAAACACCGTGTAGGAGTGCCGCAAGGTGGTGCCTTGTCAGGATTGATAGCCAATATCGTGATGCATTCGGTGGATACCAAAGTATTGGAGTCTATTGGAGAAAAGGACATGATTTATTGTCGCTTTTGTGATGATATGATTTTGATAGGAGAAGATAAAAACGAGGTCGTGGCCACTTTTGAATCTTACAATTCTGCAATTGCTGCTTCCAAATTGATAGCTCATCCTAACCAGCCTATTGTCTTGGAGCATATGAGAGAGTTTTGGAAAGGAAAGACGAGGGGACCTTATAAATGGGCACAAGGAGGAAGTGATGCCTATCCGTGGATAACGTTCGTTGGCTTTGATATCAATTGGTGTGGAAATCTAAGAATTCGCAAGTCTTCTTTTCTCAAACAAATGGAGAAACAGACGAGAATTGCCAATGACTTGCTATTGCCCTATGAAAAAGGAAAAATGCCAAGGTATTGTGCCGCTACTATTTTGACCAGTTTGAAAAAAAGGTTGATTGCGGCTAGCGTTGGGCGAATAGAATTATGGAATTATAGCAACAATGCGAACATCCATAGTTGGATGAGTGCATTTTCTTTGTTGGATAAGAATCCATGGTCGGAAAAGCAAATGCGGGAATTAGATCGTCATCGCCAAAAAGTGTTGGCAAGAGCCAAAAAGACTTTGTCAGGTATACATTGTTCAAATAGAAAGAAAGAAGTAAACTATCGAGGAAATAATAGCGAGCAGTTTTCTTTTTCGGGATGTCCTTTTAGCTATTATGGACAATGTTTTGATTATAAGAGCTAGAGTAAGTATTCGGTGAAAGCCGTATTGCGCGCCTAGAAAAAGTTTCGCACCTTTGCACCGTGATTTAAAATGTTCAAATTATGGTACAAGGCAAGAAAGCATTCAACAACAGCAAGCCAAAGTTCGCCGAGGTTGTGGTCGGTGACTGTGAGGCGAAAGAGATGTGTGTTGCGGCGAATAGTCGCCCCTCCCGCCGTCCTTATCTAAAACTGGTCTATCCCAATGGCGTGACGCTCATTCTTCCTGCTGACATCAGTGTCGATCAGCTTCGGGCTTATATTGGCATAACCGTGTAGGCTTATGGCTAAAGTTTGTCAGGTGACGGATGATCCGAGTGGACCGACAGTACAAGCTGACTGTTATGAGGGCCTCTTTTGGAAGAGCCATGCCACGGCAGAGCTGGTTGCCAAGATGGAAAACGCGAAGTACGTTCTCCATCAGCCGTTCAACCGTCAGATAAAGAAGATGGCGCAGGGTGGCTTTCCGATGGCTGCGGCCACGATGGATGACTGACACCAGGCTGCCTGTGGAATGATAGAACCCTTGTATGGTGGGACATTATCTGATTCAGTATCGCTCGGTGACAACAGGAATCCCCGTCTTCCTCGTTAACACCCACAACAAGTGTGGGCGTGGCAAGGCCGACATTATGGACAACCTGAAGGATTGGACCGGCACTCTATTTCTCCATATTATTACTATCATCACAGCTTTTTTGAGGTTGCATTCTTGCATAGTTCAAGAAATAAGTTTATCTTTGTATTTTAAAGTTTATCTGCTAAATAATTAAGGTTATGATTCACGAAACAATACATATAAAGAACTTAGGACCTCTTGAAGATACTGGCGTTATCGATATAAAACCGCTAACGGTGTTTGTCGGAAATTCAGCAAGTGGCAAGAGTACGCTTATGAAGGCTCTTGTATTAATGCGCTACATATTCAAACGCCTTTCTATCAGAGCTTATTTCCATAACTCGCATATAGAAGAGAATGTTATAAACTTTAGATTCAGGGATTTGCTGCGTGATAATATGAGTGTACTGGTTACTGCAGATACATACATTCATTATGTTGTTACTATAAACGGGAATTCGTATTCTGTAAGTTATTCAGGTGGCAAACTGTCTTACAATGCTATAATACCCAACGAGGACTTATGCTTCTTCAAAGAAGTGTGGGTAGCAGAATCAAGAAGTGCAATTGCTCCACTATCAAGTCAAGGCACATTGGCTAAAAACGCTTATTTAGGATTCTTTTTTAATGAAACATTTACCGAATTTGACAATGCAACTGACGCAATAAAGCATTTTGATCTTAACTATATCGGTTTGGATATGAATGTTGAACGCGGAGGCAACAACCAAAAGAAGTTTATACTTAAGCCTAAGGGTAGCAATTACTCTTCGTTTGAACTTCGCCATGCGTCTTCAGGTATACAGACAACTGCGCCTTTAATAGCCATGATGAACTATTATGCCCAGGCTTTTGACTTTAAGTTGGCTCAAAAACGTAGTATCATTGACTTGTTGTTTGAAAAGAACCTTACCACTCAGTATCGCCCAGAAATGGAACTTACAGATATGCCAAAATATGTACACATACATATAGAGGAACCGGAATTGAGTCTTGACCCAACATCTCAGATTCAGATGTTGAACGAAATAATACGATTGGCGTTTTATTCAAAGGTCGACAGCCGTGAAATAGGATTGGTACTTGCCACACATAGTCCATATATAATTAATTCTCTGAATCTGTTGATGAAGGCTCACGACTGCAAGACGGATATTGACGGTGCACATGTAGGCTATGATGACCTTTCGGTATACCAGATTCTGTCGGGAGGAGTAGCTGACTTGAAAGTTAAAAACATTCACTACGTCAACACGGATAGACTCTCAGAGGATATCAATAACATATATGATAAATACCAAGAATTAAAGCAGTTGCAAAATGAAGAGTCTCTTGGAAAATGACCTTCCTGCGTTTTATGGCGTAGGAAGAAGATGTATATGTGATGAAAACACAACAAATTTGAGCGAATTTGACCTTACAGAGGACAATACACAATTTGTTGTTGGTTACAAAGAGGGTTACGCGTCTTTTTGTGGGAATCCATTTAACTTGAGTGTAGTCAATTATGATACATATATTGGCAGATATACAGGTACCAAAATCTCTGATGGTAAGCGCAGGTGCGACTTTATCTTGACAGATACTGACACTTATAATATTATTCTATTGTGCGAGGTGACAAGCTCCATAGGCGGAATAGAAAATCTATCTCGTCCTATTGAAAAGACCCAAAAAGATGGAACATTTTCCAAAAGGAAAATATCAAAAGGTTGAGCTTCAACTCTATCAGAGCTTGGAAACCTTAACTGAGGTGCCATCAATATCGTCGTATATAAACAACAAGAAAAGAAAGGTATGTTTAATGTCATACCTCATAAAACGAACAGAGAACAATGCTGTTAATGCTTTCAACAGAAATCGTCTGATGGAAGCGGAGGAGGCTGGCGAAAATGGAGCACAGATAAGTTGTCCACAAATAGAGCAGTTTGGCTTTGACTATTATAGAATAAGTCATGATTATTCTTTCAGAATAAGTAATAGTAAATAAACTTTCAACCCCTTCCGAGTGGCGGCATTAGCGCAGAGCGATACTGCGGTGGGGAACTTTATTTTTTTTATTTTTTGCGATATGCTGTATGGGCAGATGTTTCAGTCTTCATTTACCAGTTTCGAGGATTTTCTGTATGGGGATGCAAAGAGAGACACGTTTGTGTTTGGGTACGACTGTTTGGTGGAGAAGTATTTAGAATATGAGCAAAAAGAAAAGATATAGCATAATTTTCTACCTGTCAGAAAATACATGGAGCATGAGTGGTATTCCCTGCCCTGATTGCGTGGATGAAAGTAATTATCAGGCATGGAGCAGATACCTGTCAAAGCAGATAGATAAGCTGCTGTGTGCAGAGACCATGCAGACAGCAGAGTTTCAAGAAGAGCTGGAGGAGGTTCGTAGAGACAAAGAAGAACGTATTGCCCATCAGAAAAGACTGGATGAAGCTGCCGAGGTGCGCAGACGTAGAAGCTGCATGGCGCGCCCGAAGATAGATTATATCCCGAAGGGGTTGACTGTGGATTTGGAGGAGGCTTACGCTGAGTACTTCAAGCAGGAGGTGGAGTTTCGGCCTGAGAACAAGGAGGATTTCTTGTATATGCTGCGGCTGCTGGAGCGCTGGGAGAAGAAGTCGATACCGGCTGTGTTGGCGAAGGGGAGGCCTGACGCTGCGTATGCCATTGCGATGGGGCTGTGTGAACATCTGCCATTGCTGATATATAGGGAGGACATTAGAGACTATCTGAATGATTACAAGCTACGTATCGGCAAACTGATCTATGCGAGCTATGCTGCATTGGTAGATAGTGTGGCAGCATGGAACAACGAAGAGAAACGGAAGGTGGTGGTTGCTTATATCGGTAGGGGCATGGAGCGGTTTGACGGGTATGGGCGGATGAGGGACAGGCTCTCTGCGTTGATACCTATGGAGCCGCTGAAGGGTGATCCTGTGGCGGTGGTGCGGGAAATGAGCGTCGCGGAGGAGCGAGCTGCGCGTGAGGCTGAGCAGAGGCGCTTGGCGGTGGAGCGACAGAGGCGGGAGGCTGAGAAGGAGGCTCGGTCGCTGATACCATTGAACAGGGAGTATGAGGAGAAGGTCTTCAACAGTAGGAATGTGGATTGGGACTGTCATGTTATCTGGCAGCTGATGCTGAAGGAGAATAGGAAAATAGAGAGGTTGCTTGCCGCTGGGGAATACCAAACGGGTGCGCTGCGGTTTCTGCAGTTGACGAAGTCGATGTGCAGGCACTTTGTGATGGATAGGCACTGGGAGTATTTTGACGACATGTATAGTCCGGAGTATGCCATCGAGGACTTGATAGAGACGTTTGGGAAACTGGCGAAGGAGGGACGGTTGCCGGAAGAGGTGAATCGGTATATCCATGACGCGTGGAAGGAGATAGAGGAAACGGAGTGTTGCGCGGACTATGGTGTGCCGAGAGAATCGCTGCCGTTTTGAGGATATGAGCCTGTTCTGCAGAGAAGCGGGT
>ENA-OOQG01000379-OOQG01000379.1-human-gut-metagenome-genome-assembly--contig:-NODE-379-length-16727-cov-3.018894_pt1 | contig 16727 bp, 18 predicted proteins | sample MGYA00241085_ERZ501155 | MGnify/ENA primary metagenome ERZ501155 (study PRJEB25962, sample SAMEA2042438) | human gut metagenome | biome: human gut; feature: human-associated habitat; material: faeces...
TAGGAAACTGGATGTTAGAGAAAAAATTTGTAAAATTATATAAAGAAGGTAAAATTAAACAGTGTGTATTAGTTTGGGTAGAACCGTACTTAATAGCAGGACATGTTATTGTGCTCAATACAGACTATACAGAAAAGACCAATGAATATCTTTTTGACGAGTGGGGCAATTTCAAAATTTCTGTGGTCGAAAATAGTAAGCAATATATGAAGAGTGAGGCCGGATGTCAAAGTGCGTATGCACCTTATGCAGGGTTTGAACTTCAAAAATTCATTTTGGATTTTGTTGATTTATATCATCGAGAGGTATATGAAAAAGAATGCAAGGCCAATTATGTTATTGATTGGTTTGGACGTATGAAATGGGCAAGGATGAATAGTATTGCTATAAAGCCACGATATAGGTCTCTAGAAGATAGAACAATTAATATACAAAGGATTGATATTGACTAATGATTTTTAGAGCAAACGAGATTACAGTAATAATACCTGAGGACATTATATGCGAACTCAACAGATACTATATTGGGAATGAAAAAGAAGTTGGGGGTATACTATTGGGGAGCTTTGCTGGAGGTATTATATATGAGGTGACGGAGATGGCTTGTATTAATTCTCTACATAGTACAAGAATCCATTATCGACGTGATGTTAAAAAGGCACAAAGCATTATCAATAAAAGATGGAGAGAGACAAATGGTGAGATAAATTACCTTGGGGAATGGCATACGCATCCCAATATGTTTGCAACACCATCTACTACAGATATGGAAAGTCTGTCAGCAATAATGGATAAGGTTGGAAATGTATTACCAGTTGTTATGCTATTAATTTTAGGCGCAAATAATAAGACCAGTCTTAATGTTAGGAAGGAGAATGTCAACTATGCATGTATATTCGATAGATAAGGATATCAGAAGAAAAGTTATAGTGGGTTTGTTTTGTGTGAGTATTTTCATATCACTGATATTGAAGTTCGTTTTTCGAGTCCCAGTTGAATACATAACTGAGTGCATAAGGAAAGTAGCATTATTTGATTCATTGTATCAAATGGGGAACTTTTTAGATGTGTTTGGAGATATAATAAGCACTCCTACTATATATGCGATGCTCTATATTCTTTTTGATAATGTTTTGTGGAAAGTAAAGTGGATTAATAAATTCTTGGGAATTCCTAATTTGAATGGAGTGTGGAAAGGAATGGCTAAATCATCTTTTGATGAATCTAAAGAATATTCCATGGAATTAACAGTAAAACAAACATGGAGTAAAATTAGCTTTGTATCTGAATTCTTGGATACAAATTCTAAATCACAAAGTAATAGTGCAGCTTTTTTTATTGAGGCAAATGGCGATAAGAAAGTAGGATTTTCATTTGTAAATAATAGTAGAGAAGTGAATTCACAACAGTATGAAGGATATAATATCCTGGAAATTGATAACGAAAATGAAATATCAGGTAGATATTTTAATAATCGGGATAGTAGATTGATGGGGATTGTAGGAGGAAATAAGGGGCAATTCAAAATAAAAAGGACAGAGGAGAGTCATACATAATGCAAGATAAACAACCAAAGACACAAAGAAGATTGATGGAAGAATTTCCAGAAATAAATGCTGATGTAGCTGAGAATATTGATATTAAGACTAAAGCAAAAGTTTTAACATATCAATCGGATAATGTTAATAGAGATGTTTCTATCGTGCTACAGGAAGAAATAAAAAAATGTGTTAAGACCAAGAATTTTGGAAAAATTAGTAAGAAATGTAATAAACTTGCAAGTGAATATTTGGAAAATAATAGGGTTTGGATTTTACAAGAAAACTGGTATTGTTTATTGGCTTATTTCGTATCAATAGCGACTATGATTTTACGAGTTCTTGAAGTGAAAACCAAAACAAATGATTGTATATCATTTGTTTTGTATTTTGTCGCGTTACTGTTATGGATACTCATAGTGCAAATAAAAAGATTAATGGGTTTGAAGGCAGATAGATTTTTAGTGGCATTTAATCATCATGCACCTTCCGTTATAATTGTAAGTTCATTGCTGTTTTATATAGTGGTTTGTTTATGCGATTATAGGAGTGTATGGATTGCAGTTATTGTTTTGTCTTTTGTTGCGTGTATGTGGCTCACATGTTTGTGGTATAAAAGAGAAAATGAGAAATAATTACATATCGGTGTAACTCAGGTGATTGCAAAGCGGGAATCATAATCCGCCACCGCATTCGATTTCATTCGGAATCCTAAAACTGAATATAGAACCTATCCATAAAAGGCTTTTTAACAAAATCGAATTTTTCTCAAAAAATCTCCTCACACCCTTGACACGAGCAGGAACAGGTAAAACTTATGCTTCCGCATTTGCAATGAGAGAACTGGGATTTAAGAGAGTATTATTTTTAGTTCATAGGGGACAGCTTGCAAGACAGACTAAGAAATCTTACGAAAAGATATTTGCAAAATCTGTTTCTATGGGTTTAGTTGGTGCTGGATATCATGAATATGATGCAGATTATGTATTTGCTACGGCCCAGACATTAAATCGAGATGAGCATTTGCTTCAATATGATAAGGATGCATTTGATTGTATTGTGTTGGATGAAGCACATCATGTAACTGCTGATACATATCAGAAGATTATGAAACATTTTTCGCCTAAGCTTTGGCTTGGAATGACAGCAACTCCTGATAAGCGGGATGACAATGTTGCAGATAGAAATGTTTATGAGTTATTTAATTATCAGATTGCTTATGAGATACGTTTGCAGCAGGCCATGGAAGAAAACCTGTTATGTCCGTTTCATTATTTTGGAATTACTGATTTGTCTATAGTTGGAGATGATAAAGACAATCGTGATTTTAGTATGTTAACAAGTGATGAACGTGTGAAACATATAATCCAGCAGGCAAATTACTATGGATATAGTGGAGAAAAGGTTAAAGGACTTATATTCTGTAGCAGTATCAAAGAAACATAGGAATTATCATATAAGTTTAACAATATAGTTAATCCGGATACAGGGAAATATTTTAGGACAATAGCATTGAATGGTGATGCTGACGAACAGGAAAGACAGGACGCATTTGAAAGACTTGCAATGAATGAGAGTGAGGCAAATGTCCATAAGCAGCCATTAGATTATATATTTTCTGTGGAGATACTGAATGAGGGTGTTGATATTGTAGAGGTTAATCAGGTTATTATGCTCAGACCAACACAATCACCAATAGCATTATCTGGGGATAGAACTTACAATAAAGACAATATTCGTAGATATATAATGGAAGGCGGAAGAATTATTCCAGGCGCATCTACAGTGCATTTTGATGAAATAAGCAAAAAGAGAATATTTGCATCTGTTGATAATGCTAATTTTAGTGATATTAAGCTGATAAAAGAAAATTATACAAATCTTAAGAATAAATTGGGGAGAATACCGGCACTTAAGGATTTTGATGATTATGGGGAGATGGATGTTATACGAATTTTTGATAATAACAGCCTCGGTTCGTATTATAAATTCTTAGTGAAATATGAGAAGGATTATAAGATTCGTTTGTCACAGGAAGAAGAAAAGATAGTTGAATTTATTTCAAAGAAACTGGCAAATGGTAAGAGAATACAGGAATTACAATTATTAAAGAGAACACTTCTATATGCAAATGGATTATCAAAATGTGGATTATTTACAGGACTATCACAAGATCTGTTGACATATGGTAAATCTATCAGCAAGGAACAGCAAGAAAATATCATAAATGTTATGACTAATGAATTCCCTGCGGGTTCAGGTAAAAAGACATATTCCCAGTGTGTCTTTATAGAAAAGGAAGGCAATGATTATAAACCAACGAAGACATTTCTTGAAATGTTATCAGATAGAGATTTTTATAATGTTATTAAGGAACTTGTTGATTTTGGCATAAGCAGATATGAAAGAGATTATAAGCAAAGTTATGATGTAACAGATTTTGTTCTTTATCAGAAATATACATATGAGGATGTGTGTCGTTTGCTTAATTGGGAGCAGAATGAAGTGCCATTAAATATTGGTGGTTATAAATATGATAAGAAGACAAAAACATTTCCTGTATTTATTAATTATGATAAATCGGAAGATATTAGTGATACGACAAAATATGAGGATCATTTTGTGCCAGGATTTAGAGATCGTTTGATAGCAATATCGAAATCTGGAAGAAGTCTGCAGTCTGAAGATGTACAGAATTTTCTTAAGGCAAAAGAGCGGGGAATCAGAGTAGAGCTTTTTGTTTGTAAGAATAAAGATGATAAGATTTCTAAGGAGTTTTATTATCTGGGACATATGACAGCTAGTGGGAATACTAAAGAATTTACAATGCCCAATACACAGAAAACAGCAGTTGAAATAGAATGGATTCTTGATGTTCCTGTGAGAGAAGATATCTATGAGTATATTGTAAATTCATAAATACATACAAAATTCTGTGTATATGCAAAGAATTTTGTTACAGAAAAGAGGAAAATACATGAAAACAGTTAGGGTAGTTGCAGCAATAATAAAGGCAGTTAATAATAAGAAAGAACCAATTATTTTTGCAACCCAGCGAGGATATGGAGAATTCAAAGATGGCTGGGAATTTCCAGGTGGTAAGATAGAAGCTGGAGAGACTCCACAGGAAGCATTAAAACGCGAGATTATGGAAGAATTAGATACAGAAGTTAAAGTTGGAGCTTTAATCGACACGATAGAATATGATTATCCTAATTTCCATCTTTCAATGGATTGCTTCTGGTGTGAGATATTAAGCGGAAATCTGGTGTTAAAAGAGCATGAGAACGCAAAATGGCTGACTAAACAACATCTTGGAGAGGTTGAATGGCTGCCGGCTGATGTCACTTTGATAGAGAAGATAAGAGAGAATATGTAGAAATATTTATACGAAAGAAGGCGTGTTATGCAGTTACCATATTCAGATGAACTCAATATAGGCTATTTAAGTAAGTTGTTCGAGAATACATCAAATTGTTATAAGTTTTTCTGGTTTCAGGCAATTCTTGAGAAAGTAGAGAGTGCTAAGTGTAGATTCACATTTGATGAATTGATTAATGAAATGATTGCTGATGCATGGTATATGGTAACCGAATATCACCTTAGACTAGGTCCGTTAGGAGTTACCGATAATCTTGAAGAAGTAGTTAAATATATTCATAAAAATTATGGATTAATATCAAATACGAAGCGAGAGAATATTATAAAATTTCTTGAAGATTCAGAGGATAAAAGAATAGCAAAATATAAATCAGATTTGACATTAAATGTTCCATATAGATTGCAGGTACCATTTTATGATGAAATTAATATTAAGCAAAGTATGTGGAATGGCTCAAAGAAGATTTTGACAGATGAAATTAACAGACAGAAAAGACTAATATATTATTTTGCTTTGATAGCTGGTCTTAAGACAGAGATTGAAATTGACAGTCTATGGTCGGATTATCTTGTAAGAAATAAGGATATTCTTAAAGGTTGGGCACAGCTTAAGTTAATTCAGTATTTACAGAATAAAAATCCAAGTGTACCAGGAATTGCAGATAAGATTGAAGCACCTTCTTCAAGAAATATAGAGAGAGTTAGAAAATACTGGAATTTGATAATTCAAATTGATCCATCTCTTAGGGATATATATGGTGATGTTGATTTGGCAGATGAAAACATTTCTGTAGATCATTTTGTACCATGGCAGTATGTAGCACACGATGAATTATGGAATTTACACCCTACAACTAAATCTATAAACAGTAGTAAAAGCAATTTGCTTCCATCATGGGAATTATATTTCAATTCTTTAGGCAGTTTGGAATATAGGGCATACGAACTTAAGAATGAGAATGAAGCAGTTGCACACGAATTTCTGAAAATTGCGCCATATCATCTTAATAATCAGGAGATTCGTAATCAATTGTATGCAGATGGTTTGGACAAGAATACATTTATTGAAAGATTGGAACATGTGATTAAACCAGTTTATGAATCAGCCCATATGTCGGGATTTAAGGAGTGGAGTTACAATGGCGGTAAAAATATACAATAAACTTGTAAGAGATAAAATTCCAGAGATTATTGAAGCAGATGGAAAAACATGCAAAACAGAGATACTTTCTGATGAAGAATATTTAAAAATGCTGGATGCCAAGCTTGATGAAGAACTGGCAGAGTATCATAAGGATCAGAATATCGAGGAGCTTGCTGACTTGATGGAAGTTATATATGCGGCAGCAAAGGCAAGAGGGTATTCAGTTGATGAACTGGAGAAAGTAAGAGTGAAGAAGGCTGAGGAAAGAGGTGGATTTGGGGAAAAGGTGTTTTTGAGGGAAGTGGAGAGTGAGGATAATGTTGTAATTAGCTGGAGAAGTTTGAAAGAATTGATTAAAACAAAAATTAAAGAATTAATAATACAATACAAAGATAAAATATATAAAATATTTTATTGCGCAAATAGCGCTATGCTAATTATGGGAATACTTATAACGTTTATTGGTATGTATAGTCCCATATGTGGTGATAAACCGAATGAAGTACGAACAACAATAGGCGCAATATGTATTACAATTTGGTTTTTAATGTTTCCAACTATAAGTATGCAAGAAAAAGATAAAATAATGCAAAAATTAGGGATTCATGTAATATTATCACTAATTACAGTGTTATTATCATCAATGGGAATTTTGTATTTTTTAAAAAATATGACAAAAGGACCATTAATAAAAGATATTTTGTACTGTTTATCTGGAATATTTGTATTTTCATATATTTCATACATATTTGTTGAATTTATAAAAATGTTTCTTGGTATTGTACGAAAAATAAAAAAATTTATTTTTCCTAAAGTGAAGGAAGCATCAGGAATAGTTAATGTAATTGAGTCTATAACAACAGCAATTTTATCAATAACAACATTAGGTGCTAGCATATATGGACTGATAACATTAGTTAAACAGCTGATTGATGTTGTAATAAAATAAAAAGTAATAGTGAGGAAAATGATTATGGATATGTTAAACATTGCTTCGTTATTTGTTGCTATATTGGCTCTAATTGTAACAGTAATAGCAAATATTATATCAAATTACCATTATGTAGAATCAAAGGCTCCACAGTTAACATTCGGTCTTAGTGAGAATGAAAATGAATTATATTTAAGTATTAAAAATACAGGAGAATCAGCTGCAAAAGATATAAAAATTAATATTAATTCAATAGAAAACAATGGTGATAATAATAAAATATATAATCATTTTAAAGAGAAATTTGATTTGTTTCCAGAAGAGATAGTGCAGGGGGAAATTGCATTTTCAGGACAAAACATGATTACACAAATATTTCCACAAATTTATGTGGATGTTACATATAAGGCAATGAACAACAAAAAGACAGTTAAATATTCAAGAAATATCTCATTTTTAAAAGAAAATAAACAAACAGCTAGGGATAAAAGTTTTGTTGATATAGCAGATAAACTAGATTCCATCATGTATTCTGAAAATAGGATAGCAAACTATGTGGAAGGTAGAAATTTATATGCGTTTGATAGATTAAATGTTATGGCATATAGTTCGTTAAAACAAGATATGATGGATGCTATGTCTGTTAATAATGATAATAAAAAAAGAAAATATAAAAAGAAGTGAATATATAATAAAAATTATACGAGAGAGGATATATATGTTTGAAAACGAATCCAAGAATGAAGAAATGTTGTATGGTGCATATAAAAAATTAAAATCATATTATCATTATAATAAAAATAATTTGTTTTTAAAAAAGAAAATCGCAGAATTTGAAGACGATGATTTTCAAATGAGAGAATCTATTAAAAATCTTGCAAAAATATTGGAAAATCCAGTTGCTTTTATGAGTCAAATTCAAAATTGGATTGGAAAAATTGGGTATTATGTTTTACCTAAAACTTTTGAAACTGTACCTAATTCTGAAAATATATTTGTAACTGGTCTGACACAAGATGCTGCAGTGACAAAAGTTAATTTTTTTATTGATATGCCTATTGAATTACATTTACTAGATACATTGTGGACCGTTCTTGTTGGGAAGATAGTATTTGATAAAAAATTATTGGAAGAAAATTGTTATGGAAATTGTTTGGATAATTATGTTATTTACAATAAGAGTAGTGATTTTTTAGAATCTATAAATTTTGATAAAAATAAGTTGTTTAAGATATATTTTAATCAATATTGTGATTGGAAAAACAATGCAATTGATGCGGCTAAGTTATTTTATAAAGAAAAGAAGAATACAGCACTTGTGTCTCTTGATATAAAAAGTTTTTATTATTCTGTTCATTGGGATTTTAAAAATTTAAATAGATATATAGGTGAAGATAAAAGATTGGAAAGTATATCTTCTCTCACACAAATAATGGCAAAGATTTTTGCTAAATATTCGCAAGTTTTATCTTATGTAAGAGAATTAGCACAGAATATAGATAGAGATCAGAGTGTTCTTCCTATAGGACTTTTTTCATCTATGTTGTTGGCTAATTTATATTTAGCAGAGTATGATAAAAAAGTAAGTGCATTGTCAAATGTCTTATATTATGGAAGATATGTAGATGATATGCTTATTTTAATTGATACAGGGAATAATTATTTGAAGGGGGAATCAGAAGAATTTGATGAGTTATTGATAAAAAATAACAGTGTTCTTGAAAAAAATAATGATAAGGAATATTTTTTGAGTGAATATAAAACTCTTAAAATTCAAAAAGAAAAGGTTAAAATAATTTTTTTCGAAAAAGGTAAGTCAGCAGGTTTGATAAGAAATTTAGAGAACATCAAAATGATTCCAAGCCAGATGAATGTTGTACCAGATACTGAATTAAAATTAGAAGATTTTGAAGAAGCTACATATATAATTAAAAATTTTAATCAACAAACAAAATTAAGAGATTTGTCGAGACTTGAAGTTGATAGATTTAAATTAGGTTGGCATATGTCACAACTTGTAAGAAGTAATAAAAATGGAAATATAAATTTATCAACAGAAGAAAATAGAAATGTACATGCAGAAGGAGAAAAAATTGTTAATTTCTTTAAGGGAAGTAATGCATTAAATTATAATAGCAACTGGATAAACGCGTTTTATTATTTTTTATTAACAGAAAAAAGAAGTTTGAAATTGTGGAACAGTTTTAAAATGAACATTAAAGAAGCAATAAGATCTTTAAGAATTGAACATCTAGATTCAGTAAAAAAAGGGAAGAATCAGCATGTAAAGTCAGTGATGAAAAAGGATTTGTTGAAAATGTTGGATATCTGCATTGCAACGGCATTAGCATTGAATCCTACATATTCAAGAAAAGAATCACCACAAGTGTTACAGTTATCAATTAAATTGCGTCATGCGAATCTTTTTAATCATTACTTAGTATCATTTCCACTGATTAACTATTTTGATGAAATTCCAGATGAATATGATTTAACTGATGTAAAAATAGAAAATTTCCGAGAATTAACCGGTGAAATAGGTGAAAGTAGAAAGTGCAGATTTTCACCTAGATTTATAAATTTTGATGAATTATTTCATTTGACATATATACGGAATATAACACGTGGAACAAACTATTTTAAAGATGAAAGAAAATATTCAGCAAATGATAAAATAAATAATATTATATCATTTTTTTATAAAGTTAATCATATTCAAATTCCTGACGAAAAGAATTTTGAAATATCATTACAAAATGAAGAAAAGTATAATGGTTATATTGTTCAAAGAATTGATTTAGGAGAATGTAAAACACAAAATATTAAGGTTGCACTTGCTAATATTAAGTTAGATCTTGACAGATGTTGTGTGGGATTGCCACAAAGTAAAGATGTTGTATTAAATAGAACAGATTTTATAGAATTTTTAAGAAAAAGCTATGAAGAAAAAGTACAGTTCTTGTTATTACCAGAGTATTATTTACCAATTAAATGGATATCAGATATTTTAACTTTTGTAAGAAAGTCAGGTATTACGGTAATATCTGGATTACAGTATGTTACAGCAAGTGGAATAGCACATAATAATGTTGCAATTTTTCCATCTATCAAGTCTGGGAGATATCGAAGATATTCTAGTTCTTGTATGTTTATACGTGAGAAAAATGATTATGCACCAATGGAGAAGGAGGTATTGGCTTTAAAAAATTTAAAGTGCTATGATCAGGAAAAAGCATATTATCAAGTGTTTCAACAATATGGAATAAAATATGGAATATTTTTATGTTACGAGTTTACGGATATAGTGGCTCGTGCATTATACAAAAATGAAATTGATATGTTATTTGCCCCAGAAAATAATAAAGATACAGGGTATTTTGCAAGTATAATAGAATCAACTGCTCGAGATCTTCATGCATTTGTTATACAATCTAATACATCTAATTATGGAGATTCACGCATAACAGGACCATATGGAAAAGATTATAGAAATATTGTTCAGATAAAAGGCGGGGATAGTGATAATTTGATAATAGGAACTTTAGATATTCTTGGGGTAAAAAAATATCAAAAAGAAGAGAAGATAAATCAGGAGAAATTAATAAAAGAATATTTTAGTATGAAGCCAGAAGATAAATATAATAAATTAAAAAAATTTTATGAAAAAGAACTCAAAATATGTAAGACATCAGCTCGATTTAAAGTACAAGAGTAAGAAAAATTTATTTAATTAAGAGTCGGGATTTCACCACTGGCTCCTGAATGTATAGAAAAGGAATTCTTGTTTGACGAGAGAGTTTATCTTGTGGTAAGTGAGCAGATGCTTCAGAAATATTTCCCAGAAAGGTATCCTGAGTGCATTGAAGAATTTAGGAAAGGTGCAGATATTCGTGAGTTTAGCGAGATGCCTTTTTGCTGGAGTCTGCCTAATCTGCATTGTATACAAATATTATACCATTTGTTTGAACGGGAAGGGGTTATGTTAGATTGTGTGCACACATCAGGTTATTTTGACCTGCATCAGCAGATGGCACAGGAGAATTTGGTGGCGTGTTTCAGCTTGTCCATGTATCTGCCACATTTGCACGAATTGAACTTATATAATGACAATAAGCTGCTGGTATTTCCTACAAAAGATTTGACCGAAACCAATCCAGTATACATACTTACGAATAAGGATGATGCATATGTTGAAGGAACAGATGAGTATAAGGGTTTGTTGAAAAATGCGGTGAAAGACCTTGAAGTTTCTGACAGGTAAGGAGGATTTTCATGAGCAATATTATTGTTTTGTCAGGCAGTCCGCGTAAGGGTGGCAATACTGACCTGTTGGTTGATGCATTTGTTAAAGGTGCGGAAAAGAATAATAATGTAGAAGTTATTTCGGTGGCGGATTATAAGGTCAACCCATGCATTGGCTGTAATTCGTGCTTTGATAGGGAAGGGCATGATTGTTTTCAGCAGGACGACATGCGGACAGTTTATGATAAGTTAAAATGTGCTGATGTGATTGTGGTTGCTTCACCAGTGTATTTTTATGGAGTGAGTGCGCAGCTTAAAGCAATTATCGACAGGTTACATACTCCTATGAGAAATGATTTCAAAGTTAAGAAGCTGGCATTGATACTCGTCGGGGCAGCAGTTATGCCAGAATTGTTTGATTCTATTAAGATACAGTATCAGCTTGTGCTTAATTTCTTCAAGCTTGAAGATGCGGGAATGGTGCTGGTCAGAGGTGCTAAGGATAAAGGTGATGTCAGGAACACTGATGGGCTTGATGAAGCTTATCGGTTGGGATTGGCGATGGAGTGAAACTGTATAAATAATGGAGTAATAGACATAAAAATTGTACAAAGGTTAATTCCGTTGAAATTGAAGTTTGTGTGAGTGATACCAAATGCAAATGGAGGGAAAATTTGAATAACAGGAATAGAAGATAATTGTGATTTTAAAAAGGCAAATTTCTTGACAGCACTGCAAAAAGATGTACAATAATCGTAACAGAACCCACCACGCCTCTGGTTTTTCATGCGCAACCCGGTGGGATTTTTTATTTATAGAGCGTTTTTTATCTATCAATATCCTAAACAAATATTAACAATAGAACAACAGGCTCAATCATATATTGATGCTGGTATGATAATTACTTCTCGGTCAGATGTAGAAAATGCGTTGAATTCAGTTGGATTCTATCGCTTACGAGGATATTGTTTTCATTTATATGATAATGCTGCCAAAAAGTATGTTCCGGGGACAAGGTTTGAAGATGTTCTGAAACTGTATTATTTTGACCGGGAATTATCCTGCTTAATTTTTTCTATGATTTCTAAGATTGAGGTATCTTTGAGAGTGCGATTAGTGGAATCGTTACTTATACATAGAGAACCACTTGTTTTGCAAGATTCGTCGATTTTTAAGGATAAAAAACTGTATTGGCAGAATATGTCTACCATAGCATCTGAGATTGCTCGATCTAATGATGTGTTCATTAAACATAATTTTAATAATCATGATGGAGAAGTGCCTGTATGGGCGATTGTTGAGGTTTTATCTTTTGGCACTTTGTCAAAGATAATTAAGAATTTAAAAACAGGAACGGGAAGTTCATACTCAGTATTGGCGGCTAATTATCAGTATAAATCGCAAAAGGGAAACTTGGTAAATCCATCTAAGAAAATGTTCACTTCATGGACGCAGGGAGTATCAATATTACGTAATATGTGTGCCCACAATTCGAGAATATACAATCGAACAATACATACTACACCAGAAATCCTTGATGTAGATAAAATTACACCTATGCCTGCACATAACGGATTATATCAAATCTTATTGGCAATGAAATATCTAAGATCGTCAGATGAAGAGTGGAAAGAGTTTGTATATGAATTTGATAAGTTGATTGAAAAAAATAATAGCATAATCAATATTGCATCAATGAATTTTCCGATAGATTGGAAGTCGCATTTGAGTGTTTAAAACATGTTTTATTGCATAAAATAATAAGGCAGACCTAACCAAGCATTTTATGCTCAAACCGGTTAGGCTTTTGGCGGAGTGTTACGATAAGCACTTCGCTTTTTTGATTTATGTGCAGCTTAAAGCAATTATCGACAGATTACATACTTCTGTGAGAAATGATTTCAAAGTTAAGAAACTGATGAATCAGAAAATCTGTATGCCTGTGGAAGACTGTTTTATCTCAATAATTGAATTAAAACCAGTGGAAGATAAGATTTTGAACAAGTACGGCAGGATGCGCAGAGTGTTTTTGCAGGAGCATAATCCGATATTGTTTGATAATTTGACGCTATGGCTTGGGTAAGGCACATGAATCTACTGAAAGAGATGGAGAAGAAAGCAGTAGTCAGAGAAGTAATTTATGAATGATTTGAAATGAAACCAGCTCGAAAATGGCAAAATAAAGAAAAATATTACTTGTGAATATTTAATATTTTGCCGATAGTGTAGTATACTATATTATCGATAAAATATAAATTTAGATTTGATTTATAATGGAGGAGAGCAGATGCGATACCTTTTAGTTACTGAAATAGCGAAAAAATGGGATGTGTCGGAACGTAGTGTCAGAAATTACTGTGCTCAGGGACGAGTAAACGGTGTGTTTCTTACCGGCAAGACTTGGAACATTCCCGAAAATGAACAAAAGCCGGAGCGTTTCAATAAAAAGAAAGAGCAGCCAATTACATTGCTAGATATTCTGCAGGAGCAGAAGGCAAGTAAGTATTCCGGTGGTATGGATACAGCACTTCCGGAAGAAGTTGCCGATAAAATGAAAGCTCTGCTGACAGAGTACAACGGAAAAGAAGCAAAGACTTTTGAGGATATTCTGGATTTCCATGTGAAGTTTGAACGCATCCATCCATTCCAGGACGGCAACGGTTGTGTGGGCAGATTAATTATGTTCAAGGAATGTCTGAAATATAATATCATTCCGTTTATCATCGAGGATAATCTGAAGATGTTCTATTATCGTGGATTGAAAGAATGGAACAATGAAAAAGGCTATCTGACAGATATCTGTCTGACAGCACAGGATAAGTATAAGGCGTATTTGGATTGTTTTAGAATTGCATATTAAACATTGCATTTTTATCGAATATTTACTATGAGTTGTTTTGACAGATTTGTTTTACATTTTCATTCCATGGTGAAAGACTGTCAAGTGAAATTCTTGCGGAGCTAAAATCCTGGGTGTTGGGCGAAGACACCCACAGGTTTATTCTGTATATAAGAGATAGGATAGAGCAGGGAAAGCCGGTTTTCCGAGGGAGAACAGGAAGAGGTACGGTACATGCTGGCACAAAAGATCAAACTGGAACAGGAGTGTATACGATAATGTATAAGAAATGTTCCCTAAGGGGGATTATGAAGAAGAAAATATTACTGTGTCTGATAGCACAGCTCATATGTTGGGGTATTATGACGATGTCAGATTATATGGAAGAAACATATAACGACAGTTTCAATCTGATTGTTGTATTTGCGGTCCCCATGATGTGTGTGGTTCTGTATATTATATTCAGGAGATGGATATATGACAATCAGATGGTGCGGCTGAAAGATGTCGTCATAATCTGCGAGACGTGGCTGATCTGTGGACTGATACTGGGATTTCTGATAGGTGCTTTGGTTAACAATCAAATGTGGATAGTGTCGCAGGCTACAGGAGGATGGGAACATCTGCTGAATGGGATAGAATATATGATGTTCGCCATGACACTTGCGGGAATACCATTTGTGGCTGTAGTATTGATTGAATCGGTTATAGGAATAGTGAAATTGTTAAGGAGCCGGAAAGGCGTGAGATGAATCTTACGTCTTTTTTCTTAGGCTTTATGTAGGCGTATATTACTTGAAAAATCAAATAACGTATGATAAATTATAAATGTGACGTAAAAATAGTCAAGTTTATAAAAAGGTGATTAATGTGAAAGAATTTTTGGAAAAAGCATTACGGCAAAATGTAATAATGACTGAGAATAAAGAGGTATATAAAAAGCTTCCGTTAGCATATCGTGGAAGGTATGATATTTTTACAGTAGAGACGAATGGTGTGTTATGGATGGCTATTCATCCAAAAGATGATGTCGGACTTGTTATGTTACGTAGAGACAGAGCTGGCGTAGAAAAAATGACAGGATTAAACTGTGCAATATTTCTTGATCGAACAACATTTTATATAAAGGAAAAAATGATGGAAGAAGGAATTCCTTTTGTAATAGAAGGGAAGCAGGTATTTCTCCCATTTATTGGATATTTGTTGAGTAAGGAAAATGAAAGAGAGCTGGCACCAGTTCATTTGATTTCATTTTTAACGCAAAAAATGCTTCTGATGGCTATTTATGAACGATGGAATGAAGTGAAGGTATCTGATGTAGCGAAACGAATAGGAGTGTCAACAAAATCTGCAAGCCGGTGTTTTGATGAACTGGAATATTTAAATATTGATGTGTTGGGCATGAAAGGTAAATCAAGAGTTATCAATATTCCGGATGACCGAGAACAATTATGGCAACAGATTGAAAATGTATTAAGAAATCCGGTGATTCGAAGATTTGTTCTGAGAGAAGATAAGAAATTACAAAAGAAAGCAGGTATTTCTGCTTTGTGTGAGTATTCTCTTTTGTCAGATAATGTTTATCCTACTTATGCAGTAACCAAGAAAGAACTGAAAGATAGTGGAGTGAAAGTGGAAAAACAAGTGAGTGAATTGGAAGAAATTGGCTGTGTTGTTTTGGAATTGGGATATTTTATTGATTTTTTAGGAAAAGGATTTCAAGATCCCTTGAGCGTAGTATTGTCATTTACAGGAGAAGAGCAAGAAGAGGAACGGGTAGATATTTCTATTAATGAGATGTTGGAGGAATATGTATGGTCAAAGGATTAGATACATTTCAGAAGTACTTTGCAGATTATGAAGAACAGTATGTTTTAATAGGTGGTGCAGCCTGTGACATTCTGTTTGAAATCAATGAAGTAAATTTTAGGGCCACAAGAGATCTGGATATGGTTTTGATTGTTGAAGCATTAACTCCGGAGTTTGGGGAAAAATTTTGGGAATTTATCGTTGATGGAAAATATAGAAACAAAGCGACAAACGGTAGCAACCCTCAATTTTATAGATTTGATAAGCCAGAAGACGATAACTTTCCGAAAATGATCGAATTGTTTTGCAGAAGTGATTTTAAACTAAAAGATGCGAAAGGAATTACTCCAATTCATATTGATGATGAAGTTTCCAGTTTGTCAGCAATTCTTTTAAATGATGCTTACTATAAGACACTTCTCAATGGAAAAGAAGTGAGAAAGGGCCTTTCTGTTTTAAGACCAGAATATATCATTCTTTTTAAAGCAAAAGCGTATCTTGATTTAAAAAAGCAAAAAGACTTAGGTGAAAAAGTGGATTCCAGTGACATAAAGAAGCATAAAAAAGATGTTTTGCGTATTGCTTCGGAGCTTATGCTTGAAAAAGTAGAAGAATTGCCGACAGCAGTAGATGTCGATATACATAGCTTTATTGACTTGTTGGAGCAGGAACCATTTGATCAAAATTCATTGAAAAGATATGGGCTGAAAAATGAGGATATTGTGGAGTTGTTGAAGCAAGTATTCGGATAAAAATGTGATGTGTTATACAGTTGATTTGAAACCCATTTTTACACCTTTTGCGGACGATATTATGCGAAAATAAACCAGGTTATGCCAGAAA
>ENA-OOQG01000382-OOQG01000382.1-human-gut-metagenome-genome-assembly--contig:-NODE-382-length-16641-cov-2.437116_pt1 | contig 16641 bp, 8 predicted proteins | sample MGYA00241085_ERZ501155 | MGnify/ENA primary metagenome ERZ501155 (study PRJEB25962, sample SAMEA2042438) | human gut metagenome | biome: human gut; feature: human-associated habitat; material: faeces...
AAGACTGAATCCCTTTAAATATACAGCTGTTTGCACATACCGAACCACCATTTCCAACAACAATTCCTTGGGATGTAAATGCACATTTCCAGCTACTATTTATTTTTGAAACAGCAGATGCAGCAATACTCTTCATTTGACTTCTATAGCTCATATATTCAAAATTATCCACAATACAATTATACATATAAGCATTTCCACAACGAAGCTTAGGAATACGATCCTCGATATTTTTAAATTTAGAATTAGCAATAGAAACATTTAAATTTAAATTATAATAATATTCACTACCAGAATCACCTAATAAAAAAGCCTTTTTTTGAGGAATAGCAATCCCTTTTAAAATTTGCTCAAAGCTTAAGCCTGCATCTCTTAAAGCCTTATAATATAAATTATTTGTACTAGCACCATTAGCAGCCTCGTATTCATCTTCAATTTTCTTCATCATCTTATAGATATATCCATCCTCGCTGCTATCACCGGCATGAAAATCACACCAAGAAATATGAACGTCAGATGTACCATCCGCATTATATGGAGCAGAGGATGCTGTACCAAGTGACTCGTAATAAGGATTTGCAACATCAATTTGTCCATCAAAGGATTTGCCAAAACTACAATGATCAATCCAAATATTGTCAGAAAATCCAATTTTAAAATAAGCCCATCCGAAGGTATCATAATCACCCATTTTAACTTGCTTAGGATTTGAAGTGTCCTCCCATTGCCACATTTCATCCATATCTAAATTTCTAATTGATACATTATTACAATAATTGATTTTAAAGCCACCATGTGTAATACGGGCTCCATTTTTTGAATAAATTAATAAATCATTTGTTCTTTCAATCGCAATTTGTGATATGCCATTTTCGGTTGCCATTTGAGACATTGTAACTGTTTTAGCATTTTTTTCCTTAATATAGTTAGATACAAGACCACTTTTTTTAGCATCTTCAGAAATCAAATTGTAGCCTAAATTTAAATCTGATGCTATTTCAATAACATGTACTGTTTGTTCCTTTTTTAATGTTTGAACATATTTAGCACTAACTAAAGGTGAATCTTCATAATATACCATAGCTGTTGTATAGCTTTCATCTGAAAACGGAGTATCATCAGGAATTTTTGTATATGTTCCATCACTTTTTTTCAAATATAATCCTTTGGCAATAGCATTTTTCCAATTAGTTTCATTTTTTCTAACATTATTTCTAACAATATAGCCTTCATCATGCTCTGTTACTTTCGTTTCATAATCTAATCTTGCAAGCAACAATGCCTCAACTAACTCTTCTGGTGTATTAACAACTTTGTATGCATCAGTTCCCACATATTTAGAATAATCATTATTAACATCTGATAAGTATCCCGAAGCTGACATATTTGCCTTAGTTTTAGCTGAAAGTCCGACAACCTTTTTATAAGCCTCTGATTTAGGTGTTTCACTTTGAGTAGGCTCTGCCTTTTGTGTTGGCTTTACTTCCGTAGGTTTTGTTGTAACATTATTTGTACTTTCTAACACTACATCACCACAAGACGCAAGGCCTAAAATTAAACCTGCCGATAATAATACCTTACTTAATCTTTTCATCTATATCTTCTCCTTCAAAGTGAGTAAATTATAACACAATAAGCATATTTATGAAAGCGTTTTTATTGATGTGATACATTTTTTATAAATATGTATAAAAAAAGATTAGCATAAAACTAATCTCTTTTAATTATTTATTTTGGATGTAGCCTTTTTTACATAATAATTCCGCAAGCAATACAGCACCACCAGCTGCCCCTCTTAAAGTATTATGTGATAAACCAACAAACTTATAATCAAACACACTGTCTTCTCTTAAACGGCCAAGTGAAACACCCATTCCGTTCTCATAATTTACATCAAGCTTAACCTGTGGACGGTCATCTTCTTCAAGATACTGGATGAACTGCTTTGGAGCACTTGGAAGATTAAGTTCTTGTGGAACTCCCTTGAAGCTTCTCCACTTTTCAATAATCTGTTCCTTAGTTGGCTTCTTCTCAAAGTTAACAAATACAGCTGCTGTATGTCCATCAAGAACTGGAACTCTGATACACTGACATGTGATAACCGGATCACTTGCAGGAACAATCTTTCCATCCTCAATCTTACCCCATAATCTTAAAGGCTCTTTCTCAGACTTTTCTTCCTCGCCACCAATATAAGGGATGATATTCTCAACCATCTCTGGCCACTGTTCAAATGTTTTACCAGCACCTGAGATTGCCTGATATGTTGTTGCAACAACAAGCTTTGGTCCGAATTCCTTTAATGCATTAAGAGCAGGTGTGTAGCTCTGGATTGAACAGTTAGGCTTAACACAGATAAATCCTCTCTTAGTACCAAGTCTTTCTCTCTGATATTTAATAACTTCAAGATGCTCTGGGTTGATTTCTGGAACAACCATAGGAACATCTGGTGTCCAACGATTAGCACTGTTATTAGAAACAACTGGAACTTCTGCCTTAGCATATCTTTCCTCTATAGCCTTAATCTGGTCCTTAGGCATATTAACTGCACAGAATACGAAATCTACCTTAGAAACAATTTCATCAAAATCCTTATCCATATCATATACAGTCATCTTCTTAACGAACTCTGGCATTGGTGTCTGCATCTTCCAGCGTCCTTCAACAGCATCTTCATAAAGCTTTCCTGCTGAACGTCCTGAAGCTGCTACTAAAACAACCTCAAACCAAGGATGATTCTCAAGTAATGTTATAAATCTCTGTCCTACCATACCTGTACCGCCAAGGATACCAACTCTTAACTTATCGCTCATTTTTAACTCCTTCAATATGTAAAATCTAAAAGACACTTCCCTCTGTTCTGTCTTTCTGTGACGGACATTTGTTTTTGTGTCTAAGAAAATATATCACAGCCTATAGGATAATGCAAGCCATTTTTAAATATTTTAAGATTTTTCTTAATAAAAATATATTTTTTTATGTAAAAATGAAAAAGCCCCGGCAGTTAACCGGAAGCTTTTTCTGGAAATATTAGGAGAAGTAAATTCTTATAAACTTATTTATCGAATGTCTTCTTTCTCTTTAATTCAACACATGCAATTCCTGCTGTTAATGTCATTGCAGCAATATACCATACCATATGGTATGAATCACCTGTCTCAACACCATTATTGTCTGATACCACTGGATCTGTAGCTGGCTGCTCTGCCGGTGTCTCTGGTTTAGCAGGCTGCTCTGGTGCTGGATTCTCTGGTTCACCCGGTGTTGGATTCTCTGGTTCGCCTGCAGATGTAATCTCCTTACCATCAACAACAAGCTTAACATCTGAAAATGTCACATCAGCACTTCTTGCAACATACATTCCAACATATACATATTCTGAATCTACAGAAGTTAATTTAAAATCAAAACCACCTGTAATAGTTTCTTCATTACCAAATGTACATGCATAACCATCTGTATTACTTTCGATTTTAAGGTTATATGTCTCACCAGCCTTAATTTCATTAGCACATGTTCCGCCCTGTGTAAGAGCGCCACTCTTTCTTGCAAAACAGTTCCATACAGAATCTTTCTTAGTAAGCTTAAGTGGACCAGCTGCAACATAGTCACCCATTGTACTGTTAATATACTGATCTACATACATATCATCTCTTGCCATAAGACCGAATGATACCTGATCATTAGATGTAAAACTGTTTACAGTCGCCTTTGCTGTAATTGTAAAATTACTGTTTGCTGGAACTCTGTAATAATACATAGCAATTCCATCAGCAGTACTTGCTATCTTTCCTGCTCCATTAACAGCAATATTAATATTACCATTGTCAAGACTCTCAAGCTTAAATTTAGATGCTATCTTATCATTGCCGCCAACATTTCCAAATACAGTTCCCTTAAAGATTCCTGCATTAGCCCATAATTCGCTGTCTTTTAAATCATTTGAATATTCTGACTCTTTATAATCAGGATTAGACTTTAAAACATCACTCTTAGTTGGTGCTTTAGCATCAATAATATGCTCTGCAAGTCCTGCTACATTAAGTTCCTTAATTGTCTTAGTAACAAGATATGCATTATATGTTCCGCCCCAGATATTAGTATGCGTATTGTCTACACTTTCTGGCTTTGATGATGTCCATGCATGTAAATTAACTGTCTCGGCTGCTCCTAATGAATCATATAATTTCTTAGTAAGAGAAGTCATATCAACCACTGGAACATTAAGATCTTTTCCAAGATTAATGATTGCCTGTGGATAACTTCCTCCTTCAAACTCTCCTGAAGCAGCTGTAACATGAAGCTGACTGTCAGACCAGTTGCCATCAGCAGTTCTTCTTACAATCGGTGTACATAAAACAACTGTTGTTCCTGCTGCCTGTGCTGGCTTTATATAATTCTCATATAAAGAATAAGCAAATGAACCTGCTGTTTTATAATCTCCATTAGGGTTAGTATATCTTCCGCTCTCCGCTTTTTCATCATTGTGGCCGAAACCAACAAGAAGAAAATCTCCCTTTTTCATTCCAGCTATAAGCTCACCATACTCCTTATCCGCTGTATAGCTTGTTGAACTTCTTCCTGATAAAGCAATATTCTTTACCTCAAAAGTTCCATCCAGATACTTATCAATCTGTGTTCCCCATCCATATCTAGGATAATAATAATTGTCTGTGAAAGCACTGACTGTCGAATCTCCCACAATCCAGACAACAGGCTTTGATGAATCTGATTCCTCAGCTCCTGCAAATGTTCCAAATCCAAAGCTCATAACAAGCAAAAGGATTGCACTAAGCAGACAACTGATCAGCCTTCTATTTTTGTTTTTCATAACAAAGACCATTCCTTTCTTTTATTTGTTCAAATTGTAAACTATGAACCTATGTCAAGGTCAAGTCTTTGTGTATATTTTACCATAAAATGTTTTTGCAAAAAAATCCCCGCACTATGTGCGGGGAAATTCTCAAAATATTAATACGCTATACCATTAGATACTTCTACATAATAAATATTAACTCCACCAGATTCTGATACAATATAATATTCACCTGCCTCATCTAATCTGAATGATACTGACTTAAGTGAAGAACCAGGTATCTTAGCTGTACTTGTTACATCATTACCATTCTTATCAATAATCTTAATAAGTCTGCTTGTATCTGTATCTGAGCTTGTTGCATATATCTTTACCTTAGATTCACCTGCTGTCTTAAATGCAATAGCTCTTGCAGATTCGCTTCCTGCACCGCCAAGCTTGATTCTCTTTGTAAAGCTGATATTCTTGTAATCCTTATTGCTCTTATCAACCGTTACAGTCTTTTTGCTTGTTGCAACAATCTTAAGACCATCAACTACAGTTGAACTCTTAATCTTTCCTGTTGAAACATCATTAGCATTAAGAATTAATTTTTCACCCTTTGTTGATACTGAAGAAGCTTCTGTTGCTTTTGTTGGAGCCTGTGTAGCCTTTGTTGGAGTCTGTGTCTCCTTTGTTGTTGCCTCTGTCGCCTTAGTTGGAGCCTGTGTCTCCTTTGTTGTGCCTTCAGTAGCTTTAGTTGTTTCCTGAGCCTTTGTTGTCTCTTCTGGCTTAGTTACCTCAGATGATGAATTCTTTGAAGATACACTAATCATCTGATTAGCAACATTGAATCTTGCTCCCATTGAAGCATAGCTTCCTGTTGTCTCATAAAGGCTGTTCATGTTAATTGTTCCATCAGCATTTCTAAGCTGTTTATCTATATTTTTGCTCATATCAATTGCATTAACAGTGTTCTTAAACATTCCAGCTGTCTTAGCAGGGTCAGTTACAACAGTTCCCTTCTTATCTCCACTTACTAAAGAAGTAAACAAAGAACCTGAAAGATTATAATACTTACCTGAATTGTAATATATTGAATCAGCCATTTTACCAGTAAACTTATCTGAATCAATTGCACCAGCTGATACAAGTCCCTTAAATATTGCTGCACTTGATGTTCTGTAACATAAGAAGTTACCCTTCTTAGCATACTTTCCATTGCCCCATGCTGTAACATTTACAATTGTAAGACCTGTTGGGTTATTATTATCTGTAAATCCTGTTGCACCATTGTCAAATGACAGACAATTCATTACATTATGTGGAGTTCCAACACCTGAACCACCAAGCTTAAATCCATTCATATCTCCATTAGCATAATGAACACCATTAGATAATGTTCCGTTGTTAAATGCAACGCAATTTCTTATTGTAATTACACCTATAGGACCTGTTGCACTCTTTGCAAATAAATCCCATCCATCATCTGAGTTGCTGTATGATATACATCCGTCAAATACATTGCCTTCACCACATGTAAGCTTTGCAGCAAATCCATCTGCATTCTCACCTGTACCACCCTGGTCAGGGAAATCACAGTTATCATGTGATGTACAGTTGATAATCAGGTTATTTGATGGCCATAAATCTTTAGTAGCAGCTGTTGTGTCATATCTTGAAATCTGGAGTCCTGAATCTCTGTTTGCTTCAAATACACATTTTTCAAAAATGTTGTTATTACCAGCAAGTAATACTCCGTTATCTCCAGCACCATAGAAATTAATTCCCTGGAAATACCAGTAATCTCCATCTACAACTACACCTCTGTTAGCTCCGTCAAGCTTCTGTGCTGAAAAATCAAACTTAACTTCCTTGCCACTTTCAGCCTTTACAATAATATAAGAGCCTGATTTTCCATTCATGGCATTATTAATTACAATTGTATCAGAGAACTTATATGTTCCCTCTTTTACAATAATTACATCGCCAGCCTTAGCTGAACTGATTGCATTAAGAATTTCATTTGAAGATGATACATATTTTGCATTCTTGAAATCTGCATCTTTCTTCTTACTGATATCTGTATACGCACCTGAATAAGAAAGGCTTGTCTTATCATATGATGTTGTTGCATCTGAACCCGTTGTTTCCTTTTCAGTTGCCTTTGTTGCGCTTTCTGTTGATTTAGTTGTTGCCTGTGTTGCTTTTGTTGTTGTCTGTGTTTCCTTTGTTGTTGCCTGTGTTGCTTTTGTTGTACTCTCTGTTGCCTTAGTTTCTTCTGTTGTTGGATCTGGTGATACAATCTTCGCATTAGTACCACCTACAGAAACAAGGTCTGTATTCTTGTAATTAGTAACTGTTGCCTTTAATTCCTTATCTATGGCATATACAGAATCATCTTTATCAGAGAATGTCCATGAAATCACTCCACCACCAAGGCTTCCTGCTCCCTTTGCAGATGTTACTACTGAAGGTACATCTTCTGCATTATTAAGACTTCCTGATTTAACTCCGAGATCCTTAGTTGTATCAAAGTTATCATAAGATGTTGCACCTGCTACAGTCTTATATGAAGATGGAACTTTCTCATCTGCTGACTTTGCAAGGTATGCATCAAATGATGCTGCATTTGCAGAATCACCTGTTTCTGAAACAGCATTTGCATAGATAATCTTCTGTGCACCTACGATAACATTTCCATATGCTTTAATGATACCACCGTTCTCACCTGAGAATGTACCCTCACCAAGTGCATCTGTTCCCTGATTAGATGAAAGCATTGGATTCTTACAGTTTCTAAAATAGTTATTCTGTATGAATAATGAAGAACCCATTGTTGAACCAGCACCATACTTTGCATTGCCATCATAGTAGTTGTTATACATATGCACTGACATTGTTCTTACTCTTGCATGTCTTGAATCAGAATGATCAAACCAGTTATGATGATATGTAATATAGTTAGGACCAGACTCGCTCTTCATTCCACATAACGAGCACTTACCTGAATCATAAAAATGTACATACGAAACTGTTATATACTGTGAATTACCTTTAATGTCAATTGAACCATCACCCTTTGCCTGGTCAGCATCCCCACCTGCTTTACCATAGTACAGATCAACATTGTGAATCCATACATTGCAGTTTGCTGTATCGAGAGAAATACCATCATCCATGAAATTAATAATTGAAAAATTTCTCATCTCAACATTTCCTGCATTTCTTAAGAGGAAACCGAATCCATTGATTGTTGCATCATTTCCGATACCCTCTATTGTCATATTAAGATTTGAATAAGCACTAGCTCCTTTAATCTGTACTCCCTCAGATGAACTTGAAAACTTATCCATTGCAGTATCTGTAACACATCCGATTACACGAACATCAAGTGCTCTTGTTTCTATCCCCTTGCTAGCACTCTTTGTATATGCATCAATTATTGTCTGAAGACCTGTATATTCCTTCTCTCCCTTTGCCTCTTTTACTGATGCCTTAATTGTCTTTGCATTATCGTTAGTAACATAAAGAACAATTGCATCTTTCTTAAGTGTTCCATTCTCATTGTAAGCACCTGAACCTGTTTTATATTTTGATTCAGATGAAAATGCAAATCCGGATCTGTCATAAGAACTTACATTGAGTGTCTTAGTAACCTGTGCTTTGTCAGTAACTTCCTTTCCGTTCTTTACAGGAACTACCTTAATAACATAGTCACCTGCCGCAAGTCCTACTGCATCAACCCTGTAGTAGTTCTTATACTTTCTGATAAGTTCATTGTCGATTCTTGCATAGGCAGAATCTGACTGACTGGCTTTCTTGATATATGCTGTATATCCTTCTGCCTGATTATCAATGGTCCACTGTGCATATGCTGACTCTAACCATCCTGCCGCACCATCAATAAATTTAACTGTTCCAACATCCGCCTTTGCTGTAAGAAGTGATGTAGGAATCACGATACTCACAATCATAACCAATGCAAGTACCCATGCCCATTTTCTACGAGCTGCTTTGCTAATAATAGCTTTCATGTTTTGCTTTTCCTCCTCAATACATTTTTTTGTGCATTTTGCTTTAACCAGCAAGGGTTTATGTCGTTATATTAGCAACTTTTACTCAAAAAGTACATGTATGTTAAGTAGGAAATAGGTACCATTTTCATAACTTTTAAGTACTTCATATTAAAATATGACAAAAATATGTAAAACACCGTGGCACATTTGCTATTAAGCTAATATGCCACGGTGCAGATTAAGCATCCGGATATTCCAATATATATCTCTCATAACCATTAATTATCTTAGTATTCTCATTATATTCATATTCCTGCTTAAACTTCATCTGGTAGGTCTTGTGGATATGACCATGGATGAAATACTTAGGCTTATATTTTTCCAACAGATAATTAAAGCCCTCAAAACCCTTATGCGGTTCGTCAGGTCCGTCACCTATTCCCGCTGCCGGTGAATGTGTAAGCAGTATATCAAAGCCCCTGTTCTTCTTTATTGAAAGCCACATTTTATTAATTCTGTGGTTCATCTCTTTCTGTGTATACTGGTTCTTTCCCTTCTTATAGCGTATAGAACCACCAAGTCCCATAATACGGACACCTTTATACACATATATCTTATTCTCTATATCAATGCATCCATCTGGTGGCTGTATATCATAACAGTCATCATGATTGCCATGCACATAAAGAATAGGTACTTTTGAAAATGATGCAAGAAACGACAGATACTGTGGCTTTAAATCCCCTGCTGAAAGTATAAGATCTATACCTTCCAATTTTTCCTTTTCGAAATAATCCCATAAGTACTTTGATTCAACATCCGCTAACACAAGTATTTTCATTAATAATTCCCCAGCCACCACTGCAGGCAGCATGCTTTCTATTCTTCTTCTTTGACAACACCCTGAAGTGCCATTTTTAATTTAGCATTATCTGTAAGTTCATCATACCGAGGCAGTCTGCCAACCACATTATCAAGCAGCCAGTCCATAGTAATTATATGTTCCGGATCAATAAGCTTCCCTTCTTCAACCCTTATATTACCCTGCTGATCTTTTAATTCACCCTCAAACACTCTGAACCTTGCTTCCTTAAGTTCTTTCTCAAAGAGCTTTACAAGTCTCTTAGTTGCTGATGGCAGACTCTCTGAATATATAAGATCAACAACTCCTGCCGACATTCCCCACCAGTAATTAAGTGCTTTTACATTATCGCCGTCCTCATCCTTACTCCATGAACCACTCATAATGCTCTGTATAAGCTTTTCATAAAAAACTCCCCAGTGCCATACAGGCATAGCCAGGTGCTTATCCGAATCACTCGCTTTATACAACCCGAACTTTCTCTTACTCTTGCCCGGAGTAATCATATCCTGATTAGAAATAATGCTTATATTCTTCTTAGCAAGATTTTCCTCTGAATCATTATCCTTAATACTGTTCCATTCAAGGTAAACCTTGGCTCTTGGATTAACAAACTTTACTCCCAATGCAAATGCATTAATATTCGCACATGCCCCATAAACCGGATTATCAGCTATATAACCAACATTATCGTCATCAGCCAGTGAACCTGCAATAATCCCTGTTATAAATTTTGCTTCAAACATTCTTGCATAATATGACCTGATATATTTATGTGAAATGTTAAGAGAACAATCAAGAATCTTTACTGACGGATGTGCTATTGCAGCTTTAAGTCCAGCCATATTCATCGCCGAAGATGTCACGAATATAAGATCACAGCCTTTCTCTATAAGTCTGTTGATTGCCGCCTCATCATTCTGCTCCGGTATCACATTCTCCTCAACGTATGTCTCTATCTGGTCACCAAATGTATCATCAATATACTGTCTTCCAAGCTCATGTGCATAACACCACTCTGAATCCTGCGGTGTTTTTTCATACACAAATCCGACCTTAAGTTTCTTAACTCCTCCACCCATTGGAAGCAGATAGCTTAATATATTCTTCTTAGGTGCTGCTGCCGGTGTCATCTTAAGTTCCACTTCGCTGTTGTCATCAAGAAGCTCGAATTCAGCCCATGTCTTGGCAACATTCTTTGCCATCTCAGACTTAGTCATCTTCTTAACAGCATCATATCCGTGAATATGAATGAAGCGTAAAAATGAATCTCCTGTTGGGAAATCAAACTTATCCCCTCCTCTTGATTCATAAGCAAGCCTGAAATTAAGATAGCACGAAACAAGGTCTTTCTTATCATCCTCATCCATTGGTTCTCCTGGTGTAATTCCAACCAGCTCCATAAGAGTTGTAAAACTGCCCTCTTTACTGAAATATATATCGTTTAACTTGGTAGATTTATAAAAATCCATGAATTCATAATATATCTTAACATCAGGATCATCACTGTATTTAGGTATCTTTCTTATAACCTGTGCACTTACTGTCACCGCCTTAAAATATTTAAGTACACTGACTCTTTTATTACCTTCAAGCACATAGAACTTATTCATGTACTCATATACTTTAATATCGTCTCTTATTCCTTCATTCACCTGACTGTCGCTAAGCGAAGCCCACTTTGCTGAAAATTCTGTTCCCCAGTCAAGTATAGGCATGAAGTTGTCTGCAAATGCAGTAGTTCTACCTGCTGTACATGTTCCAACCACAAGTCTTAACGGAATCTGGTCACTTCCAAGACTAACTTCTCTGTCAATACTGTTTTCATCAATAATATCCTCCAAAACCGGAAGATATGGGTACGTACCCTTATTTACACACGCATGATATTCTTTTTTACCAATCTTTACTGCACTAAGATAATCCTGTACTGACATATCTTCTACCTTTCCTTTCTGTCTGCATTCTACCGTTTAATGTTCCTGTATGTAACATTTGCAGACCGCCATATCTTATTTATTTCTACTTACATATATAAAACTATCACATTTTCACCAAAAAATACACCTTAAAATTGACTTTTGTTAATTATGCTAGTATCTTATTCGATAGGCTTGAAATTTTTCTATATTTCGGGTCTGAATAAAATGCATGCAGATACGCATTTAAAGAAATGGAGTATACATATGAATATTGAATTTTCTAAGAGAGCTGACCGCTTTGGCAGCAACATTTTTAATATACTTAATCAGAAAAAGAATGACAGACTTGCACAGGGAAAGCCGGTATATAACTTTACTGTAGGAACTCCTGATTTCAAACCCGATGAATCTGTTATGAAGGTTGTTTCAGAGGCAGCACTTGACCCTGAGAATTACAAGTACTCACTTGGTGATACTGATGAATTGCTTGACGCTGTATGCAAATGGTACAAACGCCGTTACAACACCGTTATCTCACCTGATGAAGTCGCCTCTGTATTCGGAACCCAGGAAGGCATGGCTCATATTGCCCTTGCTTTGTGCAACCCTGGTGATTTATGCTTAGTTCCTAATCCAGGATATCCTATATTCGAGATTGGACCATTCCTGTGTGACGCACAGATTGCTTATTACAATCTTCTCCCAGAGAATGATTATCTTATAGATTTTGATTCTATCGATGAAGATACTGCAAAAAAAGCCAAAATGATGGTTGTATCTTATCCACTGAATCCTGTATGTGCTACTGCGCCTGATGAATTCTACGATAAACTCATCGCATTTGCAAAGAAATATAACATCATTATTATTCACGACAACGCATATTCTGAGATTATATATGACGGACAGATTGGTGGCTCTTTCTTAAGCCACGAAGGTGCTATGGAAGTCGGAGTTGAATTCAACTCTCTTTCTAAGACTTATAATCTTACTGGTCTGCGCCTTTCATTTCTTATTGGAAACCGTGAAATCGTAAGCAAATTCAAAACTGTCCGCTCACAATTTGACTACGGAACAAGTTTTATATATCAGAAAGCTGCTGTTGCTGCACTTAACGGTCCGCAAGGATATGTCGCTGACAACCGTGCTGAATATGAGTTAAGAAGAAATGCTCTCGTTGCTGGAATTAAGAAGCTTGGACTTAAACCTGCTGATGTTAAAGGCACAATGTTTGTATGGGCTGCCATTCCTGACGGCTATACCAGTTCAGCTGATTATGTTATGGAACTTCTTAATAAGACTGGCGTTTTATGTACACCTGGAAGCAGCTTCGGAAGCCTTGGAGAAGGTCATGTAAGATTTGCCCTTGTACTTCCCCATGAAGAAATTGAGAATATATTTTCTAATCTGTAATTCACTAAAAAACATAATATACGTACAAAACCCCGTATCCTGCAAAACAGAATACGGGGTTTATATGTATCTTTGATATTAACAATCACTGGTGATTAGCCACGGATCTTCTTAACAAGAGCAACAGCCTCTGCTGTCATATCCTTAATCTTGTCAAATTCTCCTGCCTTAATCATATCACCCTTAACCATCCATGATCCACCACAGCAGAAGATCTTATCGCATGATAAGAATTCCTCAAGGTTAGCTGTGTTGATACCACCTGTAGGCATGATTCTTACATTAGTGTAAGCTGCGCACATAGCCTTGATCATCTTAATTCCACCTGCAGCTGTAGCTGGGAAGAATTTAACTCTTGTAAGGCCTCTCTTAACAGCCTGAGCAAGCTCTGAAGGTGTAACGATACCTGGCATAACAGGAATGTTCTTAGAAATACAGTAATCAACGATTTCTGGATCAAATCCTGGGCTTACGATAACTGAAGCACCAGCTGCTACAGCTCTGTCAACCTGCTCTGTTGTAAGTACTGTACCTGCTGCAAGTACCATATCTGGATATGCTTCGTGCATAAGACGGATAGATTCCTCTGCTGCTTCTGTACGGAATGTAACTTCTGCACATGGAAGACCACCTTCTACTAATGCCTTAGCTAATGGAAGTGCGTCCTTTGTATCATTCAATACTACTACTGGAATTACTCCAAGTTCTTCAAACTTATCTGCTATATTACTCATTATAATAATAGCCCCTTTCTTTTAATTATTCGACTGATACTTCTCAGTGTCTTTGATTATATCATAATTCTTTAAAAACAACAATGAAATGATATATTTCGTTTGTATTTTTATAAGAACTTTATGCATTTATTTAAAGAAGCCCTTCTTCTTTGGATGTTTGTGTTCCTCTCCTGTAAGTGTCTTATCATATTCCATAAGTGCTTCTTTCTGTTCATTATTAAGCTTTGTAGGAATATCAACAATAAGTGTAATATAATGATCTCCTCTTGTCTGAGGATTTCTTAATGTTGGCATACCTTTACCTCTGAGCCTTACTCTTGTGCCAGAAGCTGTTCCCGGCTTAACTTCATATATAACTTCACCATCAACAGTCTTTACCTTGACTTCTCCGCCAAGAACTGCTGTAGGATAGCTTATTACAACATCTGAGAAAATGTTATATCCATCTCTCTCAAATGCTGGATCTGCTGATATCATTACAGCTACTAATAAATCTCCTCTTGGACCACCATTAGTACCTGGCTCGCCCTTGCCCTGAATACGGACACACTGTCCATTATCAATACCAGCAGGTATATTAACTTCAATTGTCTTCTTGCTGCTTATATAACCTGTTCCATAGCAGTCTGGACACTTTTCTTTAACAATCTTACCTGTTCCGTGACAATCTGGGCAAGGCTGTACGCTTCTCATCATTCCAAGGAATGACTGCTGTGTGAAAGTTACCTGTCCACGACCACCACATTTGCTACAGGTCTCTGGTGATGTACCAGGCTTAGCTCCTGTACCGTGACAGCTTGAGCACTCATCCTTTAATGTAACATCTATCTTCTTGGTTGTTCCCCTTACTGACTCGTCAAATGTAATTCTTACATTAACTCTTACATCAGCACCTCTTCTTGGTCCATTGCTGTTTCGTCTGCTTCCGCCGCCTCCGAACATACCGCCAAAGAGATCTCCGAAAATATCTCCCATGTCACCAAAATCGAAATCGAAGCCACCTGCTCCAGCTCCACCTGCTCCGCCTTCAAATGCGGCATGGCCAAACTGGTCATACTGTCTTCTCTTTTCAGCATCGCTTAACACCGCATAAGCTTCAGAAGCCTCTTTGAATTTTATTTCAGCTTCTTTATCCCCTGGATTCATATCAGGATGATATTTCTTTGCAAGTTGTCTGTATGCTTTCTTAATAGCAGCGTCATCGGCATCCTTAGGCACGCCAAGGACTTCATAATAATCTCTCTTATCTGCCATGATTGCTTCCTCTTTCTTATTTAATCAACAGAAACTGCACGGAGTTTACACCCCATGCAGTCCTTATTCCAGTCAGTTATTGCTGACAATTAAACCTCTTTGTAATCTCCGTCAACTACATCATCACCGTATGGAGCTGAACCATTAGAAGCACCAGCACCCATATCAGGACCTGCACCTGCTCCCATGTCTGGGCCTGCACCACCAGCAGCCTGCTGTGACTCATATAACTTAGCGAAAAGCTTCTGAGCACTTTCCATAAGTTTTTCCTTGGCAGCCTTGATTTCATCAACCTGTGCATCTGTCATGTTTTCTGGGTCAGAACCATCAACAAGTGCCTTTAATGCGTTAAGGTCAGTCTCAACTGCAGCCTTGTCAGAAGCATCAAGCTTGTCGCCTGCCTCATCCATAGCCTTCTGTGTCTGGAATACCATTGAATCAGCTTCGTTACGTGCATCAATAGCATCCTTACGCTTCTTATCCTGAGCCTCGAACTCAGCAGCTTCCTTAACTGCCTTATCGATATCTTCATCAGACATGTTAGAACCAGCAGTAATTGTGATGTGCTGTTCCTTACCTGTTCCAAGGTCCTTAGCAGATACATTTACAATACCATTGGCATCGATATCAAATGTAACTTCAATCTGTGGAACACCTCTTCTTGCTGGAGGGATACCATCAAGTCTGAACTGTCCAAGTGACTTGTTATCTCTGGCAAACTGTCTTTCACCCTGTACAACGTTGATATCAACGGCTGTCTGGTTATCAGCAGCTGTAGAGAAAATCTGGCTCTTCTTTGTAGGAATAGTTGTATTTCTCTCGATAAGTCTTGTAGCAACACCACCCATTGTCTCGATTGAAAGAGAAAGTGGAGTAACATCAAGGAGAAGTACTTCGCCGGCACCGGCATCTCCTGCAAGCTTACCACCCTGGATAGAAGCACCGATTGCTACGCACTCATCAGGGTTAAGAGACTTGCTTGGCTCTTTTCCTGTCATCTGCTTTACCTTGTCCTGTACGGCCGGAATACGTGTAGAACCACCTACAAGTAATACCTGTCCAAGGTCTGCATTTGTAACGCCTGCATCCTTCATAGCGTTCTGTACTGGGATTGCTGTTCTCTCTACGAGGTCATGTGTCAGCTCATCGAATTTTGCTCTTGTAAGAGTCATATCGAAATGCTTTGGTCCCTCTGCTGTAGCTGTGATGAATGGAAGGTTGATGTTTGTAGTAGTAGCTGAAGACAGCTCCTTCTTTGCCTTCTCAGCAGCTTCTTTTAATCTCTGGAGTGCCATCTTGTCTGTAGAAAGATCAACACCCTCTGCCTTCTTGAACTCGTCAATCATCCACTGTGTTACCTTGTTATCGAAATCATCACCACCAAGGTGTGTATCACCGTTTGTAGATAATACTTCGATGACTCCGTCACCAATCTCGATGATAGATACATCAAATGTACCACCACCAAGGTCATAAACCATAATCTTCTGCTCTTTCTCATTATCAAGACCATAAGCAAGTGCTGCTGCTGTAGGCTCGTTGATGATACGCTTTACATCAAGACCTGCAATCTTGCCGGCATCCTTTGTAGCCTGACGCTGAGCATCGTTGAAGTAAGCAGGTACTGTGATAACTGCCT
>ENA-OOQG01000387-OOQG01000387.1-human-gut-metagenome-genome-assembly--contig:-NODE-387-length-16552-cov-2.098018_pt1 | contig 16552 bp, 9 predicted proteins | sample MGYA00241085_ERZ501155 | MGnify/ENA primary metagenome ERZ501155 (study PRJEB25962, sample SAMEA2042438) | human gut metagenome | biome: human gut; feature: human-associated habitat; material: faeces...
AAAATAGCTAAACTCTTTGATGAGGATTTTTGGGTGACGCAATGACGAAGTCAGGAAAAAGGCATTTTCTCACTTTTTTCTAAACTATGACAAACTTTGGCATCGATAACCTATACCTTTGCCAACAAAAATTTTGAATTATGAAAATGAGCTCTTTATTAAGAAAACTGTTGCTCCACGCAATGAAATTTCTGGGCCTCTGCTTATTGAACTACATCCTTATGTCGTGCTATATCGAGATTGGCCACGACAAGGGTTGGCCCAAGGCTGCCTACATGTACTCGCACTTCCACAAATTCGTCGTCCCTATCAGCTCGGTTCTGACGCATGATGATGTGGCGCCACAACAGTCGTATCTCCTTTCCGGGACACTCTTTCTTCTCTTTCAGCGAGTTCATTTGGGTTTATAGATAGCTTGGACCATAAAGGGACAGCCCTTGACGAGCGGCTTTTGAAGGATATCGCAAGCAAAACTATAAGCATTTCAAAGTCTTGCAAGAAGCAGATTGAGAATATGAAGAAAGCATTCCGCGAGAACAACTTCAAGGATGCTACAAACGGTAAGGTTATCGCTAATGTATGATGATGTCACCATATAATCTGGCAGAAGTCATTACAGGTAGCCCATTTGCCAAGCCCGTCGATAGGCCCTTGTTGCTGGAGAAGTCAGAGCGTGTATCTCAGTCCGAGGCGCACCTCAAAGGTCTGTGCGTGGACGTTGGTGTGGTACTTGTACCTCGTGTCGCGCATATAATAGGAAGCTCCAGCTTCTATGCTCAGATTTTTCTTCAAATAGATATTAAACCGCGGGCTCACCACCAGTAGCGAAGCGCTACCCTTGTCGCCCTGCGCATTGAGATACAGCGGGTCTGAGTGTTCTAGTTTTTCCTGCGTATACCCCTTCCATGTGTAGATCTTGTAGAAGTCGGCGGCGAGCGAGAAGTTGCCGACCTTCGGAAACTCCATCAGTGTCTGCGCCTTGAGGCTGAAACCGCTTCCCATGTTGTAGTCGCGGTCGATGACGGTGTAGTAGTCGCTCAGCGAGCCTCCCAGCAGGATGGCGTCGAGGAAGAGGCGCTGCTCCATGCTCCCCATATTGCCCACGCGCGGGAAACGGAAGATAAAGCCTGGGCCGATGCTCGCAGCCTCCGAAATGCGATAGGGCACCTGCTGGCTTCCTTCCTTCACGGGCTCCGAGTCGTAGTAGTTGAAATGCTGAAAAAGTCCGAACAGCGAGGTCACGCCTTCGCCCTCGTAGATGTTAGTACCCCAAAGCCTTCCTAGCAGATGGACACTAGTGATGAGCGGTTGGTTTGAGCTAACACCGACAGTGATGTTGGCTGTGGAGTAGTCGTAGGGGCGAGTTTGTTCGCTGTCGAAGGGGTCTCCATAAGCCAGTCCAAAGTCCACATAGGGATTGTGCTCGCCGCGGAAGATGCCGCCCTCGTCGGCCAGGTAGCGGTCGCCTGTTGCCACGCTGAAAGCTACAGGAAGAGCCAGGTAGTCGTGGTATTTGTAGTAGTCTCTTCTCACTTTCCATGCTTTGCCGCTTACGATACGATTGAAGCCCTGTATCGGATTGATCAGTGTCCCTGCCAATTCCCTCAGGAAACGGCTGAATCCATGAGCACGGTCGTCGAGCACCAGTGCACTCACACGGTTCGTTATCTCGCCGATAGCAACACCTCCTAGCGTCGTTGCCATCACGTCGTTGATGGCGGGTGGCTCTGTCTCGCCGCAAAACTCCCACATCAGACTGCCACAAAGCGCATAAGGAATGGACTCCCAGAAGCTCATCCCATTGCTTCGTGCAGAGTTGAAGTAGAGCCCACCATGATAAGGATGGGCAAACAGGTTGGTGGAAAACTGATCATTGTCCCATACAAAACCCGTCTCGAAGTTGTGTTTGATGGAGTGCATGCTGATTCTGGGAAACTCCTCTCCTAGTACCCAGCAGTCAAACCGGTTCACGAGTACATTGATGCTTGTCACCTCCAGGGCTGCCAGCCACGGCCGTTTCTGCTGGTTCTCCGGGTTGTGGAATGCGTAGATGCGTGCTGTATCGTCTAGCTCCTCCTGTGCTTCGGGGAAGAGCTTCGCCATGGGTCTCGCATGTCGTCCGTAACGCACGGCTATGCCTGCTTCGATAATAGGGCGCGTGCGATACTCTCGATTCTTGTTGTAGTAACGCGTCGTACCGTAGCCGACGGAGGCAAATGCCGACAGTGTGCGGTTTATCTGATAATCAGCGTTGACACGCGCTTGTAGCGAATAGAGCCTTTCGGGCCTACTATCCGTCTCGTGTTGGAATGTCTCTATATGGAAGAAGCCTACGTCTCCGCTGATTGTCCAGCGTGGTGATAGCGTGAAGTATTGTCCCAGACGGTAGTATATCGCTCCAGAGAAGTCCTTGTCCAGACCCATGTAGTGCGTACCGAAGCCCAGGATACTGTATGTGCTTCGGTTGCGGAATCGCAGAGCCAAATTTGTCTTGTTGCTGTTGCCACCAAAAGCCATTACGTCAATGCGTGTCAGTGGGTTGATGTTCACCAATCCTATTTTGTGCGCCGTAGTATCGCGGCTATAGTTAAGCAGACCTATTTGCACGCCACGTGGATGACTGATGCAGGCATTGAACAGTCCTATTTGTGATCCGTTCAGCGTGTCCGCATAGTTGTATGCACCAATCTGTAGTCCGCGCATGTATGACGAACTGATGTTGGCGAGGGCGGTAAGTTGAATACCCTTTTCCACACCCCGCGAAATGTTTGTCACGCCGCCTATCTGAATGCCGCGAAATGAGGAAAGGCTCACGTTGGAGAATCCCGCAAGCTGTACGCCTTTGATGCCTGTGCCGATGTTGGACAGTCCGGCGCATTGCAGACCTCTCATCTCCTGATGTGCCAGAGAGGTCATAGCGTTGAGTTGTACACCGTGCAAGAGATTGGTGCTTCCCAGAAATCCCATATTGAGATAGGCCATAACTTTGTCCCCCGTCTTCTTGTTCAGGGTCATGGCGAGGTCGTGATGACGACGTGGCAGCGAGTCGGCTTTCTCCACTGAGTCCGTGTCCACTGAGATCGGCATAGCCTTCGTAGTGGTCCATACCGTCAGCATGATCACGATGTATAATATCAGCTTCTTGTCGAGTTTGTTCATCATGTCCAGTTCTTTGGAAGTGCTTTAATGATGCGAAGGTAGGTAAAAAATGCGAGGATAGCGTAAAAATCTGCGGAAATCTGTTGAAGTAGATATGAATTTCCTTCATTTTCTTCTCTCTTTTTGTTAGCAGATTCTTTTTCGCGGACAACACCCAACAGTAATGATTGACAAAATCGCCCAGTCAATCAACGAGAAGGTAGATGAGTTGCTAGAGGTGGAAGGAAAAGTGGGCGTGGGGCGATCGAATGTTTTTCCTTGGCGTTCTCTGAAACTTTTGGCCTTGCCATTCGTCTAAATAATAAATGTTCAAAAGAAAAAGAGTATGATTTTAACAACCACTCCGACCCTTGAGGGTCATCCCATCCGCGAGTATCGTGGCGTGGTGACGGGCGAAACTATTATTGGTGCCAATGCAATAAAAGATTTTATGGCGGGAATGCGCGACTTCTTTGGAGGTCGGAGCAAGTCTTATGAGAGTGTGCTGCGCGAAGCGAAAGATACAGCAATGCGTGAAATGGCCGAGCGGGCGCAGCAGATGGGCTGCAACGCCGTGGTGGGTATAGACCTCGATTATGAGACCGTGGGGCAGAGTGGATCAATGCTGATGGTCACCTGTAGTGGCACCGGTGTAGTGTTGTAGCAAGAGTACCGACTTCTCCTACCCAGTCAGGAGAAGAGGAGTCGGTACGCCGTCAGGGTTATTGGACAATCTTTTGACCGTCGGAGACCACGATGCCATGGTAGTCGGCGTTTGCTCGCTGGCCGCTGAGATTGTAGCGGGGGTGAGTGTCGTGTTGCTGTACGCCACGTGCGGTGGTGATTGAGGCAGGCGGGCAGTTGAGACACACGTTGTCGATGCCCAAAGCGATGGCTTCTCCGCTACTGTAGCCATCCGCCACACGGATGCTCCAGGCCAGAAAGAGGTCGTCGCCTGGCTGGATAGTTGTTTGCAGCTGACCGATCACCTGGCGTGTCTCCCCCGGTACGGAATCATAGCCCTCCGTGGCCTCGTCGGCCTCGAAATGGGATTTGAAGACATCGCCCTCCGCCTTGGTCCAGTCTATGCCGTCTCGGGAGGTGAAGAGCAGGACGTTGAAGCCCGCCTTGTTCTTTCCCTTGCGATACTTTTCAATGTCATAGCTGAGTAGGGGCTGGACGATGGGTGTGGTTCCCGTGTTTCTGACGTGCAGATAGACATTGATTACCCGTGGCTCATTGGAACGCCCCGACGTGATGCCACCCACGGCACGGTCGGACTGTTGGCCGAAGTTCCAAGTTCCGCAGGCTGCGTTGGCATCGAGTGTGACGAGGTCGTCGGTTTGGACAAACTGTGTCTCGTCATTGGCCAGCACGAAGTAACCTAAAGTCCTGGCGTAGCCATCCTGCCCGTCAGTGCGCCATCCCTCTGGCAGTGTTGGGCTGTTGCCCATAGTGTCAAAGTTCTGTGAGTAGGATGCTTCGGCGCCGCCTAGCTCCACTACGGGTAGACCCTCTATTCGGGTGATGGCTTTGGCTACTGTCACCGTAGCGGAGGACTTGATCGCACCGTTGGTGGCCATTACAATGTAGTCGGCCATCTCATTGCCCGCTGTGAAAAGTCCTTCGTGATTGACCGTCGCGCCATTGCTGACCCACTCCGTCATGCCGTCATCTGGCAGGGCTCTTCCTGTGGCATCGTAGAGGCGGGCTTGCAACTGCACCGTTCCCTTGTGGTGGTCCACGGTCTGTGTATAGTCTGTCAGCGCCTCTTTGGCATATTCACGAATGCGCAGTGCCTCTTGCGGGGAAATCTTGCGCGGGGCCCACGAGATAGTGGTCGGATCTTCACCGTAGATGGTGGCATATTCGATGCAGGCTGCGAGATAGGCAGCGTCGATGGTGGGGTGGCGGTCGTCGGTGTACCACTTCTTTAGGGCGGCCACGCCTTCTCGCTCATAGCACATACGGTAGGCAGAGCTGACGGGGGCGAGCACCACGCCAAACTCTTGTGCCACCTTTCGGTAGTTGTCGATGACGAGGTTGACGGTCTCGGAATAGGTGTCGAGACAAGAGGTCAGCACCCAGTTGACAGGCAGGATGATGACTGCATGAGGATTGGGGCAGTTGTTACGGATGAAGTCCACCCATTTGCCCACGCTCTCGCGGAAGTCCTCATACTCCACTCGTGGGCGATCCGTTTGCTCCTGCAGGATGATGTGGGTCCAGGGCTTCAGCTTGATCATCGATTTGGCCGAGGGCTGTCCTTCTGAGTTGCACCCGGCCTCGTCGGTCTCCATCCAGTGGAACGACAGTGGTTGGCCAAGGATGGTATGTAGCGTCCATTCGGCGTCCTTGCCCATCTTGGCTGCGATGTTGTTCCATATAGTGTCCTGGCGCTGGAAGTTGATGAGGGAGTTGTTGAGCGACAACACCTCTACGCGTTCTGGCAGTTCGGGCACGATGGTCACGCGCTCCGGCATAACCTTCATTGAGATGGCACCGTTGCCTTCCTGTGAACTTTCTGCAGATCTAATGGGTGATCCGAAGCCTGCTCCTCCCTCACTCTGTGCCGACTGTGCGGCGATGCTGCCACTCAGCATCAGCAGCGGAGTGGCGAGCGACAATAGTCTTTGTACGTACGTTCTCATATAGTTGCAAAAGTAAGCAAATAATGAAGAGTGGGCAAGAGAATAGTGCCTAAAAATCTAAAAACAGACCATTCGTTTTTCGTTTTTCCTTAATTCGTCTATGAAAAGGTGAGATTTGCTGAATAGATTTGTTTGGCAAGCGGTCTTTTCTTACCTTTGCACCGAACAAGATGAAGAATAACCCTATGACGAAAGAATGTTTCCTTCGCGCTCTCCAACGCCATCGTGAGCGAGTCATCTACGCTTTCGGATGGGCAGTTGTGCTGCTCAGTCCCTTTCTGATGATGTATTTCCGCTCGCGCAATAGCAGCGAACCGTTACCCTGGGGTTTTTATGGTGCGGTTTGGGCGACGATGGGCTTGTTTCTCGTTTTCTTCCTCTTTCACAACCGCTTTGTTGCGCCGCTTTTCTTCCGACCGCGCAAGGGCCGCTACTTTATCTTCGCATTCCTATTGGTACTTCTGCTTGGCGTGTTTCAGTATCTCACTTTCCCCCTCTTCGGACCACCTCCTCCCGAGAAGCGGTCCCGTCATGAGGTGATTGTCCGAGACAAGGAGGGTAAAACGGTGCGTGGCGTAGAGGTGCGTGTGCTTCGTTTTGCCAAGCCTGGCATCCTAGAGCGGGTCGATTTGGCCAGCCTCTTCATCCTTACACTGATGTTTGGTGTCAACCTGGGCGTGAAGATTTATTTCCGTAGCGAGGATACCAGTCGTGAACTGATGCTACTGCAGCAGGAGAAACGATCCAATCAGCTGAAGTATCTCAAGGCCCAGATCAACCCCCACTTCTTTATGAACACGCTCAACAACATCCATGCGCTGGTAGATATAGACCCAGGACGTGCGCAGTCATCTATTATCCTGCTTTCACGCATGATGCGCTATGTGGTCTATGAGAGCGAGAGTACTTCTATCCCGCTACAGAAGGAGGTGGAGTTTCTCTCCAACTACATCACGCTGATGCGCCTTCGTTTTACTTCCCGCGTCCACCTGACCGTCGATATGCAGCCCAAGATGCAGGGGGAAGTGCCGCCGCTGCTTTTCATCATGTTTGTGGAGAACGCCTTCAAACACGGCGTAAGTTACCAGCGCGACACGCATATCCACATCCTTATGGAGCAGGTCGGCGAACGGATCCATTTCTTTTGCGAGAATCCGAAGATCGATAGTCTCGAGGACGTACAGGGAGGCGTAGGAATGCGAAATGTCCGCAAGCGCCTCGACTTGATCTATGGTGATTGCTATACGCTCCGCATTGACGACGATCCCAACCGTTACACGGTCGATTTGACCGTGCCCATGGAGGTGAGCGAGAGTAGATCGTAGGAGCGACAGGGACGCATGAGTTGTTGATATTCAGCCCTGTACAGACAGAAAAACGTCCTTTTGTACTTCTACAAATGGGATGAGGCTACAAGTAAGGTCGCTTGTTGTATTGTTTAGCTTATTCTAGCTGTTTGCATTGTTCTGACCCAAACTTTTGGATGGTGTTTGGCTAACAGGGTTTGATACTTCTCGGTCGTCTTCTCGGAAAGTTCAATCGTTTGTTCAAGAGCATGAAGAAAGGGAAGTCCGCAAGGGCTTCCCTTCCTATGGTGTGTATTGAATTTTTTATTTTATGAATTAGACGATACCCTGAGCGAGCATAGCCTTTGCGACCTTCATAAAGCCGGCGATGTTAGCACCCTTCACATAGTCGATGTAACCATCAGCCTCCGTGCCGTACTTGACGCACTGCTCGTGGATGGAAGACATGATGTAGTGGAGCTTCTCATCAACCTCCTCAGCACTCCAGTGGAGACGGATGCTGTTCTGGGTCATCTCGAGACCAGAAGTAGCAACACCACCTGCGTTGACAGCCTTGCCCGGAGCGAAGAGCTGCTTAGCCTCAACGAATGCCTCAACAGCCTCTGCGGTGCAACCCATGTTGCTGACCTCGACAACGCAGATCGGCTTGCGAGCCAGGATCTTCTTAGCGTCCTCGCCGTTGAGCTCGTTCTGGATAGCGCAAGTCATGTAGATCTCAGCCTCAGCCTCCCAAGGCTTCTTGCCAGCATAGAAGGTAGAACCCGGGAACTTGTCAGCGTAAGGAGCGCAAACGTCGTTGCCGCTATTGCGGAGGTCGAGCATGTACTCGATCTTCTCATCATCCAGACCGTTCGGGTCGTAGATGTAGCCGTCAGGACCAGAGATGGTCACGACCTTGGCACCGAGCTGAGTAGCCTTCTTGGCAGCACCCCAAGCCACGTTACCGAAGCCAGAGATAGCAACCGTCTTGCCCTTGATGTCGATGTTACGGGTCTTCAGCATGTGCTGTACGAAGTAGAGAGCGCCGAAACCAGTAGCCTCCGGACGGAGGATAGAGCCACCAAACTCAAAGCCCTTACCAGTCAAGGTAGCACCGTGGAACTGGCTGGTGAGCTTCTTGTACTGACCGAAGAGGTAGCCAATCTCGCGGCCACCAACACCTACGTCGCCAGCGGGAACGTCACAGTCCGGGCCGATGTACTTGTAGAGCTCGCTCATGAAGGCCTGGCAGAAACGCATGATCTCAGCGTCGCTCTTGCCGCGCGGAGAGAAGTCCGAACCGCCTTTACCGCCACCCATGGGCAGAGTTGTCAATGAGTTTTTAAATGTCTGCTCGAAAGCAAGGAATTTCAGGATGCTCAGGTTTACAGAAGCGTGGAAACGAACACCGCCTTTATAAGGGCCGATAGCGTTGTTGTGCTGCACACGATAGCCCATGTTGGTTTGTACGTTACCCTTGTCATCCACCCAAGTAACACGGAATTGGTAAACGCGATCGGGGATGCAAAGACGTTCAATCAGATTGGCTTTGTCAAACTCCGGATGCTTGTTATACTCTTCTTCAATCGTAGAAAGAACTTCTTCTACTGCTTGATGATACTCCGGTTCGTTGGGGAACCGTCTTTTCAAATCTTCTAATACCTTAGCTGCATTCATAATCTACTTCTTTTTATAATTGTTAATTAATTCTTCTTGTTTTTTTTTTTTTTTTTGATGCTGCAAAAATATAGATAAGAATTGAAATATGCAACAAATTATAAAGAAAATGCGTGTAAAAATATCAATATGTACAAAATGTAAGCTAAAAAGCGGATAAAAGATTATTTTCCTCTTTCCTTGAGATATTTTAATAGTGGAATAAAGACTAAAGCTCCCGAAATGATAATGGATAGTATTAAAGGCTCGTCAATATGTTCGCTCCCTGTTAGAATAATATAGCAAATGGCAATCCATAAAAGGGCTAAGGTTACGATTTGTGGGAGGGAAAGCGGTTTTCTTCTCATAGTATTGTTTTAATGAATTGAATATATTTCACCACAAATAGCCTTGATTTACACAGATAGAATTTGCTGGTACTAACAACCATGATTAATAATCTGTGTAAATCTATGCAATCTGTGGTGAAAGTTATTTATTTTTCTTTCTTTTTCTTGTCAACGATGGCATCAATAACCGCAACCGCAGTGATGTTTACAATATCGCGTACAGAAGCTTCACAATCAGTGAAATGAATAGGTTTGTTCAATCCCATTTGTATCGGGCCGATTACCTCGGTTTCACTCATAGACTGAATGAGCTGGTAGGTAGCATTGGCAGAACTTAGGTTCGGGAATACTAACGTGTTTACTTCTTTACCTTTCAAACGTGTGAAGGGATATTTCTCATCACGTAATTTAGTGTTCAGTGCAAAATTGACTTGCATTTCACCATCTATAGCCAGTTCCGGATATTCTTTCTGCATATAGTCCACCGCATCATGTACTTTAGCCGGGCTTCCTTCTGTATCTGAACCGAAGTTGGAGTAAGACAGCATGGCCATTGTCGGAGTGTGATTAAAGAACTCTACCGTTTTCTTCGACAATTTAGCGATGTCAATCAGTGTGTCGGTGTCCGGGTGACGGTTAATCAGGGTATCGGCTACAAAATAAGTACCTTTCTTTGAATTCAAGATATGCATTGTACTGAAATGTTTGTATTCCGGTTGGATACCGATAACTTCTTTCGCTACCTTGATTGTGTTGGAATATTTGGTATATAGACCGGTGATGAATGCATCGGCCTCTCCGGTTTCAACCATCATCATACCAAAATAGTTGCGCTCGAACATTTTGTCGTTGGATTCCTGAAGGTTGGCTCCTTGGCGTGCGCGTTTTTCCGAAAGGATGCGGGCATAACGCTCACGACGTTCAGCTTCACGGTCATGACGGAGGTTGATGATTTCAATTCCTTCCAAGCTCAGATCCAGTTCTTTTGCCAGTTTTTCAATGCGTTCGTCATTACCTAATAGGATAGGATGACAGATTCCTTCGGCTTTGGCTTCTACGGCAGCTTTTAACATGGTAGGATGGATACCTTCGGCAAATACTACTCGCTGTGGGGCGCGACGGGCTGTTTCGTAAAGTTGACGGGTTAATTTGCTTTCTTGTCCCATCAATTCGCGCAGCCGGGTCTTGTAGGCTTCCCAGTCGGTGATGTTTTTGCGTGCCACTCCTGATTCCATTGCTGCTTTTGCCACAGCCATGGAAACTTCGGTAATCAAACGAGGGTCAACCGGTTTCGGAATGAAATAATCAGGACCGAAAGTAAAATTATTCACATGATAGGCTTCGTTCACTACGTCGGGAACAGGTTGTTTTGCCAAATCGGCGATAGCATGCACGGCAGCCAGCTTCATTTCTTCATTGATAGCTTTGGCCTGAGTATCCAGAGCTCCGCGGAAAATATAAGGGAAACCGATTACGTTATTGATCTGGTTAGGATAGTCTGAACGTCCGGTAGACATCAGTACATCGGGGCGGGATGCCATGGCGTCTTCGTAAGAGATTTCCGGAGTCGGATTGGCTAATGCGAATACGATAGGATGATCTGCCATACTGCGGACCATATCCTGAGTCAGCACATTACCTTTTGATAGTCCTAAAAATACGTCTGCACCTTTAATGGCTTCTTCCAGTGTATGTACATCGCGACGGTCAGTAGCAAAAAATTTCTTACTTTCTGTCAAGTTAGGACGGTCACTGGTTATCACGCCTTTGCTGTCTAGCATTAAAATGTTTTCTTTCCGTGCTCCTAATGCTACATACAGTTTTGTACAGGAAGTGGCGGAGGCTCCGGCACCGTTTACTACGATTCTTACATTTTCAATTTTCTTTCCGGCAACTTCCAATGCATTTAATAAGCCGGCGGATGAAATGATGGCTGTACCGTGTTGGTCGTCATGCATTACTGGGATATCCAGTTCTGCTTTCAGCCGGTTTTCTATCTCGAAACATTCGGGAGCCTTGATGTCTTCCAGGTTGATACCTCCGAAAGTGGGAGCGATGGCTTTTACTGCCTGAATAAATTTTTCGGGGTCTTTCTCATTCACTTCAATGTCAAAAACATCAATACCTGCATAGATTTTGAAAAGTAATCCTTTACCTTCCATGACAGGTTTTCCGCTCAATGCACCTATGTCGCCTAGTCCTAAAACGGCTGTACCATTAGAAATAACGGCTACTAAGTTGCCTTTCGCAGTATAGTCGTATGCAGTTTGCGGGTCTTTCTCTATTTCCAGACAAGGCTCAGCTACTCCGGGAGAGTAAGCCAGTGACAGGTCTGTTTGTGTGCTGTACGGTTTTGTCGGTACAACTTCAATCTTTCCGGGCTTGCCTTGCGAGTGGTATAGCAAAGCAGCTTCTTTGGTAATCTTGACCATAATCTTTTTCCTTATAATTAGATATCGTTTTAAATTGGTGGCAAAAATATAAATAAAATTATAATTTGAAGCCTAAATACTGTAAAATGATGTCGAATTGATGATTTTTTAAGTGTTGATTTTGACCAATGTGAAAATCAGATTTCATTCTTTCGTATTTTGCTGGACAAAGATAGCGAAAAAATAGTTTCATTCATGTCCGTATCATGTATGAGTTGTAATATGGTTTGCTTGTTTAGATCTGGAAACAGATTGAATATATATGGAATATATTTTACATAATTAATATCCTTCTATATGCGCACGTTATTTATAGTTAAAGCTAATGGGCTAAGCGAACAAATGCCGGAAAAATGACTAATTTTGCGGCAGTAAAAACTAATTGGGTTTAAAAAGTTTTCTATAAACATCTGTTAATTCGACAAATAAGTAAAGTTCAATAATATTAGTTATGAAAATGACAGTAAATAGTATGAAATGTTTTTCATGGAGCCGCCTCGCGATATTTACGGCGGCAATGACCGTTTTAAGCAGTTGTGGAGGCGGTCAGAGCGGTATGAAGTTGGGTGATGACGAATTTACCGTCGTGGCTGTACAGTCTACAGCCAGCCAGCAGTCTACTTCTTATCCCGCAACTATCAAAGGTGTTCAGGATATTGAGGTGCGTCCTCAGGTTTCCGGCTTTATCGTAAAGCTTTGTGTGGACGAAGGTGCAACGGTAAAGAAAGGCCAGGCGCTCTTTCAGATCGATCCTACACAGTATGCGGCTGCCGAACGTCAGGCAAAAGCTGCTGTAGAGATGGCAAAATCGAATGTCAATACGCTATCTTTGAACGAACAACAGAAGAAAAATTTGTATGATAAGAAAATTATCAGCGATTTTGAGTATCAAAGCGCAGTAGACCAATTGCTTTCTGCAAAAGCCAGTTTGGCACAGGCTGAGGCTCAGTTGACCAGCGCTCGTCAGAATTTGGGCTTCTGCACAGTGATCAGCCCTTCAGATGGAGTGGTGGGTACATTCCCGTATCGTATTGGTAGTTTGGTGAGTCCTTCGGTAACACAACCGTTGACTACCGTGAGTGAAATCGGTGAAATGTATGTGTATTTCTCTATGACTGAAAAGCAGTTGTTGGGTTTGACAAGAGCCGGTGGCACACTGAAAGAACAACTGGAGAAGATGCCGGCTGTAAAATTGGAATTGGCTGACGGTACAATGTATACTGAAGAAGGTAAGATTGACGCTGTAAGTGGTGTTATTGACCAGACTACCGGTTCGGTAAGTATGCGTGCCGTTTTCCCGAACAAACAGCTTGTATTGCGTAGTGGTGGTATGGCTAATGTAATTTTCCCTTATACTATGGAGGATATTATTTTGATTCCTCAGTCGGCTACACAGGAAATTCAGGATAAAAAGTTTGTTTATGTGCTTCAGTCGGATAATACATTGAAGCATACTGAGATCAAAGTGTCGAATTTGAGTGACGGTAAGAATTATATTGTTACCAGTGGTTTGAAGCCCGGCGATAAAATTGTAGTTGAAGGTGTACAGACGTTGAAGGACGGACAGACAATTACTCCGATTACTCCGGAACAGAAAGAGGCGAAATATCAACAACACCTGAAAGACCAGAAGGAAGGGAATATTGCCACGGCCTTTAAATAATCAGTATAAAATAAACAGATTAACTTCGTTTATATAAATAAGGTATATAGAGAATGAAACTAGATAGATTTATTAACCGTCCGGTGCTATCAACGGTAATCTCCGTCTTGATAGTTATTCTGGGTATCATCGGACTTGCTACATTGCCGGTTACGCAATATCCGGATATTGCACCTCCTACGGTGCAGGTACGTGCCACCTATACCGGTGCGAACTCCACAGCTGTATTGAATTCGGTCATCGCGCCGTTGGAAGACCAGATAAACGGTGTGGAGAACATGATGTATATCCAGTCATCAGCATCCAATAACGGTGCTGCCGATATTAACGTTTACTTTAATCAGGGAACAGATCCGGATATGGCGGCTGTTAATGTGCAGAACCGTGTTTCTATGGCACAAGGATTGCTGCCTGCTGAAGTAACCAAGGTGGGTGTGACTACTCAGAAACGCCAGAACTCCATGTTGATGGTCTTTTCATTGTATGATGAAACCGACTCGTATAATATTGAGTTCATTGAAAACTATGCTAATATTAACTTGATTCCTGAAATCAAGCGTGTAAAGGGGGTAGGTGATGCTAATGTGTTGGGACAGGATTATTCTATGCGTATCTGGTTGAAACCGGATGTGATGGCGCAGTACAAACTGGTTCCTACTGATGTTTCGGCAGCATTGGCCGAACAGAATATTGAGGCGGCTCCGGGACAGTTTGGTGAACGTGGTAATCAGACTTTCCAATACACGATCCGTTATAAAGGACGTTTGCAGCAAACGACTGAATTTGAAGATATTGTTATCAAGGCCTTGCCGGATGGTAATGTACTTCGTTTGGGAGATGTGGCCGATATAGAATTAGGTCGTCTGGCTTATACATTCAATAATATGGTAAATGGTCACAAGGCTGTATCTTGTATCGTCTATCAGATGGCAGGTTCTAATGCTACCGAAACTATTTCCGATTTGGAGAAAGTGCTTGCAAAGGCACAGGAATCACTGCCGACAGGTTTGAATATCAATATCGCCCAAAATGCCAATGACTTCTTGTTCGCTTCTATCCATGAAGTAATCAAGACGTTGATAGAGGCATTTATCTTGGTGTTTATTGTGGTATATATCTTCTTGCAGGATATGCGTTCAACGCTGATTCCGGCTATTGCCATTCCGGTGGCGTTGGTGGCTACTTTCTTTGTACTGAAACTGATTGGCTTCAGTGTGAACCTGCTGACTCTTTCGGCGATGGTGCTTGCCATTGCGATTGTGGTCGATGATGCCATTGTCGTCGTCGAGGGGGTTCATGCCAAGTTGGATCAGGGATACAAGTCTTCCCGTGAGGCTTCTATTGATGCCATGAGTGAACTGGGTGGAGCTATCGTTTCTATTACGTTAGTCATGATGTCTGTGTTTATTCCGGTAAGTTTCATGGGAGGTACTGCCGGTACATTCTACCGTCAGTTTGGTATCACCATGGCGATCTCTATCGGTTTTTCAGCTTTGAATGCATTGACTTTGTCACCGGCACTGTGCGCAATTTTCTTGAAACCGCATGATGAGGGACATGGAGCAAAGAAGATGACCCGTGTAGAACGTTTCCATACAGCCTTTAATGCGGCTTATGATTCTATATTGAAGAAGTACAAGAAGCATGTAGTATTCTTTATCCATAAGAAATGGTTGTCATTCGGGCTGGTTGCCGCTTCTATCATTTTGTTGGTATTCTTTATGAAGGTTACTCCGACGGGTATGGTTCCCAATGAAGATACCGGTACCATTATGGGTGCGGTGACACTGCCTCCCGGTACTTCACAGGAACGTGCAATGGAAATCTTAAACCGTGTAGACAGCTTGGTGGCTGCCGAACCGGCTGTAGATTCCCGTACGGTGATTTCCGGTTTCGGCTTTATTGGTGGTCAGGGACCTTCTTACGGTTCTATCATTATTAAGCTGAAAGATTGGGAAGAACGCTCCATGATGCAGAATTCGGATATTGTGGTAGGTACGTTGTTTATGCGTGCGCAGAAGATCATCAAGGATGCGCAGGTATTGTTCTTTGCTCCTCCTATGATTCCGGGTTATTCGGCATCCAGTGATATCGAGTTGAATATGCAGGATAAGACCGGTGGAGACTTGAATCATTTTTATGATGTAGTTTTGGACTATATGGATGCGTTGAAGGCACGCCCTGAAATTAATTCGGCCCAGACTACCTTCAATCCGAGTTTCCCCCAATATATGTTGGATATTGATGCTGCTGCTTGTAAGAAGGCAGGAATCAGTCCTAGTGATATTCTGACTACCATGCAGGGATATTTCGGTGGTTTGTATGCTTCTAACTTCAACCGTTTCGGTAAGATGTATCGTGTTATGATTCAGGCGGAACCCGAAGCGACCAAGAATCTGGAATCCTTGAATAGTATCAAGATACGTAATGGGAATGAGATGGCTCCTATTTCCCAGTTCGTTTCTGTCAAGAAAGTATATGGACCGGATGTTATCGGCCGTTTCAACCTTTATACGTCTATCAAAGTGATGGTGGCTCCTGCCAGTGGCTATACTTCCGGACAGGCTTTGCAGGCTATTGCGGAAGTTGCTAAAGAGAATTTGCCTACCGGTTACGGTTATGAGTTGGGAGGTATGGCTCGTGAAGAGGCATCTACCAGTGGCAGTTCCACAGGTATCATCTTCATTCTGTGTTTTGTATTCGTTTATTTGTTGCTGAGTGCACAGTATGAAAGTTACATTCTGCCGTTGTCCGTATTGCTTTCAGTACCGTTCGGTCTGTTGGGTAGCTTCCTGTTTGTAAACGGATTTGCAGCATTGGGAAATATTCCGGCTTTGAAGATGATTTTAGGAACCATGTCAAATGATATTTATATGCAGATTGCATTGATCATGTTGATGGGATTGTTGGCGAAGAATGCCATTCTGATTGTAGAGTTTGCTTTGGATCGCCGTAAGCAGGGAATGAGTATTTCCTGGGCTGCGGTTTTGGGTGCGGCAGCCCGTTTGCGACCGATCTTAATGACCTCATTGGCCATGATTGTAGGTTTGATTCCGTTGATGTTGGCTATGGGAGTTGGTGCTCATGGTAACCGTACTTTGGGAGCTTCGGCTATTGGTGGTATGTTGATTGGTATGATCTTCCAGATCTTTATCGTACCCGTATTGTTTGTGGTATTCCAATGGTTACAAGAGAAATTCAAACCGATTGAATGGGAAAGTATGGACAATACAGAGGTTGAACCCGAAATTGAACAATACACCCGTAAATGAACAGAAGAACAATGAAAAAGATAATAGGATTATGTTGCGCGACGTTTTTATTAAGCGGTTGCCACATCTATAAATCATACGATCGTCCCGAGTCGATAGATGCC
>ENA-OOQG01000388-OOQG01000388.1-human-gut-metagenome-genome-assembly--contig:-NODE-388-length-16538-cov-2.945762_pt1 | contig 16538 bp, 16 predicted proteins | sample MGYA00241085_ERZ501155 | MGnify/ENA primary metagenome ERZ501155 (study PRJEB25962, sample SAMEA2042438) | human gut metagenome | biome: human gut; feature: human-associated habitat; material: faeces...
TGTGTTTTTTTCTTTTGTCTATTTTGCAGCACAACAAAAAGACAGATTGTTTATCTGTCAAAAAAACTTATAATTATCTATGATTAATCCACTCTATATAGAAAGCTTACAGATGCCTGGGGGTTGACTTTGCGAGGGTCTTTTCGACCAGGTCTTACTGGTAATATATGCTTTTCTAAGATTATTAATTATTTTCATTTAATCACTATCCAAATAAATTCAAAATCCGTTTAGAATCAGTACTATATAATCGTCGCAAATTCCAGAAAATTAATAACACAGTATATAATATAAAATGCTTTTCCCGATATAATCAGGTAAGATTTATGATTTGAAATGAGGAAAAGTATGAACATATGACTTTATAGAATATGCGTATAATCATAAAAATTAGGGTTATAATACTTGCGTATAATCAAAAAATAAATTACAATGTGCGTATAATCATAAAAATTAGAACTAACATATATGCGCATAATCTGGAGGAACCATGATATTAAAAAGAAAAATATATAAAAAACTACTGGAATGGAAAAATGAATGTCAGGGGAAAAAAGCTTTACTGATAGAAGGCGCCAGACGTATTGGAAAGTCTACCATCTGCGAAGAATTTGGAAAAAACGAATACGAAAGTTATCTTCTGATTGACTTTGCTAAAAAAGATAAGGAAGTCGAAAGGTATTTTGAGCGATATCTGAATGATCTGGATACATTTTTTATGCTGTTACAGACACATTTTGGAACAAAACTGACAGAGAGAAACTCTCTTATTATTTTTGATGAGGTACAGATGTTTCCACAGGCAAGAGCTGCGATAAAATATTTGGTTGCAGATGGAAGATATGATTATATCGAAACTGGCTCATTGATATCTATCAGAGAAAATGTAAAGAATATTGTCATACCGTCAGAAGAAAGAAATATCAATATGTATCCATTGGATTTCGAAGAATTTGCAATAGCATTAGAAGAAGATTTGCTGGTTGAATATATAAAAAAATGCTTTGAAAAAAGGGAACCTTTGGAAAGAAGTATGCATAATCAGGCAATGCTTTTGTTTCATCAGTATATGCTTGTTGGTGGGATGCCTATGCCTGTAGTGGCATTTATTGAAAGTAAAAAAGATTTTACAGAAGCGGATAAAGAAAAAAGGGACATTCTTAAATTGTATCGGGAAGATATTATGAAGATAGATATGAGATATAGAAGCAAAGTTCTTGCAATCTATGACCAGATTCCGGGATTTCTTTCACAGCATGAAAAAAGAGTTGTATTCAAAAAGCTACAAGATGGTAGTTATGCAGACCAGTATGAAGAAACTTTTTTCTGGCTGTCGGATTCTATGATATCCAATGAGTGTTTTTTGTGTAATAATCCGAATGTTGGCTTATCATTGAATGAGACAAGAAGCTATGTAAAGTGTTATATGGGTGATACCGGACTTTTGGTAAGCCATGCATTTGATGAGAATGAATTACTTGAAGATGAAGTATATAAACAGATATTGGCAGGCAAATTACAGATTAATGAAGGCATGCTTTATGAAAATGCAATAGCTCAGATGCTGGTGGCGAATGGACATAAGTTATATTTTTATACACACTATAATGAAAATAAGCACCGAAATGATATGGAAATTGATTTTATCATTTCGAATAATAGCAGATTAAAATATAAGATGTTTCCGATTGAAGTAAAGTCTGGAAAGCAATATAAAACAACCTCATTAAATAATTTCAGAGAAAAATACAAGGAGCGCATAGGGGAAAGTTATATTATTCACCCAAGAAATTTAATTGTAAAAGATGGAATTATATGCATTCCCCCATATATGACGATGAATATATAAAAATCTGACATACACACTTGACAATATGCCTCTGATTGGAAGGATTTTTCCTTTTTCATAATAGTATCATTATGGGAAGTCAGGTGGTTGTGAAAAAATAGAAAGATTTTCTTGAAGGATGTGGATATTTATGATATTTTAAAAATTAGAAGAATAGTCATATAAGTAGGAAAAACTTTTCTAGAGGAGGAATTATGATGGTGGAAACAAAAGAAATTTCGGAATTGACGCGGTCGAATCGCATTGCGATGCTGTCACATATCAGTACGGTAACGGTTATGGTATTTTTTATGATATGGGAAAGCGTAAGAGGACAACTGTCTCCGGTATATATGACAATCGCTACGGTCGTTGGTGTTATACCTTTGATTGGCGAGGTGATTTGTTGGAAAGGTAATACGGAACATGCGATGATCAAACATCTGGTTTCCTATGGATTTGCATTGTTTTACACAATATGTCTTTTTACCTCACCGACAAATCTGATTTATGTATTTGTAATTCCGATGATTTTTGTTGTCACCATTTACAGTGACACACGTTATCTTCTTCTGATTAATACAGGTACCATATTAGAGAGTATCATTGTTGTTGTGATCGGTGCGACAAAAGGCGGTTTTGGGTATCATGGAATCGAAGCAGCAGTTGTACAGATTGTTGTTATGATTATGGTTGGAGCGAATTCTGTTTTGACTACAAAAGTGATTCGCGAAAACACAAGAAAGAGATTTACAGAAGTGGCGCAGGCAAAAGCAGAGGCTGAAAATCTTCTGGAAAGAAATGAGGAACTTGATCAGCAGATTTCCGGCAATATTGCAGATATCAATGTACGTTTCGAAAAGCTGACAGCGGCATCTAAGACAACGACTGAGGCAATGCAGGAAGTATCTGCAGGTGCTACTGATACCGCAGAACATGTGCAGAATCAGTTGGAACAGACACATGCAATTCAGGATAAGGTGGATGAAGTTGCAACCGCTGTGGAAGAAATCGGAAACAGCATGACGCTTACTCTGAAAGCGTTAGTGGAAGGCAAACAGGATATCGAGTACCTGGCATCGGAAGTTGAAGCTTCTGTTGATAATGGAACCGAGGTTACAGAAAAACTGGAAAATCTGAACCAGTATATGGATGAAATGAATTCCATTGTAGAACTGATTGGAGGAATTACGAACCAAACAAGTCTTCTTGCATTAAATGCGAGCATTGAAGCAGCCCGTGCCGGAGAGGCAGGAAGAGGATTTTCTGTCGTTGCAACAGAAATTTCCGGTATGGCAACGAGAACCAAAGAAGCAACCGTACATATTACAGAGTTGATCAGCAACGTGTCCAATGCAATCATGGAGGTGGTCGGTGTTGTCTCCAATATGATAGATGGAATTAACGAAGAGAAGACTGGTGCATCGAATGCAGAAGAAAGCTTTGAAAGTATCGAGGACAATACGCGGGCAATTCAGAAAAATGCAGATACTCTTTCAAGAAGCATTTCCGAGTTGCAGAATGCAAATAAGGAAATTATAGATTCCATTCAGACAATCTCAGCAATTTCCCAGCAGGTATCGGCGCACGCAGGCGAGACGATGCAGGCAGAGGAAGAAAATTTGAATGTAATGCAGGATGTAAGTGCAATTATGCAGAAGCTGGCAACACTGGCTACCCATTAATAAGGGAAAATAAACAATAAAAGAAAGCTCTAATACTGTGACGAACTGCATAAATGAACTGAAAAATGTCATTTCATCACATAAAAGTGGTGAAATGGCATTTTTTTTAGAAAAACAAAAACAAATAATCACACAAAATCTTGTAAAAGGTGAAGATGCTGTAACGGTCATGATAAGACGGTCTGGGTTATGATTCAGGGAATTGTGCTTAATGTGATTTTCTATTTGTGGATGAATCGAAAAAATGTAAGTGTAGACGAAGAATAATATTTTCTGGCTAAATACATTGATAAAATCGTACAAAATAAGTATAATAATAGTACGAAGAAAGGAAGTGGTGATATGTCAATTACAGCAACTGAATTGAAAAATAATCTTGGAAAATATTTATTATTATCTGCAAAAGAAGATATTTTTATCACAAAGAATGGGAAAATAGTGGCAAAACTGACAAATCCACATCAGGACAGAGTAGAAGTAGCAAAATCCCTGTTTGGAATCTTACCAAAGGATGCAGACCTGAATGAAGCAAAAGAAGAAAGGCTTGGTGCAAAATAGATGAGGATTCTTGCAGATACAAATGTGATAATAGATGCCCTGACTTCAAGAGAGCCATGGAATAAAAGTGCAGAAGAAATATTTCTTATGGCAGCAAATCATACAATCGAAATGTACATTACTGCAAGTTCAGCAACAGACATCTATTATCTTATAAGGAAACATTTGCATAACATAGAAGCAGCAAAGATGATAATGGGAAAGCTTTATTCATTGACTGGAATATTAGAGGTTACAGCGGATGACTGCATGGATGCACTTGCATCTGCAATCAGTGACTATGAGGATGCAGTTGTTGAAAAGGTGGCATCCAGAAAAGATATGGATTATATTGTCACAAGAAATATAAAAGATTATCAGGCAGGTGGAACAAAGATAATTCTGCCAGATGATTTTGTTAAACTTGTTGAAGAGGAATAATTTTTACCACCAAATCGTCAAATACCGATTTTGTGAAACTCTTTCTATGCTCCATCCTCTGCCTTATTGCAGTCGATTCGTAAAAGCATATTATCATTAGAACGTGAAACACATTACAGCCTCCTGCCGCATTTGGGACAGAATTCAAAGTCCTCTGTAGTTGTATATCCACAATTGCTGCATCTTTTTGTTGTGTTTCCACTTCCATTTTCAAAGCCATAACCATACTGCGGGTTTACACGCTGCAAATGCTGTGGCAATATCTCCACGTCCTCGCCTCTTGCTATCCTGCGTCCTATTTCCGGATCAAGCTCGTAAAGTGCATTACAGCATGTGGTCTGCACGTAGTAGTGCCTGTTCCATTTAAAACACGGAATAAAGAACAGTGACAGCACCATGTATGTCATATACACTTGATACCTGCCATACCTGCCACATTCATCGCAGGTAATGACCTGATTGAAGTCAAAGTCCTTCCTGCCGTCCGTTATTCCCATCATAAAAAACATATATGATGCCTCCGTTTATCTGTGCCATAGTCCCCAGAAGTCTCCAAGCGATTCTCTCGTATGAAATCCTCGCTCATCCTCAACCACCAGTATTGATTTGGCATCCATTTTCTCTATATTTACATAAGTACCCTGACTCACCATTGCAAATACCCTGTCTATCTGCTCCTCTGTGCCCTGTATTTCCATAAATACCGAGCCGTCAGGGTCATTTCTCACCCAGCCTGTTGCGCCAACGCTTTCAGCCGCATGCTCTGTTCTGTAGCGGAAACCTACCCCCTGCACAGAGCCATACACTCTTATCTGCTTTCTGATGATTTTGCTGTCGTAATCTCTCATATACACTCACTTCCCTGATACACATTATTTTCAGTCTACAATAGCCCTGCAAACAGCCGCATAATTGACTGCCCCAGCCTTCGCCTTGCACTTCTTCCTGTCCTGTACTTCTCCGTCACCTCCGCTGACTCAGTGAAAAGCCTTATAAAATCATCCCTGATTTCATGCACCACTTCACAATCCGCCATAAAACAGCCATTTTCAAAATGATGATAAAGGCTTCTGTAGTCAAGATTTATGGTACCGCAGGTTGCCATTATATCGTCTGCCACACTCATCTTTGCATGGCAAAAGCCCGGTGTCCACTCAAAAATCCTCACACCATGCTTCACAAGCTGGTTGTAGAAGGAGCGTGTCACGCTGTATATTGGTTTCTTATCAGGTATGCCCGGCGTGATGATGCGCACGTCAACTCCACGCTTGGCGGCAAGTGTCAGCGCATGGCTCATCTCATCGGTAATGATAAGGTAAGGCGTGATAAACCAGCAATAACGCTGTGCCTTGTTTGCCATGCTGATATAGACATCCTCACCCACCTGCTCGTTATCGAGAGGGCTGTCTGCATATGGCTGGATAAATCCACTCTGTTTTGCCTTATAATCATAGTGCAGCAGATATTGCGATACATCCACCTCGCGCGGTACCTTGCGCTCTGATGCATTCCACATCTCGAGAAATGCGATGGTAAACGACTTGACAGCATCTCCCTCGAGCCTGATTCCCGTATCCTTCCAGATTCCGTATGGGTGTGTCACATTGAAGTACTCATTTGCCAGATTATAGCCGCCGGTATATGCGATTTTTCCATCAATTACCGTGATTTTTCTATGGTCACGATTGTTTAAAAACATGTTAAAGGCAGGTGCAACCGGGTTGAACACCCTGCATTTGATGCCAAGCTTCTCCATCTTTTCCGAGAAATCCCTGTCTATGAAAAAGATTGAGCCCATATCATCATAAAACACCCTTACCTCGACTCCTGCCTGCACGCGCTCCATGAGCACCTTTTGGATACGGTGCCAAGATTCCTTGTCCTCTATGGCGTGATACTCCATGAAAATAAATTTCTTTGCCTTTGATAAATCGCTAAGCTGCGCTTCGAGTCCCTTTGACGCCTGATCATAATATGTTACATCCGTGTTCTGATATACCGGATAAAGTGCATTTTTGGCCAGGTATGTTGAAATTCCCGCTGCCTGTGGCACCTTTTCATACATATCGGATAGTATGTCTGCGTTTTCAGGCAGACATGGAAGAAGCATGGAATCCACCTCTTCAAACCGTGCACGCATCTTATTCGGTGCGCCGTTTAGTCCGACTAACAGGTAAAGTGACACTCCCATTATCGGAAATGCCAGTATCAGTATAATCCACGGTGTAGTCATGGATGCGGTCTGCTCACGATTGTACAGTCCGAGCACAAGTATGATTGCCAGGACGCTTGTGGTCGTGTTTATTGCTGCCGCATATTCATTTAGCCTTGTAAACATATAGACCATGAAAACTGCCTGCAATAATATCGCAAGCACTGAAAAAAACATTCTCTTTAAACCATTCTGTGTTTTTTTAGTTCCCTCGTAGGTTTTTTCCTTCATCTATTATGCCTCCATTATCTTACTGTCTGTAATAACAAACCTCTCCATACATTTTTAGCTGCTTTCTTATTTAAGAAGCCATTCAATTTCCTCTTTATAAGGAGGAATAGTCTTCTTCGCAGAGCTCTCCTCACAAAGCCATGGTGTTTCCAGAATCTTTGGTACATTTGCAAAGGTCTCATCATGCACCAGGCGGTGCAGTGTGTCATAGCCGATGGTTCCCTTGCCTATATTTGCATGCCTGTCCTTGTGTGCTCCGAGAGGATTTAAGCTGTCATTCACATGAAATACCGCTATCTGCTCAAGCCCTATCACCCTGTCAAACTCTGCAAAAACCTCATCATAATGGTTCACAATATCGTATCCTGCATCATTTACATGGCACGTATCAAAGCAGACACGCAGCCTTTCTTTCCTGTCCACTCCATCATAGATTGCCTTAAGCTCCTCAAAGGAACGGCCTATTTCACTGCCCTTTCCTGCCATCGTCTCAAGTGCGATAAACACATCGTCATCATTCTGATTGAGTACTGTGTTAAGTCCCTTTACAATCTGTGCGATTCCAGCCTGCTCACCGGCATTTACATGACTTCCCGGATGAAGCACCAGTATGCGGCTCTTCATTGCCGCGGTCCTTACTATCTCCTTTTCCAGAAACTCCACTGCCAGCTCGTATGTCTCAGGCTTTACGGTGTTTGCCAGATTTATGATGTATGGCGCGTGGACCACTATCTCATTTATCCCATGCTCATGTGCATATTCCCAGCCTGCGTCTATGTTGAGCTCAAAGATTTCCTTTCTTCTCGTGTTCTGTGGTGCCCCGGTGTAGAGCATAAACACATTCGCGCCGTATGATGCTGCTTCCCTGGCTGATGCCAGAAACATATCTTTTCCTGCCATGCCTACGTGACAGCCTAATTTTATATCACTCATATTTTTCCTCTGTTTCATTGAATCTATATATCTATTATTTCTACTATAACACTACATCCCTGATAACTCTATCTAAATATTCTAAATTTTTACTAAACATAGCAAAAACCATTGACATAGTATTAAGAACTACATATACTATTCTCTGCAACCACATATATTAATGGCATATAATTGTAATGTATGTGATGCATAACTACAGTTAACCAATTATTATGATTAAAGGGGCAGAATACCTTTTGACCATCATATCATTATTATAGAAATACGAGGGTAAATATGTTTGAAATAATTGTTGACTCTGCGGCAAACATTCCTGCAGAGCTATGTAAAAAATATAAAATCAAGGTGCTATCATTTGTAAACCTTGTCAACGGAAAGGAAATGACCTGCTTTGAGCCTGACCTCACACCGGAACAGGAGCGGGCAAAGGGTAAGGAATACTATGATGCGATAAGAGAAGGTGCTGAGGTAAAGACCGGACTCATCAGCAGCGGAATCTTTGAGGATACCTTCAGGGAAATCATAGAGGCCGACAAGGATGTCCTGTATTTCTCCCTCAGCAAAAACATAAGCGGCAACTACAACTCAGCCCGTGTCGCAGCCGATGCTGTCCTTGATGATTGCAGTAACGGCAGAAAAATACGCCTGGTGGATTCATTAAATGCTTCCCTCGGACAGGGACTTCTCGCAATATATGCCAGCGAAATGCGTGAGAAGGGCATGAGCTTTGATGAGGTGGCTGACACGATAGAGACCTATCCTGCCAGATTAAACGGTGTGTTTACCGTGGGCAATCTAAAGTATATTGCAAGAACCGGCAGATTAAGCGGAACCACCGCTTTGGTTGGCAACATGCTAAGTATCAAGCCTATCCTAAGGGGCAGCAAAGACGGATATATTGTACAGTTCAGAAAATGTCGTGGCCGAAAAGCCGTATTAAATGAGCTTGTCAATCTGTTATGCGACAACATTACAGACCCTGAAAATCAGATTATCGGAGTGGCACATGCTGACGCATATGAGGATTCGCTCTATGTGATTGAACAGATTAAAAAGCGCATAAAGGTGCGCGATGTGATAAATACCACCTATGATTTCTGCACCGGAAGCCATGTTGGTCCGGAATCTTTAGCAGTATTTTTCATGGGAAAGGACAGAGAATTGGGAGCCTGATATCAGGCTCCCTTTTCACTTCTTTTATTCATCATCCTCACATAAAAAAGTCCCAGAACTCGCTTATTAAGCGGATTCTGAGACTTTTGATTTCTATTAATTGCAACTTCTATCTCATTTTAAGCTGCAGCTTTCTTGCTTTCTGATTTCTCACAGAGCTTCTTCACACCCTGAATTGCAACAAGTACACCAAGGATGAGCAGTAATACTGCAAATATAAGCTGTAATGAATTTCCAAGGTCAAGTCCTACAGAGAATAATGCCTTTGTAAGCTTGTAGATTGTCATGCCAAGTGCAGTAAATGTAACTGCCATCATGAATACCATTGGAATCCAGAGCATGCAGCCCTGACGCTTTGTCTTCTTTAAGAATACTGCGCAGGCAACAAGTGCAAGTACTGATAAGAGCTGGTTAGCTGAACCAAACAGTGGCCATATCTCTGCATAGCCTACCTTTGTAAGCAGGAATGCAAGTACCAGTGTGATGATTGTTGCAAAGTATTTGTTTGTCATCAGCTTGACAAATGGACTCATATTGTCATCATCTGTGTCTGAATCAAGCCAGAACTCCTGGAATGACAGACGTCCGACTCTGGCTACTGAATCAAGTGATGTCAGAGCGAAGGCTGATACAGCAAGGTTAATCAGTGTGAACACAAGTGAGTGTGGTAAACCGAGTACTGACAGGAAGTTTGCGATAGCTCCTGCGAAAATCTGTGGCTGTGTTGTAAGTCCCTGAGCTGCTGCCTCTCCCTTACCGAATGATGCTACTGCGATAAGTGCAAGGATTGCAAGCATACTCTCCATAAGCATGGCACCGAATGAAACAGGAAGCATGTTCTTCTCATTCTTTATCTGCTTAGATGCAGTACCTGATGATACAAGTGAATGGAAACCTGAAACTGCACCACAGGCGATTGTTACGAATAAGATTGGGAACAGATACTGTGGGTTTCCGTTTGCATCAGGGATTGCAAATGCTGTGAAAGCATCAAGGTTACAAGCAGGATTTGCAACAAATACACCGATTACCGCACCTACGATCATGAAGATTAACAGGTAGCTGTTAAGGTAATCACGTGGCTGAAGCAGTGCCCATACAGGTGTAACACTGGCTATAAGTATATATGCAAATATAATTATGTGCCATACGCTAAGGTTTAAATACATTGGGAAATTGAGTCCCAGTGCTATAGCTACTATAAGTAATACGATTGCAACAAGTGTGTTAATCCATTTGTTGAACTTAGAGTATTTAAGGAAGAAACCAAGTGCAACTGCTTCTATGATGAAAAGCATTGATGTAGTTGCAACTGCTCCGTTGGCTACAACCTTTGTAACCTCGCCTGCTTTATCAGCAGCAAAGCCATTGAAGGTTCCGGCTACGACATCTGCGAAAGCTGCAACAACAAGTATACAGAACAGCCAGCAGAATAACAGGAATAATTTCTTTCCTAATTTACCGATGTACTCCTCGATGATGTAACCGATTGTACGACCCTTGTTCTTAACTGAAGCGTACATAGATGCAAAGTCCTGAACAGCTCCAAAGAATACACCACCAATTAATATCCAAAGCAGAACCGGAAGCCATCCGAAAATAGCTGCCTGAATTGGTCCGTTGATTGGGCCTGCACCTGCTATAGATGCAAACTGATGTCCGAATACTACATTGGTATCGGCTGGTACATAGTCCACTCCGTCCTCCATCTCGTAGGCAGGAGTCTTGGCATTTGGATCAATGCCCCATTTGTTTTGCAGATAACGGCCATATAATAAGTATGCTCCACCGAGCACAACAATGGCTATTACCATCATTAAGATTCCACTCATATTATTACCTCTTTCTTTTGTTTATCTTAACTTTATTTGTATATTATATTTACTCTTTTTTTAGCAAATTTCAATAAATATTTTATACATAATTTATTTTTAATTTCTATAATTTTTGTTTAATTTACCAATCGGTTATAATAGGTATTCATTCTCTTTATGCTGTCTTTGTCTCAGCGGCTTCTTCTGCCTTTTTAGCAGCCATTTTGTCCTTTAATGCAAAGGCTCCGGCAAGCAGTGTGCCTGAGATTGAATGCCATGTACATGACACTGCACAGATGATGGCTGATTCAGGTGTTGAAGCAAACTGTGCTGTAGTGGTGGCAAGGTTTGTGGCAAGACCTGCATTCTGCATACCAACCTCGATAGAGATGGTTCTCTTCTTGGCTGTGTTCATGCCTACCAGCTTTCCTGCACCGTATCCGAGCAGATATCCAAGTCCGTTATGTAACAGAACTGCCGCAAAAATTACTACTCCTGATGTAAAGAACTTTGAGCCCTGTGATGATACAACACCACCTACAACGAATGCCAGGCCAAGCACCGCAATACCCGGCATGACCTTCTGAGCCTCGGCAAATGCCTTTTTCTTTCCAAGCAGGTAGTTGAGTAAAAATCCAACCGCTACAGGAAAGATTACAGTCTCAATGATTGACACAAACATCGGAAGCGCCTTGATTGAGACATGTGTTCCGCTTGCAAGAAATGATACCAGAAGCGGTGTCATAAATGGTGAGAGCAATGTGGAAACTGTTGTCATTCCAACTGAGAATGCCACATCACCACCGCAGAGGTATGACATAATGTTTGAAGAAACACCACCGGGACAGCAGCCTACGAGGATAAGTCCAAGTGCGATTCCGTCAGGCAGATTCAATGCCTTTGAGATACCAAATGCGAGAAACGGCATGATAAGATACTGTGCGATTGCACCTACACATATATCAAATGGTCTCTGTGCAAGTATCTTGAAATCCTGTGTCGTAAGTGTAAGTCCCATACTAAACATGATGATTCCGATAATGATTGACTGACATGTGAACTTGTTGGATACCGGATCCACAAACAGCATCTGATTTACCCAGGCCATCAGATTCGGAACCAGAAATGTGACTACGGCGATTGCTATGACAACTATCGATGTGTAGTCTGATAAAAATTTACTTACTTTTTGTAATGCTTTCATTGTAAGCCTCCTTAACATTTTTCTGCTCACTAAAACTCTTTTATGGAATTAAAAAATCCCTTTCCAGATTGACATAATCTGAAAAGGGACGAAATAATCCGCGTTACCACCCTGATTCCACAGTGTATTACTGTGACACTCTGCATACCAGCATATGCTTTCCATATAACGGTGGACACCGGCGAGGTTTACAGACACACTTAATGCTTTCAGCCCGCTTCTTAGAGAGGATATTCCAATCTGATCATTGCCTGTTCGCACCGCCCACAGGCTCTCTGAAAATAAATACAAATCGGACCTTGTTCTCATCAACGAATTTTGGTGAACATATTTATTTAAATCTTGTTTTGTATTATAGCCCTCTGACACTATATGTCAAGAGAATGATACAAATTTGTACTATAACATTTATTTATAGTTTTTATTCATGTGCTTTATTCTTATTATTTATTCGTAATCTTTGTTGTTATACTCATCATTCCATGACTGCTGTTGTGATGTACCGTAGGAATTTTGAGCATCCCCGCCCTGTGCTGTGCCATACGGATTCTGACCATACTGCTGGTTTGCTCCGTTTCCGTACATGTTCTGACCATACTGCTGACCATATCCGTTTGAACCGTATGGATTATAGTAGTTATTATTACTATTGTATCCATCTCCCACATAAACAATGTTTTTGTTGAAGGCAATAATACAGATAAAAATCACATTGAGGAATATAAGTCCGCAGGCAAATCCTGCTCCCTTGCCAAACGCATGTGCCAGTCCGACACAGCAGAGGATATTCATAACCAATGCCGCAATCATTGCTCCAATAATCAGAATAACTGCAAATATCAGCATGCCCATGTGAGCCCCGATGCGGTTTCCGGCATATCCATAGGTAGAATCATAATACGACCCCATATAACTGGATGTCATAACGGAAAGTCCTGAGGCAATAATCTCATACATCAATAAAATACATCCTGCTATACTTGCGATACTTGCCACAAGATATCCCCAGAACAGCTTCTGTTTCCCTGCAATCCTGAATTTTACATATGAGCTGTAAAACGGTACAATGGCCGCCCAGCCGTGCTCTCCTGCCTTTGCATACATAATCCATGATGCAACAATTGTCAGTACCATAACTGCCAGATTGATAAACGACTTAAAGCCGTCAATCATACTCATAATAGTATAATATGTGCTCATTTTTTCTCCCTTTCATAACCAAAGTTTGTTTGTTATTCAAAGTATACATCACCACCGGTCAGAGTGCAATAATTAAAAAGTTTTTGGAGCTTATATAATTCACTCATTTTAAGATTCTAACAATACTCCTTTATATATTCACCAAAATATGGAAGTGCAAGCGAGATATAGCCCTGTCTGGAATTTAATATCCCTCTTTTTATAAGACGATCCCTGTACATAGAGTAGCTTCCTGACTTCTCTCCCATAAGCTTAAGCACTTCTTCACGCTTGTATTCTTCCTTTTCTGTCAAAAGTCCTGCAAGAAACCTGTCCATTTCAGTCATCTCTTCCCATATTTTTTCATAAGAATATGCAAACAATTCAGCTTTGAGTTTTGGTAAAATATCTTCTAACAACTCATCCAACTTTTTCTTAAAATACAACACTCCCAATTCCTGAAATGCATATGCGTATCCTTTTGTAATTTTCGCCATTTCACGAGCCTCATTACTGTCAATATCCAGCTTACTCTTATACATTTCAGTCATTCGTATCATATTAAGAGGCTCCGTTTTAACTGTTGCCGCTCTTCTGAAAAATGTAAGATTTTTGACATTGCTCAATTCCTGTATATTTTCATACAAGCCTGTACACACAAAATAAACCGGATACCCTGCTCTGAGCCATCTGCCATATTCAGACGCAAATTTTATCATCTCTTCGGACTTTGAAACCTCATCTATTCCTATAAGTATCTTCTTCCCCTTTTTCTGTGCAGCCTGTATCATTGTCTCAACTTCTACACCGATATCAAAGAAATTATTATTGTTTTCTGCCGTATAGCCGATTCCACCACCTGTTCCCATCACTGTTGCAGAGAGGTTTATCCCTGTTGTTTTCTTATCCTGTGAACCAAAACCGGCCTTTACAAGCATTGCCGCTATCTGTCCCAGTATATCTCTTGCAGGATTTACATCAAAAACAAGCCAGTTTATATATCTGCTTTCATTGGTTCTTAATTCTTCCTCCACCTTTGCAAGTATAACGGTTTTACCGGAGCCTCTGACACCGGTTATCTTATATACCGACTCCGACGGATTATCGTAAATAAAGTTTTCCAGTATCTCCTCTGTTTTCTCTGTATGGATATATGTGTATTCCGGAGTCTTACTGAAGGTTGTAGTAAATGGATTCTGCATAAATTCACCTCAATTTATTATATGAAATTCAAAACTATTTATATTTTTTTATACTTTCTATTACTCTTTATAGTTTTTTATAACTTTTTATACTTTTTCTTTTATTTTATACTTTTTTATACTTTTTTGCAATAGTTCTTCCGACCTGTATATACCGTTAAAGTAATCACCGCTTTTTACAGCCCTTGACAAACCCCTTCTTAAACGGCTATAATATCGTCAATTGAAGCACAATTACATTTCAACAGGCTTTGATGGGAACAAGTACATTTCTGCAATACTTACAGAGAGCTGCCGGCAGGTGAGAGGCGCAAGGAAACAGATCTGGAATACATCCCGGAGCTTTGCACCGAACATCATACCGGATGGTTAAATATCATCGGTTCGATTAATAAGCTGCAACGTATTGGCACACGTTATAGTGCCGGAGTGTTAGCAGAATCGGCTATTTTCACTATATAATATATGTCGAATAATGTGTGACAACTCACGGAGGCATTCCTGTGCGAGCAGGATGCAAATTAAGGTGGTAACGCGAGAAATCCCCCTCGTCCTTAAATGGATGAGGGGGATATTTTATTTTTCAGAATACAGATTCATCTTATCAGGAGGAAAATCATGACAATTTATGACGAATTAGTTGCCCGCGGTCTTATCGCGCAGGTAACAGACGAAAAAGAAATCAAAGAGCTTATAAACAACGGAAAAGCTACCTTCTACATCGGCTTTGATCCTACAGCAGACAGCCTTCACGTTGGACATTTCATGGCTCTTTGCCTTATGAAGAGACTTCAGATGGCCGGAAACAAGCCTATCGTGCTTATCGGTGGAGGTACCGCACAGATTGGTGATCCATCAGGACGTACAGATATGCGCCAGATGATGACAACAGAGACTATCAACCACAACGTAGAGTGCTTCAAGAAACAGATGAGCCGCTTCATCGACTTTGGCGAGGGAAAAGCTATCATGGTAAACAACGCTGACTGGCTGATGGACTTAAACTACGTGGATGTGCTCCGTGAGGTTGGTGCTCATTTCTCAGTAAACCGTATGCTTACAGCTGAGTGCTACAAGCAGCGTATGGAAAAGGGTCTTTCCTTCCTTGAGTTTAACTACATGATCATGCAGAGCTACGATTTCTACACACTTTTCCAGAAATATGGCTGCAACATGGAGTTCGGTGGAGATGACCAGTGGAGCAACATGCTCGGTGGAACAGAGCTTATCAGACGTAAGCTTGGAAAAGATGCATATGCTATGACAATCAATCTACTCCTAAACTCTGAGGGCAAGAAGATGGGCAAGACACAGTCCGGTGCAGTATGGCTTGATCCTAACAAGACAACACCTTTCGAGTTCTTCCAGTACTGGAGAAACGTTTCTGATGCCGATGTCCTTAAATGTATCAGAATGCTCACCTTCCTTCCTCTCGAGGAAATTGACAAGATGGAAAGCTGGGAGGGCGCACAGCTCAATGAAGCTAAAGAAATCCTGGCATTCGAGCTTACAAAGCTTGTTCACGGTGAGGAGGAAGCCACAAAGGCTAAAGAGGCAAGCCATGCACTTTTCGCAGGCGGAGCCAACAACGCAAATATGCCTACAGTTACTGTTACAGCTGAGGACTTCCCTGACGGAGAGCTTGATATCATCTCTGTTCTCGTAAAAGCAGGACTTTGCGATTCAAGAGGAGACGGCCGCAGAAATATCCAGCAGGGCGGTGTTTCCGTTGCAGATGAGAAGGTAACTGATATCTCTACCAAATACACTCTCGACGATTTCAAGGGCGAGGGTCTCATTATCAGACGTGGTAAAAAGAAATTTGCCAAGGTTGTAGCTGAATAGACAGAGAATCCCCGGTAGTAACTACCGGGGATTTTTACTTTCAGTCATATTTTATTTTGAAAATTCATTTGCAGGAAATTCATATGGCACAAATTTACTGCTACATGTAACTGTATACTCCGTTTCTCCCGAAACAGTTTTTTGTTCTGTTCCAATACCCTCTCCGCAAATCCAGTATGAACCATCATTTTTATTCTTTAGCATAATATCCCCACACTAAATTAGCATAGTGTACAATAGCCATATGTTGA